>Ga0079224_100004854_pt1 | contig 17524 bp, 17 predicted proteins | sample Stecom2015_FD_80414 | JGI IMG/M metagenome (GOLD analysis project Ga0079224, IMG submission 80414) | Agricultural soil microbial communities from Utah to study Nitrogen management - Steer compost 2015 | ecosystem: Environmental > Terrestrial > Soil > Agricultural land | place: USA: Utah...
CGTTGGGGAGGGTGGAGGTAGACGAAGGACTCCGTCAGCGACGACGGCGTGCTGGGCATCACGCGCACGCCGCGCTTTGTCGTGTCAATACGTAGGCGTTGCGCGCGGTACCCTGGGAATCATGCCTCAGAACGACCTGACCTCGGTCAGCCCTGCCCCCGACGCGACGAGCACGCCGCGCCCGCGCAAGGTGCCGCGCATCGTGGTGCTCGGCGGCGGGTCCGTCGGCCTCTACGTGGCGCGGCGCCTGCGTAAGAAGCTGAAGAAGCGGGAGGCGGCGATCGTCGTCGTCGACCCCCGCCCGTACATGACGTACGCCCCGTTCCTGCCGGAGGCCGGTGCGGGGTCCATCGACGCGCGCGACGTCGTCGCGCCGCACCGCAAGGCGCTCAAGGGCATCGACGTGCTGCAGGGCAAGGTCACCCGGATCGAGCACGGTCGCAAGGCCGTCACGATCGAGCCCGAGGAGGGCGACGACTACGAGGTGACCTACGACCAGCTGGTCGTCGGCCTCGGCTCGGTGTCGCGCACCCTGCCCATCCCGGGCCTGGCGGACAACGCGATCGGCTTCAAGAACGTCGAGGAGGCCATCGCGGTCCGCAACCACGTCCTCAACCGGCTGGACGTCGCGTCCTCCACCTGGGACGCGGACCTGCGCAAGCGGATGCTGACGTTCACCTTCGTGGGCGGCGGGTTCGCGGGCATCGAGGCCCTCGCCGAGATCGAGGACATGGCGCGCTACGCGACGCGCCAGTACAACACCATCGAGCCGTCCGACCTGCGCTTCGTCATGATCGAGGGCGCCGGGCGCATCCTGCCCGAGGTCACCGAGCCGATGGGCGAGTACGCGCTCGAGGAGCTCAAGAAGCGCGGCATCGAGTTCCACCTCAACACGTTCCTCTCGTCCTGCGTGGACGGTCACGTCGTGACCTCGACCGGCGTCGAGTTCGACTCCGAGACGATCGTGTGGACCGCAGGCGTCAAGGCGAACCCGGTGATCAAGGAGGCCTCCGACCTCCCGTTCGACAAGATGGGCCGCGTCACCGTGCTCCCGACCCTGCAGGTCGCGGACGAGAACGGCCAGATCATCGAGGGCGCGTGGGCCGCGGGCGACTGCGCCGCCGTGCCCGACGTGCTCAACCCGGGCAAGTTCTGCCCGCCGAACGCGCAGCACGCGATCCGCGAGGCCAAGCGCCTGGCCGACAACATGGTCGCGCTCTACCGCGACCGCCCGACGGTCGACTACAACCACAAGAACCTGGGTGTGGTCGCGTCGCTGGGTCTCTACAAGGGCGTCGCCGAGCTGTTCGGCTTCATCAAGCTGCGCGGTTTCCTGGCGTGGCTGGCGCACCGCGGTTACCACGTCATGGCGATGCCGACCGGCAACCGCAAGATCCGCATCGTCATCGGCTGGATGGGCCAGTTCCTCATGGGCCGTGAGATGGTCTCCCTCGGCTCGCTGCACGACCCGCGTCAGGAGTTCCGCAACGCGTCCGTGCCGCCGAAGCCCGCCAACGACAAGCCGGAGGCGAAGCCGGAGCAGAAGGCCGAGCCGTCCATCTCCGACGTCGAGGGCGCGAAGCAGGCCTGAGCACTCTGCGGTGCCCGGCGGGCGCGCAGGTCGACGACCTGCGCGCCCGCCGTTCGTCTGTCCGGCTACCCTCTGGGGTGCGCCCCCATAGCCCAACTGGCAGAGGCAGCCGGCTTAAACCCGGCCCAGTCCCGGTTCGAACCCGGGTGGGGGCACCTCGTCAGGCGGTCCGTGGCTCGGTCGCAGCCCGCCGCTACGGCGTGACGGCCGCGACGAGCAGGTCGGCGAGGGCGTCGGCGTAGCGCTCGACGTCGGTCTCGGGATGCTCCCGGAGGTAGCTGAGCATCGTGTCGACAGCGCCCTGGTAGGTGACCGCCATGACCCGGGTGTCGAGGTCGCGGATGCTCCCCTCCTCCTGGCCGCGCCGGAACAGCGCCTCCTGCCCCAGGTAGGTCTCCTCGTACTCCGCGAGGCCCAGGCGAGGGCTGCCGTCGGCCTCGCGGAGGTTGGTGGTGATCTGGCGCAGGGCCTCCATCTCGGCCTGATGGGTGGCGCTCAACCGCGCAGCGCTGTGGACCGCTGCGCGGATGACGTCGGGGACAGGGGCGTCCAGGGCGAGGGTGCCGGCGACAGCCTGCCGCAGCGTCACCAGCGTGGTCCTGGCGACCGTCTCCATCAGGCGGTCCCTGTCGGCGAAGTAGTGCGAGACCAGGCCCTTGGAGACCTCGGCCCGCTCGGCGATCCGGGCCAGGGAGGCGCCCTCGTAGCCGAGCTCGGCGACCACCGCGACGGTGGCGTCGATGATCTGGGCGCGCCGGACGTCCTCGCTGAGGCGCCGGCGTCGGCGGGGTGCGGTCACGTGTTCTCCTGCCGGGTCCGCGCGCGGCGCGCCGACCGGAGCGCCAGGACGAGCAGCGCCGCCATGAGCACGGCGATCGCCACCATCTCCACGCGCATCCACCCGGGGAAGACGCCCGGCAGCGCGGCCTCCACCAGGTTGACGACCAGCAGCACGGCCGCGATGACCCCGATCGCCCGGACCGCGCCCACGCTCCCAGCCCTCGCGGAGCGGAGCCGGAGCAGCAGCACGGTGGCGAGCACCGTCACGATCACCGCGTGCCCCCACGCCTCGTCGGTCGCCTGCGTCGGAGCGGTGGACGTCAGGACCGCCAGCGCCGCGATCGTCGCGACCATGCCGACGACGTACACGGTCACCAGCATGCCGACCGCTCCGAGCGAGGCGCCGTCCCTCCCCATGTTGTTGGCCATACGGCCAATAATATTGGCCGAGCGGTCAATGGCAACGGCTGTCCCGGGATCCGGGCCGTCCTCCCTGGGTGTTACGCCAGCAGCAGAGGCCGGAACGCGGCGGCGTGTCAGTGGGTTTGGGTAGCGTGACGGGTACCGACGGCGGGAGTGGCACATGGCACTGATCTCAACGGGTACGGCGAGCCCTCCTGGGCTCGGTACGGGCGAGGGCGCCCCCGGGGCGAGGGCAGGCACCCTGGAGCACACGCGCGAACCGCTGCTGCGCGACCTGGTGGGGGCCATCCTGCGCCGGGCCCGCCGCGAGCAGCGGCGCACGCTGGCCGACGTCGCCGCGGTCGCCCGCGTCTCCACGGCCTACCTCTCGGAGGTCGAGCGCGGCCGCAAGGAGGCCTCCTCCGAGGTGCTCGCCGCCGTGTGCGAGGCCCTCGGCATGCGCCTGGTCGACCTCGTCGAGCGTGCGTGGGCCGACCTCGCGATCGCGCTCGCCGAGCAGGAGGAAGGCCGCAGGGTCCGTGTGCTGTCGGCGTCGGCCCGCCGTGCGGCCGGCTTCTCGGCGTCGCGGCACCCGCTGCAGGCGGGCACCGGTTCCGCCGTGGGTCCGGGCGCGTCGCGGCGGGGCGAGGCGGTCCTGCAGGTGGCGTGACCGGCCGCTGCGGCCGGGCCGCAGGGGCGGGTGCCGAGGGTCAGAGCCCGGCGCGCCGCGTGCCGCCCGGCCGCACGTCGTCCACCCGGTCGACGATCCTGTCGATCATGCCGTAGGCGAGGGCCTGCTCGGCCGTGAACCAGCGGTCGTGCGCGGAGTCCGCGGCGACCGTCTCGACGGGCTGCCCCGTCTGCTCGGCCTGCAGCCGTGTCACCAGGTCCTTCACGTACCGGACGTGCTCCGCCTGGATCGCGACGTCGCTCGTCGTGCCGCCGACGCCGCCGGACGGCTGGTGCATCATGATCCGCGCGTGCGGCAGGGCGTGGCGCTTGCCCCGGGTGCCCGCGGTGAGCAGGAGCTGAGCGGTGCTCCCCGTGAACCCGACCGCGACGGTCGAGACGTCGTTGGGCAGGAGCCGCATGGTGTCGAGCACGGCGAGGCCTGCGCCGACCGGGCCACCGGGGGAGTTGAGGTAGAGGCTGATGTCGGCCGCGGCGTCCTCGGCGGAGAGCAGCAGGAGCTGCGAGGTCACGCGGCTCGCGACGACGTCGTCGATCTCGGTGCCGACCAGCACGATGCGCTGGTGCAGCAGCCGGGCGGCGAGGTGGTCGTCGAAGGGCTGGAGGTGCGTCGTCTCGGTCATGCCTCCACGATCAGGCGCCCGCACCCCGGGCGACAGCGGTCTCTGCCGGTCGCAGATCTGCTGATGGCAGACGGCGCCGCCGTCACAGCGGGTTGCCGTGCGCGTCGACGGTCGGGAACGCGTCGAAGTGGATCTCGACGGGGAAGGTGCCGGGCGTGCCCTCCTGGCCGCGCAAGGGGTCCAGGTGCTCGGCGGCGAACCGCTCCCAGGCCTCGACGACCGCCACCATCTGCTCAGGGCTCGCCCAGAGGTTGTTCGTGGTGAAGGTGGTCGCGCCGAGCCAGTTCTCGAGCGCGTCCTCGTCGGCCGCCTGGGTCGCGCGCAGGAAGGCCATGACCCGCTCGTGGCGGAGGCGGAGGAACTCGACGTTCACGGCCTCGGCGGTCTGCCTGCCCGCGGGGGAGTCCTTGCCGGCGCTCGAGATGCTGAACCCGCCGGGCGTGCGCTCCCACCAGCGCTCGCGGGCCGTGCCCTTGCCCTCCACCTCACGCACGAGGCCGTGCTTGGCGAGCTGGCGCAGGTGGTAGCTCGTCGAGCCGCTGGACTCGCCGAGGATCTCCCCGAGCCGGCTGGCCGTGAGCGGGCCGTGGCTCGGCAGCAGGTCGAGGATCCGGATGCGCAAGGGGTGGGCCAGGGCGCGCAGGGCTTCCGGGCCCAGCTCGGCCGGACGGCCGTCCGCGACCGCGTCGGGCGCCACCCGCAGGTCGGGCGGTCCCGACGGTGCGGGGGTGCCGGGGGAGTCCTTGCGCGCTGTCGCCATGGACAGGACGTTACCTACTCCGCGCGCGGCCCGGTGCCGCGGCAGCTCACCGCAGGGCGAGCGGGTGGCGCGCGGCGAGGTTGTCGCGCGCACGCTCGGCGTAGGCACGCCGGCGTTCGGCGCGCTCGTGCTCGCGCCGCAGCGCGGCCCGTTCGGCGGCCTGCTCCGCCGCGCGGTCGCCCGCGCGGCCTGCGGTGGTCGGCTCGGCGGCTCCGCGCACGGCGCGGAAGAGCTGCGCGACGACGACGGTCGGGGCGGCGGCGGTGTCGAGGGTCATCGCGGTCCTCCTGGTGCGGTAGGGGCCGCGGAGGCGCGGCCGATGACCTCACTCTAGGATCGCCAACGACTCTTTGCAAGCATTTCTTTGCAACATGTTCTTTGGAAGGCGCGGACTCACTCCTCCGTGGCGCGCCGGAAGGCGTCCAGGTCCTGGTTCAGCCGTTCGAGCAGCTCGGCGAGGAGGGCGCGCTCGAGCGGCGACCAGTGCTCGAGGACCTCGTCGTAGAGCGCGCTGCGTCGCGTGCGCTCGTGCTCGAGCTGCTGCCTGCCCTCCGGCGTCGCCTCGACCTGGACGGCCCGCCCGTCGCGGGGGTCCCGGCTGCGGCGCACGAACCCTGCCTTCTCCAGGCTCACCACCTGGCGGGTGACCGTCGACGCGTCGAGGCCCTGCCGCTCGGCCAGCGCGTTGATCCCGAGCGGCCCCTCCGTGCTGAGGGCGACCAGCAGCAGGTAGCCGGACCGTTCGAGGGCAGGGCTGTGCCCGCTGCGGGGGGCGCGTGCGGCGCTCGTCCGCTCGGCGCGGCGCAGCAGGAGGGCGAGCTGGAGCTCCACGCGGGACAGCGTGTCCTGGCTCGTGGGTTTCGTCCTCTTCGACATAGGTGTAGCCTACAGGTAGTTATCTGTGGCATACAGATAAAAAGTGATCGGACGACACCGCAAGGAGGCCGCGTGGCAGCCACGCGCAACGAGCCCAACAAGACCGCCATCTACGCCACGGCACTCACCGCGTTCTTCGCCATCGCCGGCATCGCGGTGGTCGACCCGATCCTTCCCGTCATCGGGGCGGAGATCGGCGCCACCACGTGGGAGATCGAGCTGCTGTTCACCGCGTACATCGCGGTCATGGCCGTCGGCATGATCCCCGCCGTGATGGCGACCAGCCGGTTCGGGTACAAGAAGATCCTCGCGACCGGCGTCTCGCTCGTCGCGGTCGCCGCTGTGCTCGCCGCCCTGAGCGGCAACATCGTCCAGCTCGCGGTCCTGCGTGGTCTGTGGGGCCTCGGCAACGCCATGTTCTTCGCCACCGCCATGGTGCTGCTCGTCGCGCTCGCCCGTGACCGGGAGTGGGTCGTCGGGCTCTTCGAGACGTGCGTCGGTCTCGGCTTCGCCGTCGGGCCGCTGCTCGGCGGTCTCCTGGGTCACCTCAGCTGGCGCGTGCCGTTCTTCGTGTGCGGTGCGCTCATGCTCGTCGCCCTCGTCGTGTCGGCCACCCGCCTCAAGGACCCGGCCGAGCGGCCCGCCACGCTCCGGCTCGGGCAGGTCTTCGGGCTGTTCCGCAAGCCCGGCTTCCTCGCGCTCGCCGCGGTCACCGCCGCGTACAACTTCGTCTTCTTCGTCGTGCTCGGCTACGTCCCGGTGTTCCTCGGCCTGGACGTGGTGCCGCTGGGTCTGGTGTTCACCGCGTGGGGTATCGGCGTCGCCGTCGGCATCCTCGGCGTCGGTCACCGGCTCGCGCACGCCATCGGGTTCGTGCAGACGCTCGGCGTCGCCGTCGCGGGCGTGCTGCTGTGCGTCCTGCTCCTCGCGGTCGGCGTGGGGACGGCGGGCTCGATCGCCGTGACGATCGGGGCCGGTGTGTTCATGGGCATCGCGAACGCCAACCTGACCGACCTCTCGCTCGCCCTCGGCGACCCCGACCGCCGGGTCACGACCGGGGCGTTCAACCTCGTGCGCTGGGGCTTCGCCGCACCGGCGCCCGTCGTCGCCGGGCTGCTCTCCGAGACCGTCGGCCTCTCGTCGCCCTTCTGGGTCGCGTCCGGTGTGCTGCTCGCGGGCGTCCTGGTGTTCCTCGTGACGGCGCACGTCATGGCACGCCCGCTGGGCGAGCGCGTGCTCTGGCGGCGCTGGAACCGCGGCGCACGGCAGGAGGAGGGCACGCCCGAGGAGGCGCTCTCCGAGATCTGACGCGGACGCGCGGCACAGCGGCCGGCGCGGCGCCCGCCACAGCGCCCGCTTGCCGCCTCTGCGGGGTCCTGCCCTACTCTGGGGACTTCGGTCGTTTTTCACCCGTTGGTCCGCCCCGGGCCCGGCCGACCCGGGGCGCTCGGCGGTCCGTGCCCGATCCCCGCCCCCGTGGAGTGCCCGTGTTCCGTCTCGCCCGGCTGTCCCTCGCCAACCGAGCTGTCGTGGCGCTGGTGACGATCGCGGCGTCGGTGTTCGGCGTGCTGGCCATGACCGGGCTCAAGCAGGAGCTCATCCCGTCCCTGCAGCTACCGACCGGGATCGTGAGCGCGCTGTACCCGGGGTCGTCGCCGGACGTGGTCGAGCAGCAGGTCACCGACGTCATCGAGGAGGCGATCGCCTCGGTGGACGACGTGGAGTCCGTGCGGTCGACCTCCTCGACCGGTGTCTCGCTGACCACCGTCGAGTTCGTCTACGGCACCGACATGGAGTCGGCGACCCAGCGTCTGCAGACCGCCGTCGCCGGCGCGCAGGCCAGGCTCCCGCAGGACGTCAGCCCGCAGGTCACGACAGGGTCTGTGGACGACGTGCCCGTCGTGCAGCTGGCCGTGGCGGGGGACAAGAGCCCCGGCGCCCTCGCCGACACCGTGGAGAACGTCGTCGTACCGGCCCTCGAGGACGTGGAGGGTGTCCGGTCGGTCGCCGTCACCGGTCAGCAGCAGAACGAGGTGCGGGTCCGGCCCGACCCGGACCGGCTCGCGGCGGCGGGCCTCGGCCCACAGGACCTGACCACGGTGCTGCAGGACAACGGCGTCGTCGTCCCGGCGGGCGAGATCACCGAGGGCGGACGGGCCTGGTCCGTCCAGCTCGGCACGCCGGTCGACATGGTCGACCAGCTCACGCAGCTCCCGATCGTCCCCGGTGGCGGTGCACCCGCAGCCGGCGGCGAGGGGGCCAGCGGCGGCGGCGCCCCGGACGCGGCAGCAGGCACGCCGCCGGCCGCCCCGCCGGACCCCGCGCCCCCGGCCGACCCCGTCCTCGTCGGCGACGTCGCAGCCGTGAAGCTCGTGCCGGTCGAGGCGACGTCCTACTCACGCCTCGACGGCGAGGCCTCGCTGGGTCTCGCCGTCACCAAGACGCCGGAGGCCAACACCGTCGACGTGTCGCACGCCGTCGAGGACGCGCTCGCCACCGCCGAGGTCGCCGACACGCTGGACGAGCGGGGCGTCACCACCGCCGTCGTCTTCGACCAGGCCCCGTTCGTCGAGGACTCGATCCACGGCCTCGCCACCGAGGGCGGGCTCGGCCTCGTCTTCGCCGTCCTGGTCATCCTCGTCTTCCTCATGTCCCTGCGGTCCACGCTGGTCTCGGCGATCTCGATCCCGCTGTCGCTCGCGGTGACGTTCATCGCGATGCAGGCGGGTGGCTACACCCTCAACATCCTCACGCTCGGCGCGCTCACCATCTCGATCGGACGCGTGGTCGACGACGCGATCGTCGTCATCGAGAACATCAAGCGCCACATGTCGTACGGCACCGACCGCACCGAGGCGGTGCTCACGGCCGTGCACGAGGTCGGCGGTGCCATCGCCGCGTCCACGATCTGCACCGTCGCCGTCTTCCTGCCGATCGCGTTCGTCGGCGGCATGGTCGGCGAGCTCTTCCGGCCGTTCGCGCTCACCGTGTCGATCGCGATGCTCGCCTCGCTGCTCGTCGCGCTCACGATCGTCCCGGTCCTGGCGTACTGGTTCATCCGGCCGCCGCGGCGTGCGGGCCGCGCGGCGGCATCGGTGCGCGACGCGGTAGAGGAGCGGGAGAGCCGCGGGCTCTGGCAGCGGGTCTACGTGCCCACCCTCGACGGCGCGCTCGCCCGGCCGGTCGTCACGATCGCGCTCGCGGTGATCGTGCTCGGCGGCACCGTGGCGCTGGCCCCGCGACTCGAGACGAGCTTCCTCGGCGACAGCGGTCAGGACACCGTGACCGTCACCCAGCACTACGCGCCGGGCACCTCGCTCGCCGGGCAGGACGAGGCGGCCCGTCAGGTCGAGGAGGCGCTCGCCGCCGTCCCCGCCGTGCAGAGCGTCCAGACCACCGTCGGCTCGGGCGGTGACCTGTCCATGGCGGCGTTCGGCGGTGCGAGCGCCGACCTCAAGGCGTCGTTCGCCGTCACGCTCGACGAGGACGCCGACGGCGCAGCGGCCGCCGCGGAGATCCGTGCCGCCGTCGGCGGGCTCACCGAGGAGCCCGCGACCGAGGTGTCGGTCGCGGCGGGCGACTCCGTGGGGACCTCCTCGATCGACCTCGTGGTCCGTGCGCGGGACGTCGCGGCCCTGCGGGACGCCACCGGCCAGGTGCGCGAGGCGATGGCGGGGGTCGACGGCGTGGCCGAGGTGGGCGACGACCTGTCGGCGGCGCAGGAGATCGTGGAGGTGACGGTCGACCGCGCCGTCGCCGCGGAGCACGGTCTCACGGAGACCCAGGTCACCGGGGTCGCGTCCGCCGCGATGACGGGCAGCCAGGACATGGGGGAGCTGCGCACGGACGAAGGTCCCGTGGCGGTGACGCTCGTGGCGGGAGACCCGCCCGCCACGATGGCGGAGATCGGCAGGATCCCCGTGCCGACGGCGACCGGCACCGTGCCGTTGAGCGACGTGGCGACGGTTGAGGTGGCCGAGACCGCGACGTCGATCAGTCGCATCGACGGCGACCGCTCCGCGACCGTCTCGGTGACCCCGGCCGGCGACGACCTCGGTGCGGTCACGGAAGCCGTGAACGCGCAGGTCGCGGCTCTCGACCTGCCGGCGGGCGCCACCGTCACGGTGGGCGGCGCCGCGGCCGACCAGGCGGAGGCGTTCGCCGACCTGGGCCTGGCGCTGCTCGCGGCGGTCGCCCTCGTGTTCATCGTCATGGTGGCCGCGTTCCGGAGCCTCGCGCAGCCCTTCATCCTGCTCGTCTCGGTGCCGTTCGCGGGCGTGGGCGCCCTCGTCGCGCTCGTCGCGACCGGCACGCCGCTGGGCGTGCCCGCGCTCATCGGCACGCTGCTGCTCGTGGGCATCGTGGTGTCGAACGCGATCGTGCTCATCGACCTCATCAACCAGTACCGCCAGGACGGCAGGGCGCTCGACGAGGCCGTCCGCGAGGGCGCGCGCAAACGCCTGCGGCCCATCGTCATGACCGCGCTCGCGACCGTCTTCGCGCTCACGCCGATGGCGGTCGGCGTCACGGGCGGCGGGGCGTTCATCTCGCAGCCGCTCGCGCTCGTGGTCATCGGCGGCCTCGTCTCCTCGACACTGCTCACCCTGTACGTCGTGCCGGTCATCTACACGCTCTTCGAGCGGCGCGCGGAACGACGCCGCGCAGCGGACCAGGCCGCGGGACGGACCGCCCGCCGGCCGCTGACCGGAGCATTCCCGAGCGTCGCGACAGGGGCTTTCCAGACCGTCGGGCAGCAGGCCGCGGCCCAGCGTGAGGCCGGGCTCCCGGATCGGGCGCGGCCGGGTCGGCACAGCAGGCCGACGCCCGTGCAGGTGCCGCAGGGCCAGGTCGCCCGGCGCCCGGCGGGCGTGGCCGCTCCGCGGCGGAGCGCTCCGCCGCAGAGCACTCCGCCGCAGAGCACCTGGCCGGGGCGCCACGAGCCCGTGGGCCCGCCGGCCCAGGCCCAGCCAGGGCCGCCACGGCCCGCGGGTCGGACGGCGCCGTACCGTGCCCCGTCCCCGGAGCGCCCGGAGCGGATCTGGTCGCAGCCGAGCACCGGCCAGCCCGCGCACGGGCAGCCCGCGAGCGGACAGCCCGCGAGCGGCCGCGCGTCCGAGCCTGCGCTGCCCGTCCGCCGGCCTCGGCACCAGGACCCGCCCTTGTGGCCGCACCCGCTCGACCCGATCGACCGACGCCCGCCGACCCGTCCCCGAGCGAACTCTCCCCAGACGTGTGACGGGGAGTAGACACCGTCTACTCCCCGTCACACGGTCGCGCGAGAACCTCGCGACCGGAGCCCCCGGAGCGCACGCTCCGCGAGCACGCGGCCGAACCGGCTACGCGTCCTGCGCCTTGAGCCGGACCGCACCGGCGATCAGCACGACCGCCGTGTACGCGCCGAGCACGCCGATACCGACCCACGGGTCGAGCACCTCGGGAACCTGCGCGCCGCTCGGCGTGATCGCCGAGCCGGCCACGCTCGGCAGGAACTTGTTCACGGTCAGCACCCAGTCGAGGCTCGACGCGAACGCCACGACGATCTGGAAGATGAACGGGATCACCAGGAACACGGCGACGACCGTGAAGATCGCGCCCGCGGTGTGGCGCAGCAGCGTGCCGATGCCCAGTGCGAAGAGCGCGACCAGCACCGTGTAGATGACGACGCCGTAGAGCTTGCGCAGCGCCTCGCCGTCGGACCAGTCGAGCGTCATGTCGTTGGCGTTGAGGATCGGGTAGCTGACGAGCCAGCCGAGCAGCAGCGAGACGGAGGTCAGCACCGCCGTGACGCCGGCGAGCACGGTCGCCTTCGCCGTGTACGCGCCCAGGCGGCCGGGGTTCGCCGCGAACGTCGAGCGGATCATGCCCGTCGAGTACTCGCCGGTGATGACCATGGCGCCGAGCACACCGACCACGAGGGCCGCGAACTCGTAGCCGCCCGCGATGACGGTCGGGGCGCCGAGCACCGCGTCCATCGACGCCTGGTCCTCCGCGGCCATCTCGACGTCGGCCATCTGGTCGTTGAGGAACTGCACGACGACGGCCATCATGAGCGCGAACCCGGCCATGATGACGACGGTGGAGCCGAGCGTCCACCACGTCGAGCGCAGCGTCCACAGCTTGATCCACTCCGAGCGCAGGATGCGCGGGAAGGTGACGTTGCGGACCCGGCTGCGCTTCGCCGGCGCCGGGGCGGGCTCGTTGCCGCCCGCCGGGGCGGTGACCGTCGCGCTCATGCCTTGTTCCCTTCCAGATCCGTTGCCGTGATGTCCTCCGAGCGGTACTCGACCGCGTCGGCGGTCAGCGACATGTACGCCTCCTCGAGCGTCGAGGCGACGGGGGTGAGCTCGTGCAGCACGATGCGGGACGCCGCGGCGAGCTCGCCGACCGCCACCGCCGTGCTCCCGCGCACCTCGAGCAGGCCGGGCTCGACGCCGTCGACCTCGGCGCCGTTCACCGTGAGCAGCTCGGCCAGCTCCGTCGCCTGCGGGGAGCGGACCCGCACGAGCTTGCGCTCCGCGCCGTCGACGATCTCCTGCACGGGGGCGTCGGCGAGGATGCGGCCGCGCCCGATGACGATCACGTGGTCGGCCGTCAGCGCGACCTCGCTCATGAGGTGGCTGGACAGGAAGACCGTGCGGCCTTCCGACGCCAGGTACTTCGCGATGTTGCGCACCCACAGCACGCCCTCGGGGTCGAGGCCGTTGACGGGCTCGTCGAGGATGAGCGTCCGGGGGTCGCCGAGCAGCGCGGTCGCGATCCCGAGACGCTGACCCATACCGAGCGAGAACCCGCCCACGCGCTTGCTCGCCACGGCGTGCAGGCCTGTGAGGTCGATCACCTCGTCGACGCGCGAGGTCGGGATCCCGTGCGTCGCGGCCATGGCGAGCAGGTGGTTGCGCGCCGAGCGGCCGGTGTGCACCGCCTTGGCGTCGAGCAGGGCGCCCACCTCGGCGAGCGGGCTGCGGTGCGCGGCGTACGGCTTGCCGTTCACCGTGACCCGGCCGGCCGTGGGGCGGTCCAGGCCCACGATCATGCGCATCGTGGTCGACTTTCCGGCGCCGTTCGGGCCCAGGAAGCCTGTCACCTTGCCCGGCTGGACGGTGAAGCTCACACCGTCGACGGCGGTCTTCGCGCCGTACCTCTTCGTCAGGCCTTCGGCCTCGATCATCACTTGCCCTTCCATCTGGCATGCCACCCGGCGGTCGTACGGCCGCCGGTCGGTCGCGACAGGACTGGTCACCTACGAGACTAGGGATCCGGATGCGTGTGACGCACGCATTGACGGCCCCGCTCATCCCCCGGAGGGACGTACTTCATCCGGAGGGATGACCTGGGAACTCTCAAGGCCTGCCCAACGTTCCCTAGGATGGTCAGACAGACCAGGAGGAGCAGATGAGCAACCCCGTCTTTTCGAGAAGCGACGTCTTCGGTGAGCCCCGTCGCACCGGTGCGCCCGGTGCGTCACGTGGCGGCACCGCCACCTATCCCACCCAGACTCCCGCATACGGCACGCCGCCGCAGCCCGGGCAGTACGGCCAGTACGGCGCCCAGGGCCGGCAGGCGATGGACGCGGCCGAGCTGGACGCGATGTACCGCTCGCCGTCCGCCACCACGGCGGACACCAAGCGGATGACCTACGACGACGTGATCGTCAAGACCGGCGGGCTGCTCGCCCTCCTGGTCGTGGTCGCCGCGGCGACCTGGACGCTGGTGCCGCGCGAGCTGCTGGGCGGCGTCATGATCGTCGGCCTCATCGGCGGTCTGGTGCTCGGCCTCGTCAACGCGTTCAAGCGGAACCCGAGCCCTGCGCTCATCGTGGCGTACACGGTGTTCGAGGGCGCGCTGCTCGGCGCGATCTCGCTGGTGTTCAACACGCTGTACGACGGCGTCGTCCTGCAGGCCGTGCTCGGCACCGTCTCGGTGTTCGCGGTGAGCCTGTTCCTGTTCAAGAGCGGCCGCGTCCGTGTGACCGCCAAGTTCACGCGCTGGCTCATGTTCGCCATGCTCGGCTACGCGCTGTTCTCCCTGGTCAACCTGGTCCTCATGTGGACGGGTGTGCTCGGCGAGTTCGGCATGCGTTCCTGGGGTGGCGGCATCGTCGGCATCGTGGTCGGTCTGATCGCCGTCGGCCTGGCGGCCGCGTCGCTCATCGTCGACTTCGACTCGATCAAGCGCGGCGTCGAGGCCGGTGCGCCGGCGCGGATGGCGTGGGCGGCGGCCTTCGGCCTGCTGGTGACGCTGGTCTGGCTGTACCTGGAGCTGCTGCGCCTGCTGGCGATCGTCTCCAGCTTCGCGCGCGACTGACGCCGGCCACGATCTCCTCGTGGTGACGACGAAGGCGTGAGCCCTTTTCAGGGCTCACGCCTTCGTCCGTTCCGGGACGCCCCGGCTCAGTCGAGGCAGAACTCGTTGCCCTCGACGTCCTGCATCGTCAGGCACGACTCGTTCTCCTCGTCGGCCTCCTGCAGGTACAGGCGGGTACCGCCCAGGGCGACGAGCCGCGCGCACTCGGCCTCGAGCACGTCGACCCGCTCCTGGCCGGTCAGCCCCGTGCCTGCGCGCACGTCGACGTGCACCCGGTTCTTCACGACCTTGCCCTCCGGCACCTTCTGGAAGTAGAGCCGGGGCCCGGCCCCTGTGGGGTCGACGGCGGCGGCGCCGTCCTCACCCCGCTTCTCGGGCGGGAGGGAGCTCGTAGCCGAGCACCTCGCACCAGAAGCGGGCGACACGCCACGGGTCCGCGCAGTCGAACGTGATCTGAACCTGCCTCACTGCTGCCATCCGGCCACCCTAACGGTGTGCCCGGCGCACGACGACGGCCACCAGCAGGCACCCGGCGGCGACGAGGAACCCGTGCACGACCCGGAGCCCGGGCCCGCCGAAGAACTGCGGCAGCACCAGCACCAGGCCGGCGGCCAGCGGGACACCCGCCCATCGCGGGCCCGGCTCCGCCTGCCACAGCGCGACCGCGAGGAGCACGCCGGCAACCGCGAGCAGCAGCAGCCCGGCTCCGAAGAGCACGACCGCACCCGGCTGCATCCGCAGGGCCTCGACGTCGCCGAGGGGAACCGGCTCGCCATCGCGCAACGCGGCCTGGGCGAGGGTGCGCAGGCCGAAGATCTCGGCGCCGAAGTACAGTGCCGCGAACCCGGCCCCGGCCCACGCCGTGACGAGAGCGCCGGTCACCGCGCTGACGCCGCGCCCGCCGCGGGCCGCCGAAGCGGCAGCCAAACCCATGCCGCCCGACCCGCCCGCCGACGACCCGCCCGCCGACGACCCGCCCGCGGCGAGGACGGCGCGCAGGCCGAGCAGGGCCGGAGCGAGCAGGCCCAGACCGAGGATCCCCGCGAGGTGGGCGACGACCCAGCGGCCTGAGGCGAACCCCGTGGCGAGCTCGGCGGTGGCGACCGTCTCGTCGGGCCAGGGCCGCAGCAGCGGGAACAGGAGGAAGGACAGGCCGGCCGCGACGAAGCCGACCGTGCTCCACCGCGCCGCGGTCACCGCGGGCTCCCGGAGGACACGGGCCCCGCGAGCGCGGCGACCCCCGCGACCAGCATGTCGAGCAGCACGCCGAAGCTCTGGTCCACGTCCTCGCGCAGCCGGAACCCGCCGCCGTGCTCGAGCTGCACGAAGCCGTGGATGCCTGCGCGGACGGCGCGCACGGCGTCGATCACGCGCTCGTCGGGCAGGCCGAAGCCGCGCAGCGTCGAGACGACGACCTGGACGCTCTCGGCGGCGACCTCACGTGCGACGGCGTCCGCCGGGTCGTCCGGGTCGGGGCCGATCTGCGTCGCGGCGTACCGGCCCGGGTGCTCGCGGGCGTACCGGCGCCAGGCCTCGGCCAGCGCGCGCAGGGCGTCCGCCCCGGCGCGGCCCATCGTCGCGGCGGCACCGGCGGCGGTCAGGTCGCGCACGGCGAGCACGGCGACCTCGCGGCGGAGGTCGGCGAGCGAGCCGACGTGCTTGTAGAGGCTCGGCGCGGCGACCCCGGCCCTCGCCGCGACCTTCGCGAGCGTGAGGTCGGCGAACCCCGTGGCGCCCGCCTCGTCGACGACCTCGACGGCCAGGCGTACCACCGCGTCGTGCGACAGCCCCGCCCTAGGCACGGGGACCGCCGTCCGCGGCCGGTGCGACGTCGCCCGCCGTGCCGTCGGGTACGCCGGGCAGCCCCGCGAGGAAGTCGAGGACCTCCCGCACCACGTCCTGCGGCGCCTGGCGCTGCGGGTAGTGCCCCACGTCGGGGATCAGCACGCCGCGGGCGGTGCCGAGCGCGCCGGTCATCCAGGCCAGCTCCGCGGCCGGGTCGGGGTAGTCCGGGTCGAGCGCCCCGACGAGGACGAGCGCGGGCGCCCGCATCTCGGACAGCCGGTTCTCGACGACCGAGTGGTCGAGGGTCACCGCCAGGTCCCGGAAGGACCGCAGGCGTGCGGGGTCGCGCATCGCGTCCCGGATCTCGGCGACGTGCGCGGCGTGCTGCGGGGAGCGCCGGCCCTTGCTGATGGACGAGTAGTAGGACGCCCAGAACGCGGCGCCCCACGGACGCGCGAGGAGCATGCGGAGGAGCACGGGCACGAGGCGCTGCACCAGGGGCGGCGCCGGGTCGCGCAGCAGCGGGCTGAGCAGGACGAGGCCGCGCACCAGGTCGGGTCGCTCGGCAGCGGCCCAGGCCGCGGCGGAGGCACCCATCGAGTTGCCCACGAGGACGGCGGGGCCGGCGTCGAGGTGCTCGACGAGCGCGAGGAGGTCGGACCCGGTCGCGTCGTCGCCGTGCGTGCGGAAGGTCGTGTCGGAGCCCCCGTGGCCGCGCAGGTCGGTGACGACGACCCGGTGCCCGGCGTCGACCAGCGGCGCGACGACGTCGTCGTAGGTGGAGCGCAGCACCCCCATGCCGGGGACGGCGACCACGAGCGGCCCGGAGCCGCTGTCGGTGTACGCGATGCGCCCGTCGGGGCGCTGCAGGTAAAGGTCCATAGCCAAAAAGCTACGGCCCTTAGCCGCCGCCCGCAACCCCCCGAAACGCTGAGTGCGGGATCTTCGCCCTTCTGGCACACGGAAAAGGGCGAAGATCCCGCACTCAGCGGATCGGGGGTGGGTCAGGGGTGGCGCGGGGCGCCGAAGTAGCCCTTCTCGGACTCGCCGGTCTCGGCCTTGATGACGTGCATGACGGCGTTGATCAGCGCCAGGTGCGTGAACGCCTGCGGGAAGTTGCCCAGGTGGCGCCCGCTGCCGGGCTCGATCTCCTCCGCGTACAGGTCGAGCGACGACGCGTAGCCGAGGAGCCGCTCGCACAGCGCCCTGGCGCGCTCGACCTCGCCGATCTCCACCAGCGCGGAGACGAGCCAGAAGGAGCAGATCGTGAACGTGCCCTCCTCGCCGCGCAGGCCGTCGTCGGTCTCGTCCGTGCGGTAGCGCAGCACGAGGCCGTCCTCGGTGAGCTCGTCGGCGATCGCGAGCACGGTGTTGCGCACGCGCTCGTCGTCGGGCGGCAGGAACCGCAGCAGCGGCACCAGCAGCAGCGACGCGTCCAGCGCCGGGTCGCCGTAGCGCTGCGTGAAGACACCGCGCTCGTCCACGCCCTTGGTGCAGATGTCGTCGGCGATCTCGTCGGCGATCTTCTGCCACGCCTTGGCGTAGTCGAGCTCGTCGTAGACTCGCGCGAGCTTCGCGCCGCGGTCCATCGCCACCCAGCACATGAGCTTGGAGCTCGTGAAGTGCTGCGGCTCGCCGCGCACCTCCCAGATGCCCCGGTCCGGCTTGTCCCAGTGCTTCGCGGCCTCCTCGACCTGGCGCTTGAGGATGGGC
>Ga0079224_100004856_pt1 | contig 17524 bp, 11 predicted proteins | sample Stecom2015_FD_80414 | JGI IMG/M metagenome (GOLD analysis project Ga0079224, IMG submission 80414) | Agricultural soil microbial communities from Utah to study Nitrogen management - Steer compost 2015 | ecosystem: Environmental > Terrestrial > Soil > Agricultural land | place: USA: Utah...
CCCTCCGCCCTGTCCCTCCGCCCTGTCCCTCCAATCCTGCCCTCTCCACGCGGCTCCTCTCGGGACGGCCCCTCCCGCAGCGCCCCGGCACGAGCGCACGAGCGCACGAGCTCGCCGCTCCCCGGCCGTTGCAGCGCCACGGCACGGCACGCCGCGGCGCACCACGGCACACCACGCCACGCCCCGGCGGCTCCAGGAAAACCCGCCGCCCCTGCTCGGCGCCTCGCGTCAAGACGAAGAGAACCGATGCTGTCTCCCTCCGGGGGACAGCTCCAGGTGTCCGTCGACACGCCGCCCGCCCACCTCGAAGATGCAGGGCAAGCGCCCTCGCCGGGTGGCCGCGACGACGTGCCAGGAGCCGCTGGAGCGCAGCGCCCGCTCGACGCCCATGACCTCCACGCGCCCCCCCAGGACGACCGGAGTCCGCTGGTGGATGGAGGCGGCTTCGACCTCGAGGAGCCTCCGGGCACCGTCGCTCGCGAAGCCTCCAGCGGCTTCGAAGAGCATCGCCATGGGAGCCGCCTCGTAGAGGAGGCGCAGCTTCCCCTCCGGGGCGCTCCGATCGGCCGGATAGAGGAAGACGCCTCCCTTGAGGAGGGTCCGGTGGACGTCCGCCACCATCGAGCCCACGTATCGCTGGGTGTAGCCAGCCTCCTTGCAGGACTCGAGCCACTGACGGAGCTCCGGCTCCCAGCGCGAGACGTTGGCCTCGTTGACCGAATAGATCTTCCCCTGGGGCGGCACGACGACGTGGTCGCGGCGCAGTCGCCAGCGGCGCCGCGCGTCGAGGAAGAACACGTGCACGTCGCTGCCCGTGGTGACGACGAGCTCGAGCGGCGCGCCATAGATGACGTACCCGGCTGCGACCTGCGCGGTCCCCGGCGTGAGGTAGCTCTCCGGATCCGCCGGATCCCCTTCGCCCCGGGCGCGCACCGAGAAGATCGTGCCCACCGGGATGGAGCAGCCGAGGTTGCTCGATCCGTCCAGCGGATCCATGGCCACCAGGTACGGGGCCGCCGCAGCGGGGAGGACCTCCGGGAGCGCTCGCTCTTCACTCACGACCCCCGCACAAGATCCGCTCGCGGCGAGGCGCTCGACGAGGAGCTCGTCGGCCACACGGTCCAGCTCGCAGACGCGATCGCCGCTCGAGTTGATGTTGCCCCCCGCAGCGTGCGTCCCCTGCTCCGCGCAGCGCGCCACGTGCTCTCCCAACTCCGCGCACCCCTCGGCGATGTGCTCGATCAGCTGCGCGAGCCCGCTCAGACGCTGGGGCACGCTGAGCATGGAGCTCCGAAGATACCCGCCCAGGTAGGCGCGCCCGTCTTCTCCTGAACCCGTCTCCCAGTCCCTCATCGATGCCCCCTCCGCTGCACGTCGACGGTGGCTTCGGCGTGCCCCGGGCGGAGGTCACCCCAGTCCCCGGCGGCGTCGGGGTCCCCGCGCCCCTGCCCCACGTGAGCCATCCTCCTCGGCCCCGTGCTCGGCTCGCCCCGATCCCGCTCCGCCCCGATCACTCGAGCCGCCGAACCATCCCCCAACACCTACGTAGCCATGGAACTTACGTACCCATGGAACTTACGTAACGGCGTCGCGCGACGCACAGGCTGGATCTCGAATCGGCACCGGGGTCCTGGGGCCCAATGGGGCGACCCTCATGCTAGGGTGCTCACTTCCGGATGAATGCCATCGCGGTTCCGGTCCTGGTCGTCGCGGGCATCACCCTGTACGTGGGGACTTATCACTTGGGCCTCCACCTACGGAGGCGCGACCGGGCCGACCTGTATTTCGCGGCCACGTGCTTCGCCATGGCGCTCTACGACCTGTGCGCGGCGGGGCTCTACGGCAGCACCTCCTTGGAGCAAGGTGCTTATTGGCAACGCCTCCAATACGCGACGATCACTCCCGTGGGTCTCGCCTTCGCCCACTTCGTCGCGGCGTACGCCAACGTCCGGCTCCCGAAGCTCCTGCGCGTCGTGCTGGGGCTGCTGATCGGATTGACCATTTTCGGGCTCGTCGACCCCTGGGCTTTGACGTTCTCGCACGTGCCCGCGGTCAAGCACATCGATACGCCCTTCGGCGCGATCGTCTACTACGAGATGACGCCGGGGCCGTTGCTGCAGCTGGCGACCTTCTCCGTCCCCCTGCTCGCCGTCGCCGTGTTCGTGATCGCCCTGCAGGCGCGCGCGGAGGTCGGGAAGCGTTCCTTGCCGCTCCCGCTCGCCGCCGGCATCGTGCTCGGTGGGCTGCTGCACGATTCTCTCGTCTCGCAGCAGTGGATCGCCAACATCTACATCACCGAATACTGCTGGTTCGCCGTGGTGTTCATGATGAGCACGGCGCTCTCCAACGAGGTCGTCGAGGCCGCCTTGACCAAGCGCACCTTGCACGAAGCGGAGGAGCGCATCGCCATCACCCTGAACAGCATTCAGGACGCCGTCATCACCACCGACAACGAAGGCGCGGTGGTGCACATGAACCCGGCCGCCGAACGCCTCCTCGGCCTGCCCTTGGCGGAGGCCTGGTCGAAACCCCTCGCCGCGTTCGTGACGGTGCGCGCCCCCGAGACGAACCGCATCGTGCGCGACCCCATCCAATTCGCCCTGAGCCACCCGGCAGACCCCTTCGGCAACCTCCCCGTCCTGCGCTCCGCCAACGGCGAAGAACGCCGCGTCGATCAGGCAGGCGCCCCGCTGCACTACCCCGACGGGCGGCTCGTGGGCGCCGTCGTCGTGTACCGGGATCTCACCGTCCAGTACAACGCCCTCCAGGAGCTACAGCACTCCCAGAAGATGCAGTCCATGGGGCAGCTCGCCGGCGGCGTCGCCCACGACCTCAACAACCTCCTGACGCCCATCATCAGCTACGCGGAGCTCTGCCGTCGCACCCTCCCGGAGGACAGCGCCCCCTACACGTACCTGGGCCACGTCCTGGACGCCGCGGGGCGGGCCACGGAGCTCACGCGCCAGCTGCTCGCCTTGAGCCGCAAGCAGATCCTCAACGCGCGCGTCGTGCCGTTGGCCTCGTGCGTCCTCGAGAGTGAACCCCTCCTGCGTCGCTTGATCCCAGAGGACGTGTCTCTGGTGGTCAGCCTCGAGGACGAAGAGACGAACGTCCGCGTGGACACCGCCCAGATGCAGCACGTGTTGATGAACCTCGTGGCGAACGCCCGCGACGCGATGTCCCGGGGCGGGACGCTCACCCTCCAGACGCGGCGCGACACGGCGGACACCGCGTCACTCCTCGTCACCGATACGGGCACGGGGATGACCTCGGAGGTGCAGCGGCGGCTCTTCGAACCCTTCTTCACCACCAAGCCCCGGGGCAAAGGCACCGGACTCGGTCTGGCCACCGTGCGCGGCATCGTGGAGCAGCACGGCGGGCGCATCAGCGTCGAGAGCGAGGAGGGCGTCGGCTCCACCTTCTGCATCACGCTGCCGGCGGCGCACCGCGAGGCTGCGGAGCCCGTCAGCTCCTCGGAGCCCACCCCCTATGCGGCGCTCGGCAGCGAGGTCGTGCTGGTCGTCGAGGACGACGGGGCAGTGCGCAGCCTCACCAGCGACGCCCTCACGGAGCTCGGCTACCGCGTCCTCACCGCCTCGAACGCCCGCGGCGCCCTGGAGCTCGCCGCGGAGACCCCCATCGACCTCTTGCTCACCGACGTGGTGATGCCCGGCCTGAGCGGTCCGGAGCTGTACCGGAGGCTCACGGAGCGACAGCCCGGGGTGCGCTGTCTGTTCATGTCCGGGCACGCCGACGACCTGCTCGGCGAACGGGGTTTCCTCCAGCGGGGCACGCACCTGCTGCGCAAGCCGTTCACGGTGACCGCCCTGGCCAACCACGTGCGCGAGGTGCTGGATCGCCCGATGGAAGACACCGCCCGCAGCGCCGCCGAGGGCTGAGTCCTTCGCTCCGCGGGCTCCGCCCGGCGAAGACTCGCCGGGCGGGCAGTGCCGTCCCGCAGCGCCCTCATCGCGCGGCGGGCCGCCAAGTCCGAACTCAGGCCGCTCCCGCGGCGACCTCGTCTCGCCGCGGGGTCGCCAGATCCGAACTCAGGCCGCGGGCTTCTTCCGGCCGTAGCCCACGAGGAAGTCGCCCTCGTCGAACTGGCGCGGGCTGAGCTCGCGCACCCCGTCGGAGCTCATCTCGATCACGCGGTTCGCCACGCGGGACACCATGTGTCGGTCGTGGGTCACGAAGATGATGGTCCCCTCGAACTGCGCCATCCCGATGGTGAGCGAGCGGATCGCCTCGAGATCGAGGTGGTTGGTCGGCTCATCCAGCAGGAGCACGTTGGGCTGCGTGATCATCAGCTTGGCGAGCAGCAGGCGCACCGTCTCTCCACCCGAGAGCACCTTGGTGGGCTTGAGGGGCTCGTCCTTGCTGAAGAGCAGGCGACCGAACAGGGCGCGCAGGTTCTCCTCGTCCGCGTGGTCGTTCCACTGCCACAGCCACTTGTGAGCGGTCATGTCGCTCTTCTCGATCTCTTCGCTGTGGTCCTGGGGCATGTAGCCGATCTGGGCCTCGTACCCCCACTCGATCTTGCCCGCGTCCGGCTCGACGTCGCCCTTGAGCATCTTGATCATCGTCGTCTTGCCGATGCCGTTGGGCCCGACGATCGCGATCTTGTCTCCCCGAGCGACGCTCAAGTTGAAGTGCTCGCAGATGACCTTCTCGCCGAAGGCCTTGTCGAGCATCTCGATGTTCAGCACCTGCTTTCCGGAGTGGCGCTTTTGCTCGAAGCGGATGAAGGGCCGCGCGATGTTCGAGCGCTTGAGGTTGTTCAGCTCCTGCTTCTCCCGCTCCAGCACCCGCTCCCGCGAGCGCACCTGGCTCGCCCGGGATCCGGCGCGGAAGCGCTGCACGAACTCCTGGAGCCCCTCGATCTTCTTCTTCCGCGCGGCGTTGGCCATCTCGAGGTTCGAGCGCGCCTCTGCCTTGGCCTCGACCATGTCGTCGTAGTTGCCCGGATAGACGATGATCGTCTCGTAGTCGATGTCGGCGATCTTCGTCGTCACCTCGTTCAGGAAGTGCCGATCGTGGCTGATCACGATGAGACAGCCGTCGTAGTTCTGCAGGAACTCCCCGAGCCAACGGATGCTCGCGATGTCGAGAGCGTTGGTCGGCTCGTCGAGGAGGAGCGCCTCCGGCCTGCCGAAGAGCGCCTGCGCCAACAGGACGCGGACCTTGTCGCCGCCGGTGAGGACGCTGAGGGTCTCCTCGTGGAGCTCTTCTGGGATCCCGAGCCCCTCGAGCAGGGACGACGCCTCCGCCTCGGCGGTGTAGCCATCCTCTTCACCGATGATCATCTCGAGCTCCGCCAGGCGGACGCCGTCGTCGTCGGTGAGCTGGTCCCCCTTGGCGAGCAGGACCTCCTTCTCGCTCATCGCCTTCCAGAGGTTCTCGTTGCCCATCATCACGGCGTCGATGATGCGGGTGGACTCGTACTGATAATGATCCTGGCGCAGCACGCCGAACTTCTTCGGCCGGACCACGTGACCGGACATCGGCTCCAGATCCCCGGAGAGGATCTTCATGAACGTCGACTTCCCGGCTCCGTTCGGGCCGGTCAGACCGTAGCGCTCCCCCTTGTTGAAGGTGACGTGGACGTTCTCGAACAGCACCTGGCCGCCGAAGTTCATGGAGACGTCATTGACCGTGATCATCTTGATTCCTCGCTCTGTCCGGACGCGGCGCGCCGCGCTGGCGGTCGCCAGCGCCGCCGTCCCTGCGGATGGGCCCCACAGCGCCCGTCGACGCCTGATCGACGGACGGACGCTGACGGATTCGAGGGCCAGGCACCCGCTCGTAGGGGCCGGACGCTAGCAGGCCCAAAGCGCGATGCCAGCTCGGGCGCAGGAAAAGCGTCCCTCAGGCGGCTCGCTCGGCCGCCGCAGGGGTCTGGAGCGCCAACTCCAGCAAATGCGCCGCGTGGCTCCGGGCAGACCGGCGCCTTCCTCCTAGCATACGCGACAACTCGTCCAGGCGCTCGTCCCCTTCCACCCGCCGGACACGGGTCGCCGCGACCGCGCCGGATTTGCACACGACCCAGTGGGCATCCGCGAACGCGGCCACCTGGGGCCAGTGGGTGACGCAAATGACCTGGGCCGAGCGGGCCGCGTGGCGCAGGCGCTCCCCGATGCGCTCGGCGACGTGCCCCCCTGCCCCCGCGTCGATCTCGTCGAACACGGCGGTCCCCTGTCCGTGACGAGACGCCACCTTGAGGGCGAGGAGCACCCTCGACAGCTCACCCCCGGACGCCACGCGGCCCAAGGGCGCGGCGGGGTGCCCGGGGTTCGCGGAGAACTGCAGCTCGACCTGGGTCGCCCCGGACGGCGAGAGGGCCGCCGCCTGCACCTGCACGCCCAGGGCGGCCCCCGGCAGACAGAGCAAGGCCAACTCCTGGGCGACCGCGTCCTCCAGGCGGCGGGCCCCCCGCGCGCGCCGCTCGTGGAGCGCCGCCGCGGCCTTCTCCGCTTCCTCCCGGAGCGCCGCCGCCGCCCGCTCGAGCTCCGGGATTTCCTCTTCGAGGTCCTGAAATCGGGTGAGCTCCTCCCCCAACTCCGCCGCGAAAGAGCCCAGCTCCTCGGGCGCCCGACGATGTTTGCGCGCGAGGCGCTCGATCTCCGCCAGCTGCTGGTTGAGTCGGTCGAGCTCGCCAGCGTCGGGGCATTCCCGCGCCATCAACGCGGCCGCCACCCGTGAGGCCTCCTGCACCCCGTCCAGGGCGCGGAGTAGGCAGCCCTCGAGGACGCCCAGCTGGGGCTCCGTCGCCCACGCGGGATCCTTCGCCAGGAGCCTCGTCCGCTTCAGGAGCCAACCGAGGCGCTCCGCCGCCGCCCCCTCCCCGTCCTCGAGCAGCTGCTGGATCTCGGCGGCGAGGGCCTCCAGCTGCGCCGCGGAGTCCGCCAGCTCCAGACGGCGGCGGCCCTCCCGGTAGTCGAAGCCCGCGCAGCTCGACAGCTCCGCGAGCTGGAACTCCACGAGGTCCCGGCGCGCGGCGGCGCGGCGACGGCGCTCGATGGCCTCGTCGAGGCGCGCCGCGGCGGCCTTCGCGCTCCCGTAGACGGCCGCGAACCGCTCCACCTCCGCGCCGAGGCCGGCGAAGCGATCGAGCGCCGCGAGCTGCGCCGCGGCGGAGCGGAGGGAGTGAGACTCGTGCTGGCCACAGATCTCCACGAGCTCCTCCCCCACCTCAGCGAGCACATGGCGCGGCACCAGGCGCCCTTGCACGTAAGCGCGGGTCCTGCCCCCCGCCTCGAGGCGTCGCCCGAGGATGAGCTCGTCGTGCAGCCCCAGGTCGTACTTCTCGAGGACCGGCAGCAAGCGGGCCCGGGCCTCCGGACTCGGCAGGAACTGCGCCTCGACGCTGCCCGTCGCGGCGCCCTCCCGCACTCTGGCGCGCGGACGCGGCGCGCCCCGCAGGAGCTCCAGGGCGTCGACGATCACCGATTTTCCGGCGCCCGTCTCCCCCGTGAGCACGTTCAGACCGGGGCTGAGCTCCAGACAGGCTTCTTCGACGACGGCGAGGTCTCGGATGGTGAGATGGCTGAGCATGACGCCAAGGAGGATGCTCCGGCAGCGCGCCTCGTGAAACGACAGACAATGTCAGCGCGGACATTCCCTGTCACCAGAACCGAGGCCCCCTTCGCGGCCTGGACGGAACCCATCAAAGCGGCGCGTCGAGGGCGCAGCGAAGCGAGCGGGAGCCCCGGGAGCGGGGGGCCCCGCAGCGCGAACGCTCGGCAGGGCGAACACTCGGCAGCGCGAACACTCGGCGGCTCGAGCGCCCGTCCCTCGAGGGCCCCTCCGCGGCGCCCGCCCCTCGACGATCCGCCGCGGGCCTTGCAAGATGCGACCACGATGAAAACACCGCCCTCGGGGCATCCCCCCGCTCCCGGCCCCGTTGCCCCGGCGTCGCCCGTCGACCTGATGCTCGCGGAGCTGCAGAGCGCGCTCGGGGTGCGCAGGAGGGACGCGCTGGGCCGCGTCCAGCGGCTGGAGGCGGCCCTCGCCGCTTACCGGCGCGCCGTCGAGGAGCGCGTCGTCGCCGAGTTCGCGAGGGACCACGGCCTGCGCACTCCCCAGCTCACGGGCGTGAGCCCCGAGACGGCCGCGCGCCACCTCCACGAGGCGGTGCTCGCCCTCCCGGAGCTCATCGATCGCGGCGCGGAGCAGTCCTCCGCCGCGCCGCCCCAGCCGAGCCCGACCGCGGACACGAAGCCCCGCAGCCCCAGCCGCGTCGGCACCTCCACCGCGGGCCCGACGGCGGGCGCTCCCCTCCCTCACCTCGCGGCTCTCGGGACGCGAAAGCTCGTGGTGATCGGCGCGCTGGCGGGGCGTCAGAAGTCCGAAGCGATCCCCGAGAGCCTCTTGCCCCAGACGGAGTGGGTGGACACGGGGAGCGGCGGCGCCCACGCCATCGGCAACTTGCCGCAGCGCATCCGCCAAGGTCGGGTGATCGCCTTGGTGATCCTCGATCGCGCGGTCCAACACAAACACAGCGAGCCTCTGGTGTCCGCGGCGCGCGCCGCGGGAGTCCCCGTCGGCTTCGCAGGCAAAGGTGGCGCGGCGTCCATCCGACGCGCCCTCGCGAACATCGAGGAGCAGCTCGCCGCGCGGTCGACCTGAGCCCCGTTCGCTGCGCTCGTCCCCGCACCCAACGCTCGCTGCTGTCAAGGGCGAACGCGCCGCCGCGCGGAACGGGCGACCTGACGAAGCCAGGAGAGGACCCACGCATCGGCGTCTGCGCGCGCCGACCGGCCCTCCTGATTGATCTCGATTCCGGTTCGGTTCCAAGTCAGACTTGCCGCCGCCGCTCCCCACCTTTCGGGGGCAGGCGGTGGTCCGTACTGCAGCCCTGCCCCGTCTCGGGGCGACGCCCACAGCTCACCCAGCCAGCGAGAACACGTCAGGTGAAGTTCGCGATCATTTCACGGGAGCGCGGCTGCTACAGCACGCGTCGGCTGCGTCAGGCCGTACTGGACCGAGGACACACGGTCCGTGTGCTGGACACCTACGCCCTCAGCGTCTCCCTCGAGACGTCACGCCCGCGCTTGTTCTACGCGGGCAAGCCGCTGGGCACGTTCCACGCCGTGATCCCGCGCATCGGGGCCTCCGCGACCTTCTACGGCACGGCGGCGGTGCGCCAGTTCGAGCAGATGGGCACCTACGTGGTGACGTCTTCGCGCGCCATCACCATGTCGCGCGACAAGCTCCACGCGCTGCAGGTGCTGAGCAGACACGGCATCGGCATCGCGCCGACCGCCTTCGTGCGCCAGCCCGAGGAGATCCTCCCGGCGATCTCTCGCGTGGGCGGGGCGCCGGTCATCATCAAGCTGCTCGAGGGCACCCAGGGCAACGGCGTCATCCTGGCGGAGACGGCGCGGACCGCCGAGTCGATGATCAGCGCCCTGCAGGGCGCGAAGCAGAACGTCCTCATCCAGCGCTTCGTCTCCGAGAGCAAGGGGCGCGACATCCGCGCGGTGGTCGTCGGTGGTCGCGTCGTCGCCGCCATGCGTCGCCGCGCCGCCGGTGACGACTTCCGCAGCAACTTGCATCGGGGCGGTCAGGCAGAGCCCGTCCAGCTGACGTCCGCCTACGAGACCACGGCGCTGCGCGCCGCGCAGGTGCTCGGGCTGGCGGTCGCGGGCGTCGACATGCTCGAGACCCACGAGGGGCCCCAGGTGCTCGAGGTGAACTCCTCGCCGGGCCTGGAGGGGATCGAGCTGGCGACCGGGGTCGACGTCGCGGGGGCGATCATCGAGCACGCGGAGGCTCACGTGCGTTTCCCGGAGGTCGATCTCCGGCAGCGGCTGAAGCTCGGCAGCGGCCACGAGATCGCAGAGATCCGCGTGGGCCGCCGCAGCACGCTCGCGAAGGTCACCCTGCGCGAGAGCGGGCTGCGCGACGCGGGCATCCAGGTGCTCAGCATCACGCGCGGAGGCGAGGTGCTCATGAACCCTCGCGGAGACCAGCGGGTCCTCGCGGGCGACGTCTTGCTCTGCCTCGGGCGTCACTCGGATCTCGCCGAGGTGGTGATGCGCCGCCGGCTGGCCACCGACAGCGTCCCGCTCGCCCCCACGAGCCCCGCGCCCGAGAGCACCCGATCCGCGGCGAGTCCTCGCGAGAACTCCCGACGGCTCGGCGGGCACGGGCCGATCGAGGATCCCGGCTCCGCCGCTGAGGGCGAGACGCCCGCACCGCCGAGCTCCACCCCAGCGGAAGCCGCCTCGATGGATCCAGCGCCGCCGGACTCGAGCGTCCCGGATTCGAGCCCCCCGGGTTCGAACCCGTCGGGGCGGCTTCGGGCGAGCGCTCGCCCACCGCGCTCCGCCGCCCCTCTGCCACGGGACGCGCAGGGCGCGAACGAAGCCGCGCTGCTACGCGGGCGCACCTGAACGGCAGGGGGAACGACAGCCCCGCCCGCCGCTCCGCGGAACGACGGCGAGCGCCCAGAGGGCGCATGAACGACGTCACCTCCTCAGCACGCGCCGAACAGGTTCAGGAGCGCGCGCTCCAGCTCACCGCGACGGATCGGCTTGGTGACGTAGTCGTTCATCCCCGCGTCGAGGCAACGTTCCCGATCTCCGTCCAGGGCGTTGGCGGTGAGCGCGATGACCCGCGGCTGCCGCGACGGATCGATGCTGCGGCGGATCTCCCTCGCCGCTTCGAGCCCGTCCATCTCCGGCATCTGAACGTCCATCAGGATGACGTCGTAGCGCGAGCGCACCACGGATTCGACGGCGGCGCGCCCGTTGGCCACCACGTCCGCGCCGTACCCCATCTTCTCGAGGGTGCGCAGGACGACGCGCTGGTTCACTGCGTTGTCCTCCGCGACGAGGATCCGGAGCGGGAGGCGCTCGGCGAGGGGGGCCTCCCGGAACGGCCGCGGCTCCGGGTAGGTGCCTGCGACGCCGAACCCTTCGACGAGCCGACTGTGCAAGATGGCCGTCCGCACGGGCTTACGCACGCAGGCGTCGGCGAGCTCCGCGGCCGAGGCCCAGGACGAGGTGTCCGCCAGGGCAATCACCCGGCGCGCCCCCCGCTCCTTCCAGAGCCCGACGAGCCGCAGGGGCTCGCTCTCCGAGTAGTCCATGTCGACGAGCACGACGTCGTAGCTCGCCCCGTCGCGCTCCTCGTCATCGACGCTCAAGCCCCAATACCGGAGCTGTTCGCGCAGGGTCGAGCGGAGGGCGGCGTTGCGCACCAGGAGCAGGGACCTCCTGCCCACGAGGCACGGCACCTGCGGCGATTGCCAGCGGTGCACCGAGACGACCGCCGGGGTCGCCGGCAGCTCGAACCAGAACGTGGAGCCCCGACCGACGTCGCTCTCCACGCCGAGCACCCCGCCCATCAGGTGCACCAGCCGTTGAGTGATGGCGAGGCCGAGCCCGGTGCCTCCGTGGCGCCGTCGGCTCCCCGTCTCCGCCTGGTAGAAGCACTCGAACAGCCGCTCGATGCTCTCGGGAGGCACCCCGATGCCCGTATCACGCACGGCGATCCTCACCCGTCGCTCCGCGGCCGGACCCTGCGTCCACTGGAGCGAGACGACCACCTCGCCGTCGTCGGTGAACTTCGCGGCGTTCCCCACGAGGTTCAGCAGGACCTGACGCAGGCGCGCCGCGTCGCCGAGGATGGCCTCCTGTCCCCCGAGGGGGAGCGCGCTCACGAGCTCGAGGCGCTTGCCGGCGGAGGCGGGCGCCGCCAAGCCCAAGACGTCTTCGACGACGTCGCGCAGCAGGACCGCCTCCCGCGAGAGGATCACCTTGCCCGCGTCGATCTTGGAGAAGTCGAGGATGTCGCTGATCGCCGAGAGCACCGCCTCTCCGCTGCTCTCGATGGTGCTCACCATCTCGAGCTGATCCGAGCTGAGCGGGGTCTCCTGCAGCACGGCCGTCATCCCCACGACGGCGTTCAGCGGGGTGCGGATCTCGTGGCTCATGTTGGCCAGGAACTCGCTCTTGGCGCGGGCCGCCGCCTCCGCGCGCTCGATGGCGTCGAGCAGCTCGCGCTCCGCCGCTTTGCGGGCGGTCAGGTCCCTGAGGGCGATGGCCACGATGCGTCCGCTCTTGAGCCGGGTCGGGCTCACGCAGACCTCGAGGGGGCGGGGCGGCCCCCCCTCCACGATCGCCGGCACCTCGAAGAACCCGGACGGCCCCTCGAGACGCGCCAACGCGGCGCGAAAGGCCTCCCTCCCCGCCTCGTCCGCGATCAGCTCCCCGAACTCCGTCGCGGCGACGTCGGCGCGCTCACGACCGAGGATGCGCTCCGCCTCCCGGTTCATGCTCAGGATGCGCCCCTCCGCGTCCGCGGTCACGATCCCCTCACCGACCGCGTCCAACACCGCTGCCAGCTGGCAATAGGAGTCGACCGCTTCGCCCCGCGCCGCCTCCACCTCCGCGCGCGCAGACTCCAGGCGCGCGTTCTGCGCGGCGAGTCGCTCGTTCGCCCGCGCCAAGTGCAACACCTTGTCGTGCAGCAGCCGCCGCACCTGGGACTCGGACAGCTCGTTGAGCACCCAGTGATCCAGGAGCGCGTCCGGCATGAGCGCCACGAGGATCGGGAAGCGCCCCAGGGGCCCGTGGCAGGAGCACTGCAGCTGATAGGCGCGCCGCAGCAGCCGCGCCGAGGACTCCTCCCCGAGGAGCTCGCCGAGCATCTCGAACGACGCGGCGGACATGCGCTGGAACAGGAGCAACCACTGACCGTGGTCGAGGGGTTCTTCGTACGCGACCTGGAAGGGCGCGGGCCAGCTGAGCACCTCCGGGAAGGCTTCGAGCCAGCGGCGAGCTCCTCGCAAGGAGCGGTGCTCACCTCCGAGCACCTCGGAGGCGCAGCACAACACCTCGAGCAAGAACTCGCGGCACAACAGGCGCTCCTGCAGCTCGGGCTCCGCCAGGGCAACCTTCAGCTCCCGCCCGGCGACCTCCGGAAACTTCTTCCGGATCACCGCGCGGAGCTGGTCACGCTGCCGCGTGCCGTCGCTCGAGTCCGCGACGAGCGCCCGCTCGAGGGAAGCGTAGAGGTACGCGAGCCGCCGCGCCCGCTGCGCCGGGTCCCGCTCGCTCCGGACGCGCTCCAGCGGCCCCGCCAGGGTGTGTCCGAGGGGCGATTTCGGAATGCGTCGCTGCAGGAGCGCCACGAGCTCATCGTGCTCGCCGAGCTCAGGACTCCGATTGCGGCCCCACCGCCACATGCGCCACCGGCCAGGGTTCCTCATACCTGTGCACGCCCCGAGGGCGACACCCGCTAGATAGAGCGTCCAGCCCTGTAAAATTCGTAGATCCCCAATCCCGCCAGCACCCAGGCGACCAGCAGGACCAATCCCCCTCCGACCTCCACCAATCCCGTCGTCCACGCGCCGTCCTCGTCGAGGAGGAGGACGATGGCGCGCGTGGTCTTCCCGACGGCCACCACCACGAGAGCCCACGCCACCCAGCTGGCGGCCCGCCCAAGGGTTCCGCCGCGGAACGCCGCGGAGATGCGAAACGAGAATGTCGCCGCGAGGCACCACAAGGGCAGGTCGAGCACCTCGAGCCAAGGCCCGGCTTCCCCTCCGACGAGCCGGGTGATCTCACCGAGGAGTGGGACTATCTCGAAGCTCGCCACCTCAACGGTTTGCCGCACCGGACTCCTCCTGAGAGCGCTGAGTCAGGGAGCCGACGGCGAAGGGCGAGCTGGGCGAGCGCATTCTCCCGTCCCTGACGGCGTATGGGATCCACGCCTAAAGGACGCCGAGGAAGTTAAGTGAACGGCGACCGGAGCCGTTGTCCCCCCGAGGGCCCCCCAAGCCGACATCTGCCGACGCAGAGTCTTCGCCCCTTCTCCCATGATGACTGAACCGCTGACCCGGGCCCGACGCAGGGTGGACTCCATCCTGTGTCGGCGCTGGCACCTCGACCGAGTCCTCGGAGGTGGAGACACCTCCGTCGTGTACGCGGGAAGCGCGCGCGGGCGACGAAAACGCTTGGCGGCCATCCGCGTGCTGCACCCGGAGTTCTCCGCTGACGACGTCATTCGAGCCCGCTTCTTTCGCGAGGGCTACATGAGCAACCAGGTGCCGCACCCGGCGACGGTCCGCACCATCGCCCACGGTCAGGCGGAAGACGGCTCGGCGTTCCTGGTGATGGATCTCGTCCCCGGTGAGACCCTCCGGGAGCGGCTCACGCAGGGACCGCTGCCCCTCACGGTGGCCCTCTCCATCGCCGATCAGCTCCTCGACGTGCTCGTGTCCGCCCACGCCCACGGCATCGCGCACCGGGGCCTGGCGCCGCACCACCTGATCCTCGAGCCCTCGGGGCGCCTGCGCGTGTTGGACTTCGGCGGCGCCCGCCTCAGGGACGTCACCGCGGGGAGCGGCCGCGTCGGCTCGTTCTCGGGACCGATCGGCTACGCGCCGCCCGAGCAGGTGCGCGGCTACGCGGCGCCCGACGATCCGCGCTGCGATCTGCACGCCGTCGGCGCCATCCTCTATCATCTCCTGTGCGGGCGCCGGGTGCACGAGGCCGTCACGTCGTCGGAGCAGATCGCGCGCACCATTTCCGCGCCGCCGCCGTCCATCGGGGACGCCGCCCCTCACCTACCACCCGCGGTGGTCGCCGTGGTCGACACGGCGCTCCGGTATCTGCCCGAGGAGCGCTGGCCCGACGCACCGACGATGCAGCAGGCGCTGCGGCAGGCCATCACGGAGCTCTCCCACGTGGACGCTCCCTCGCCGACGCTCCTCCCCCGGAGGCGGCCCTCCTCCCCTCCGCCCGCCACGAGCCAGCGGGAGGGCGATCCGACGGAGAACACGTTCCTGCGCACGAACGGCTCGACCGAGCACCCCGCCCCCTCCGAGCGCCCCCGAGCCATGCCCTGGCTATCGACGCTGCTGTCCCCGGAGCGCGCCCTGCGACCACGCCGCGGCTTCGTCGAGCTCGCCTTCGGCGCGGAGCCCGGCGGTAAGGACTGATCGTGGAGCGTCCTCGGGACGCAGGACCATTTCCGGACGATGTCCGACCCGTGTCCATCCCCGTGACCTCGAGCAGGAGCGCGGCCCGAGCGCCGCGGAGAGGCAGGTCCCCGACATCGGCGTGCGCCAGGATCCGTGAAGATGCCGGCGAGGGGCCAATGTCTCATTGCGTTCTCCGCCGCCCCGCTGCATACCCACATCACATGAGCGACGAGCAACTTGTCGCGGTCTCGCCGAGGCACTCCGTCTATCTGGCCAGTGAGCTCTGCGCCCTCGTCACCCGTCCACCACAGAAAGACTTCGTCGTCCGGACGCTCGCCAAGCGCGCAGCAGGCAGCTTGCCCCTGATGACGGCGGAGATGGTGATCGCGAGCATCGAGACACGGGAACAGTTCCCCTTGGCTCGCACCTACCCGCTGCACTTCCGCAAGACCTACTTCCCGGGACGCATGCACGGCGATCCCAAGGACGAGTACGAGTACCTCTCCCGTGCGGCCGAAGTGCTGCAGCTCCCTCCTCCGATTGGGCACACCCCGCGTACCTTTCGGACCTGCTTGATCCCGGGCACGCCCTACTCACGACTGTCTCCCTTCGGCAACTCGCAGCCCGAGAGCAACATCTGGAAGGCGAGCGACGTTCCCCTCGCGACGGCGGCCGGCTTGTGGCGCCTTCTGGAAGACGCCTTCGACCAGCTCCAGCGGCTGCACGGCTCTGGTCTCGCCCACGGCGACGCCGAGCTCCACAACTTCATCGTGTGCCCGTCGCCCCTGGAGATCCTCCCCATCGACTTCGAGAGCGCCATGCGGCGCTCGGATCTCGACGACGCGACCTGGGAGCGGCGCTGCGAGCTCGACCTCGAGCCACTGTTGCGGGAGGCGATCTACGTCCAGTGCACCCTGGGCAAACAGCGCGGCGCCCTCGCCGACCTCGCCTGGGCGCGCCTCGACCAGTTGTTGAAGGACTCGGACCGGTTCCGGGAGGCGATCGAGCACCCCGCGAACGGCTGAAGGAGCGCGGAGCGCATCGCCGCGCCCGGCGCGATCGGTCCTCGACCCCAAGAGCGCGGGCCCCACGAAGGGCGCGCTCACTGACGCCGAGATCTCACCGCACGACCACGGTCTTCGTGACCGTCACGTAGCTGCCGGTGAAGGCCGGGACCTGCGCCGAGCGGAAGCGCGCCGCGATGCACCCCCCCGTCGTGGTCCCCGCGAAGGGCGCCCCGGAGACGGTCGCCGTGGTGACCCGTCCCGACGGCGCGAACGTCACCACGACGCGCGCCGTACCCGAGGGATCCCCAGCGCCTCGACACGCGCCGGCTTCTGCTTCGGCGGCGCGCAGAGCGAGCGCGGCGGCGTTCTTGTCGAAGGCTTGGCGCTCCCTCTCCCCCTGGTCGCGCCCCGGGTCTCCTTCGGCGCTCACCTCACGAGTCGCCGTCTCCCGGGACCGTGCCGTCCCCTCGCCGGGCGCTCCCGTATCCGCTCGCGGCTCGACCGACCGTGGGGGCTCGATGAGGACCGCAGCTGGCGTGGGCTGCGCGCTTTCGGCCCGCCCCGAGCCACCTTGCGACTCCGGCACGTCGACGGTCCCCGCGGCAGGACGCGCAGCCGCGCTCACGACGGCGCCGACCCTGGCGCCGTTCTCGTCGACTTTCCCGGCGACTTGCTCCGGCGCCTCGAGGCGACGTTCGCGGCTCGATTCGACCATCGAGGGGCCCTCCGACGGCTGCGTCGACGCGGACCCAAGCGCCTGTCCGTCCGCCCCGCGCACCGGGTCGCGCGCTCCTGAATCGCTCACGAGATCCCACCGGGGAATCGCCCAGGAGGCCGCGGCGACCCCACCAACGACGAGGAGCCCCAGAGCCGCCAGACGAGCTCCCCTTCGCCGCGCCGGGAGACGGAAGGAGCTTGGCTCGACGGACCGCAGCGGCGGGATCGAGTGCAGCCAGGACGTGTTGGGCGCCTCGGAGCACGTCACCGGCGACAGGAAGGCCTCGTCCGTGGGCATCTCGTTCTGTCGCAACGTAGGCAGGTCCTCCTCCTGGAGCTCACGGGCGCGCGGGAGCGGCGCTCCGGCGGAGCTCCAGGTGTCGGGCGACGTCGACGGAACGTCAGCGCCATCGGCGCTGCTCACGCGCTCCGCGCCTCCCGGAGGACGCGACGACGCGCGATAGGGGGTCACCCGGACCGCATCCCCCGTGGCGTCCACCAGCAGCGAGCCCCGACACCCTTTGCAGGGGATCTTCACGCGCCGCCCGCTCACCCGGCGAGCGAACAGTTCAGCGCTGACCCTGGTGGTGAAATTGCAGGAGGGGCAAACGAGGGGGTGGGCCATGGTGCCTCCGTGAGGTGGCGAGCGACAGGCTCGCAGCCTTGACATGTAACTATCACAGAATGTCGCACTCCAACCCACAAAACGCCATCCCCGCGCCATCCTTGCAGCAGCAACGAAAGGCGCTCCCCTCGCGCCCGGACCACTCCGCGCTCCCCCCTCGCGAAATCCGCTGAAGTCTCGCGATGTCCCACGGCCCCTCGCCTGCCGCCTCGTGAATCCGACCCGTCAAACCGGCCCGTC
>Ga0079224_100004858_pt1 | contig 17522 bp, 12 predicted proteins | sample Stecom2015_FD_80414 | JGI IMG/M metagenome (GOLD analysis project Ga0079224, IMG submission 80414) | Agricultural soil microbial communities from Utah to study Nitrogen management - Steer compost 2015 | ecosystem: Environmental > Terrestrial > Soil > Agricultural land | place: USA: Utah...
CAGGACGTTGATAGGCCGGGTGTGGAAGCGCAGTAATGCGTTCAGCTAACCGGTACTAATTGCCCGTGAGGCTTGACCCTATAACTTTGCGAATCAGCTCAGCGTGATACCGCAAGGTTGTGTATGCGCCTCACAACCCCGTGCCCGCGCAAGCGGGCACGACGACAGATCGACTGAGACCGAATCGATTTCTTCTTCCCGGATTGGTCCGTTCGCGCCGGCAATCGGCGGCGCGTAGCGGGCGACAAGCTACGTCTGACGACCATAGCGCGGTGGAACCACCCCTTCCCATCCCGAACAGGACCGTGAAACGCCGCAGCGCCGATGATAGTGGGCAGCCCGCCTGCGAAAGTAGGACATCGTCAGGCATTTACCGATGCGAAGAAGCCACCCCGATTGGGGTGGCTTTTTTGCGTCCGCCGTCGGCGCGACTCGTCGTGCAGCGGCCCACCGACGGGCGCGCCCGGCCGGTGATCGGCCCCGGCGGCGATCCGACGCGGCGGTGTCGCGCGCCGCTCGTTCTTGAGGCGCGTTAAGGTGTGCCTTCCGGGCGAACGCGACAATCGTCGACCCGAGGAGGCATCCGGATGGCTTCTAAGAAGGTTCCGATCTACTGCTACCAGTGCGTGGCGGGACCCGACCTGCTGAAGGTCGAGGTCGAGGACGGCGTCGCCAAGCGCATCGAATCGAACTACGACATCAGCGGCCAGCATCCCGGTGGCGGGCGCGTCTGCGTGAAGGCCTACGGCCTGATCCAGAAGACGTACAACCCGAATCGGATCCGTCAGCCGATGAAGCGCACGAATCCGAGGAAGGGTCGCAACGAGGATCCCGGCTTCGTCGCGATCGGCTGGGACGAGGCGCTCGACATCGTCGGCGCGAAGTTGCGCGAGATCCGCGAGAAAGGGCTGCTCAACGAGGAAGGCGTTCCGCGCCTGGCCACCTCCACCGGCGGCGGCGGCACGCCGGTGCAGTACATGGGCACCTTCCCGGCATTCATGGCGGCGTGGGGGCCGATCGACCAGGGCTACGGTGCCGGTCAGGGCGTCAAGTGCTACCACTCCGAGCACCTGTACGGCGAGCTGTGGCACCGGGCGTTCATCGTTTCGCCCGACACGCCCTACGTCAACTACATCATCAACTGCGGTAACAACGTCGAGGCTTCCGGGGGCGTCGTCGGCATCTGGCGCGAAGCCGATGCGCGCGTGCGCGGCGCCAAGCGCGTCCAGGTCGAGCCGCACCTGTCGGTCACCGGCGCGCTGTCGGCCGAATGGGTGCCGATCCGGCCGAAAACCGACGCGGCGTTCCTGTTCGGCCTCATCCATCGTATCGTGCACGAGCGCGGCTGGGCCGAGGTGTGCGACGTTCCGTTCCTGAAGAACCGCAGCAGCTCGCCGTATCTCGTCGGTCCGAACGGATGGTTCCTGCGCGACGCCGAAAGCGGCAAGCCGCTGATCTGGGACCTCGCCGACGGGCGGGCGAAGGTCTTCGACGACCCGAGCCTGCGCGACCCGGCGCTCGACGGCGAGTTCACGGTCGCCGGCGTCGAGCACGGCCCCGACGACGAGCGTATCGAGCATGCCGCTGCCGTCGTGCGGCCGTCGTTCGGCGTGTTCCTCGAGCACATGCGCCGCTATTCGCCCGACTGGGCGGCCGAGGAGTGCGGCGTGCCGGCCGAGACGATCCGGCGCATCGCCGACGAATACGTCGCGCACGCCTGCATCGGGCAGACGATCGAGATCGAGGGCCACACGCTGCCGTTCCGCCCGGTGGCGGTGATGGTCGGCAAGTCGGTGAACAACGGCTGGGGCGGCTATCACTGCTGCTGGGCGCGCACGATGCTCGCGGTGCTGGTCGGCGCGCTCGAGGTTCCCGGCGGCACGCTCGGCACGGCCGTGAAGCTCGTGCGGCCGGCGGTGTCGCGCGTCGGCTCGGTGCTGCCCGGGCCCGACGGACTGATGCAGTACCAGTTCAACGAGACGTCGCGCGAAGGCTGGATGCGCCAGCCGCACATCCGCAACGCGTACAAGACGCTGGTGCCGCTCGTCTCCGATTCGCCGTGGTCACCCGCGCTCGGCCCGGCGCATCTGCCGTGGCTCTTCCAGAAGCAGGCGCCCGGGAACTGGCCGCGCACGACGCCGCCCGACGTCTGGATCTGCTATCGGACGAACCCGGCGATCTCGTCGTGGAACGCCCCCGAAATCGCCGAGCGGCTCGCCGAGTTCCCGTTCATCGTCGCCTTCGCCTATACCGAGGACGAAACGAACCACTTCGCCGACATCCTGCTGCCCGAGGCGCTCGATCTGGAGAGCACGCAGATCATCCGCATCGGCAGCACGAAGTTCACCGAGCAGTTCTGGAAGCACGAAGGCTGGGCGATCCGCCAGCCGGCGATCGAGTCGCATTGCGACGTGATGGACTTCAGCGACATCGCGACCGCGCTCGCCGAGCGGGCGGGCATCCTGCCCGAGTACGTGAAAGCGGTGAACCGCGGTGCCGCCGGCATGGCGCTGCGCGCGCGCGACGGTTCCTTCGACTACTCGCTCGACGAAACGAAGGCGCCGACCTCCGAGGAGGTGTGGAATGCGATCGCGAAGGCCGCGAGCCACGATCTCACCGGCGGCGAGGAGGTGCGCGACCTCGACTGGTTCAAGGAGAACGGGTATCTGCTGCGCCCGTTCCCGCAGCTGCACTGGTACCTCTATCCGGCGCTCGAGCGGCAGAACCTGCGCTTCGAGCTGCCGTACCAGGAGCGCATCGTGCGCCACGGGCGCCAGCTGGCGAACCGGCTGCACGAGATCGGCGTTTCGTGGTGGGAGCAGCAGCTCGCCGAGTACGAGTTCCTGCCCACCTACGAGCGTTTCCCCGAGATCTGGATCGAATACGCGCGCGAATACGGTCGCGATCCCGACGAGTTCCCGTTCTGGGCACTCACCGCGCGATCGATGCAGTACAGCTGGGGCGCGAACGTCGGCCTGCCGCTGATCAACGAGGTGGCGAACAACGTCGCCGGGCATCGCGGCGTCATCCTCAACCGCGGCACGGCGCGGCGCCTCGGCATCGTCGAGGGCGAGCGGCTGGTGCTCGAGTCGGTGTCGGGCCGCACCGAAGGCAATGCCGTGCTCCGTGAAGGCATCCGGCCCGACACGGTCCTGATGATCGGGCAGTTCGACCACTGGAAGACGCCGTTCGCGAAGGACCTGGGCCTGCCGAGCCTGAACTCGCTCACCGACCTGTCACTGAAGCTCACCGACGGTACCGGCAGCGGCTCGGACGTGATGCGCGTGCGCATCCGTCGCGCGTCGAACGGCGAGCTGCTCGGTGCGCCGCCGTCCGAGCGAGGCGGCGCGCCGGCGGGTGGCAACGGATCGAAGCGAGGAGTGCTGGCATGAACGACGTCGTGACGCGGACGCCTCCGCAGCACTCGGCGGGCGGCAACGTTTCGCTCGCGCGCACGATCCAGGACGCCGAGCTCGACCGCGTGCTCGGCGAGCGCGTCGACGACTACACGCCGAGCGCGGCGCCGAAGTCCGCCTCGCACACGCCGCGCTGGGGGATGGTGATCGACCTGAACCGCTGCGTGGGCTGCCAGACCTGCACGATCGCCTGCAAGCACGCCAACGACACGACGCCCGGCGTGCAGTGGCGCCGCGTGCTCGACGTCGAGCAGGGCAGCTTCCCGAACGTCGAGCGGCTGTTCCTCGTCACCGGCTGCCAGCACTGCGCCGAGCCGCCGTGCGTCCCGGTCTGTCCGACGGGCGCGACGCGCCAGCGCGAGGACGGGCTGGTGACGATGAACTACGACGTGTGCATCGGTTGCGCCTACTGCGCGGTCTCGTGCCCGTACAACGCGCGCACGATCGTGCACGAGATGAGCGGGTATTACGGCAAGCAGCGCACGAAGCAGGAGAAGGCCACCGAGCATCCCGAGCGCATCGGCGTCGCGCAGAAATGCACGTTCTGCGTCGACCGCGTCGACGCAGGGCTGGCGAAGGGGCTCGTTCCGGGCGTGGATCCGGAGGCGACGCCCGCCTGTGCGGCCGCGTGCATTTCGCAGGCGATCCAGTTCGGCGACTTCAACGACCCCGACAGCAACGTGTCGCGGCTGACGCGCGAGCGCGAGAGCCTGCAGCTGAACGCCGACGTCGGAACCGATCCGCAGATCCGCTATCTGTACACGACCCCGGCGGTGCCCGGGCGCGAGGCGTCGGACGAAGACCTCGACGACGAGCGCCGCGGCGATCCGGCCAATCCGCTGGTCGGCCCGCGCCAGACCTTCTGGGATTGGCGCGCCGCGATGAACTGGATCTTCGGCGGCGTCGGAACCGGCCTGGCGCTCACCGGCACGGCGGCGATGGCCGTCGGTGCGCTCGCGACCGGCGCGGGCCGGGCGTTGTTCTTCGTGTCGGCTGCGCTCGTCGCGATCGGGTTGTTCTGCGTGTTCCTGAAGATCGGGCGGCAGATGCGCTTCTGGCGTGCGGCCACCCGCTGGCAGAGCTCGTGGATGACGCGCGAGCTCTATGCGGCGCTCGTATTCTTCCCGTCGGTGCTGGCGGTGCTCGTCGCGCCCGGGCCGGTCTCCTTCGGATTTGCGGCGGTGTACGCCGCTGCCTTCCTCTTCTGCCAGGCGAAGATCCTGCATCTCGCCCGCGGGATCCCGGCGTGGCGGGTGGCGCGCATGCCGTGGATGCTCATCGCCACCGGGCTGCTCGAGGGGGCGGGCGCGCTCGCCGTCGTCGTGGCGCTGCTCGACCCGGCGCTGCGTGCGCCGTCGTGGGTGTCGTTCGCCAGTGCGTCGATCGTCGTGCTGGCCGCGCTGAATGCCACGCTGTGGCGTGGGTACGTCGGCAGTGCGCGCGAGAACGGCATTCCGCCGCTGTCGCGACGCGTGCTCGAGGCGTTCACGCCGAGGCTGCACGCAATGGGACACGCCGTGCCGGTGGTGCTCGCGATCCTCGCGTGGCTGCTGCCTTCACTCGCGCCGGTGCTGCTCGCACTGGCCGGCCTCGCCGCGATCGCCGGCGGTGCCGGGTGGAAATACACGGTGATCGTGCGCGCCGCATACATGCAGGGCTTCGACCTGCGCCAGATGCCGCAGCGCGGCTCCGGCCGCTACGCGGCGCCGCCGCGGATGGATCCGGCGAAGATGCCGCGGCCGGTCGACGCAAGGCCGGCCGAGCGTCCGGCGCAGTGAGCGAAGCAGGGTCGATGCCGCCGGGCGCCGATGCGCGCCCGCAGCCCCAGCGTGCGACGCCGCCGGCACGCCCGGTGCCGCAGGCGCGCGACGCGTACCGGCATTTCTGCGCGATCACGACGAGGTGGATGGACAACGACGCGTACCGGCACGTCAACAACGTCGTCTACTACTCGTTCTTCGACACCGCGGTGAATCGATACCTGATCGAGGCGGGCGCGCTCGACATCGAGCGAAGCGAGGTCGTCGGCCTCGTCGTCGAGACGAACTGCCACTATTTCCGTCCGGTGGCCTTCCCCGACCGGGTCACCGCCGGCTTGCGCGTCGCGCGCATTGGCAACAGCAGCGTGCGCTACGAGCTCGCGATCTTTCGCGAGGACGAGCCCCTGGCCTGTGCGCAGGGGCATTTCGTGCACGTCTACGTCGACCGCCGAAGCAATCGGCCGGTGGCGTTGCCGGCTGCATTGCGCGACGCGCTGGAGCGGGTGCGGGCGCGCTGAGACGGACGTCGCGGGCGACGCGCGATCGCTCGCGCGTGCGTGCGGGCCGCACAACGATTCACGAGGATCGGCGCACGCGCTGGCCCGGGGACGTCGTCCGCCTGCTCGGCGCACCCGCCGATGCGTCGCCGGGCGCACCCGACGGCCGCTCGACGGCGGGCGAGCCCGGCTCGCCCGCTTCCGTGTCGCCGCCGACACCGGACGGATGGCCGGCGGCGGCAGCGTTCGGCTCGCCCGCGGCGTGTGCGGCTTCGTGCCGAACGAAGCCCGGTGAGGCCCGCTCGCGCAGCGGCGTCGCCGCCGCACGCGCGATCGATTCCCGCAGCCACGCGTGACCGGGCCGGCCCTCGCGCCGGCGGTGCCACATCGCGTGCACGTCCACGCGAGGCAGCTCGAAGGGCAGGTTGCGCACGGCGACCTTGTCGGTCGTGCCGGTCGACGACAGGAAGTGCCGCGGCAGCACGGTGAGCAGGTCGGAGTTCGCGACGATGATGCCGGCGGTGAAGAACTGGTTCACCGTGACGACGATGCGGCGCGAGCGTCCGAGCGTGGCGAGCGTCTCGTCGACGTGCCCGAACGGCCTGCCGGAGAAGCTTACCAGCAGGTGGTGCGCGTTGCAGTAGTCGTCGAGCGTGAGCTCGTGCGCTGCGAGCGGATGCCCGAGGCGCATCACGCACGCGTAGTGGCTGCTGTAGAGCCGCTGATGGCCGTAGGCGACGACGAGGTCGGGTCGCATCTCCTCCATCGCGATCGCCGCGATCGCCGCCGGAAAGTGGCCGACGGCGAGATCGAGATCGGTTTCGACGAGCAGCCGGCGCGGGTCGCGCGTGGTGAGCGGCAGCACGCGCAGCGAGATCCCCGGCGCTTCGTGCTCGAGGAACGCGATCAGCGGCGGTATCAGCAGCGACGCCGTCGCGTCGGCCATCGCCAGCGTGAAGGTCGCCCGCGCCTCGGAGGGGACGAACTCGTCCGGCGAGAAGGTCTCGCGCAGCTTCTGCAGCGCCTCGCGCACCGAGGGCCACACCGCGAGCGCCATCGGCGTGGGCTCGACGCCGTATCCGGCGCGAACGACGAGCTCGTCGTCCAGCGCATCGCGCAGGCGCCGCAACGCGTTGCTCACGGCGGGCTGCGTCATCGCGAGGTTGCGTGCGGCGCGCGTGAGATTGCGCTCGGCCATCACCTCGTCGAAGACGCGCAGCAGGTTCAGATCGAGCGTGCGGAAGTTCATCGGGGCGGCTGGCAATTATATTGATTGTGAATTATACTCATGGCTAACATCCATTGGAAACATACATTCGGAATCGCCATAATCCTATCAACGCAACGACTTCACCGACTCGAGGAAACGATCATGAACACGCTTGTTACCACCCACGGGGGTCTCGAGCGCGTTGGCAGCAACGAACGCGCCACGCCCGCCAAGGCGCGTGGCCGCTTCGCGGCCTGGATCGCTCGCTGGGTCGAGAGCTATCGGATCCGGCAACAGGAACGCGCTTTCGAGCTGCTGATGGAAATGGACCCGCGCGTGCGCGCCGAGGTCGATGCGGCAGCCGCCCGCGCAAGCTGGGATCGCTGAGCAGCAACGATCCGTGCAAGACCGCCGCGCCGCCTGAGCGGCGCGGCACGAACAGGCGGATGGCGCCGTAGATCGGCGACGTCCCAAGGTGTCTCCTCCTCCACCGCCATGGTGGATTCGGCCCGCGAGCGATCGCGGGCTTTTTTTTCCCTCAGGCTTGACAGCGTGATCGCAGCGATGCTGTCCTTCGCACGACCGCGCCGTGTTCCGCGCGAAGGGAGCCTGGAATGATCCGAACGTCCGCTCATGGCGCGGTCCTGCGCCTCCTGCGCTGCGGCATCGTCGTCACGGTCGCCGCCTTCGGCCTGGGTTGCGCCGTTCCCCGTACAGGGGGTGGGGCGGCGGACGGCGCGGATCTCGTCGCGTCGCTGAAGAGCGCCCGCGTCATCGATCTGTCGCACACCTGGGAGATCGGATCGCCGGTGGCTTCGGTGAACCCGTCCTACGCTTTCGCCCTGAGCGCGACGCACGCCGAGACCCGCGGCAGCTTCAAGGATGGCGGCCAGCTTTCCTTCACGGCCGAGGAGATGCGCTGGAGCGGGCAGCACGGCGCGCCGAGCATCGATGCGCTCGGCCACATCGGTCGCGACGGCAAGCTCTTCGGCGGCATCGATGCGGCGGCGGCGACCGCGCGGCCGGAGGGCATCGGCGCCGCGGGCGTGGGCGCCGACCTCGCGATCGACCGGTTTCCGCCCGAGCTCATGGTCAACCGGGGCGTCCTGCTCGACGTCGCCACGATGGTCCAGGGCACCGCCCAGCCTTTGCCCGCGGATTTCGAGATCACGGCGGCCCACCTCGAGCAGGCGGCGCAGCGCCAAGGCGTGCGGCTGCAGCCTGGCGACACCGTCTTCATCCGCACCGGCTGGGGCGCGTACTTCGATCGCGACCCGCAGCGCTACGCCGGCGAGGCCTCCCCCGGCCCGGGGCTGGATGCCGCCGAGTTCCTGATCCGACAGGGTGCGCGCATCGTGGGCAACGACACGCTCACCTTCGAGAAGCGCCCTCCCGTGGTCACCGCACCGAAGTTCCAGGTGTTCCCGGTCCACATGCGGCTGATCGCCGATGCCGGCATCTACATCGTCGAGAACCTGAACCTGGAGGAACTCGCGGCGGCCCGGGCCTACGAGTTCGCGGTCGTCGTGCCTCCGTTGAAGATCAAGGGCGGCACGGGCTCGGCGGTACGCATCTTCGCGCTGGTTCCGCGATAGCGAAGGTGCACCGGCGTTCCGCGCGACGCCGGTGCGTGTCGCGCACGCCGTTGCGCGGTCGGCTTTCGGGCTTTCGGTATAGTCGCCGCAGTATCCTGCGAGCCCGTTTCCGATGAAGACGCCCGAAGTTCTCTGGCGACCCGGCCCCGAGCGCATCGAGCGCGCCGGCGTCACCCGTTTCACGCGCTGGCTGCGCGAGACCCGCGGACGGTCGTTCCCCGACTACGAGTCGCTGTGGCAATGGTCGGTCGACGATCTCGAAGGCTTCTGGGGTGCCTTCCACGAATGGAGCGGCGTGCGCGCGAAGACGCCCGCGACCCGCGTGCTCGCCCGGCGCGAGATGCCCGGCGCACGCTGGTTCGAGGGCGAGACGCTGAACTACGCCGAGCACCTGCTCGCGCCGGCCGAGCGCCCGGAGGTCGCACGGCGCCCGGCGCTGGTGTTTGTCTCCGAGCTGTGCGAGCGCAGGGAGATCGGCTGGGCGCAGCTGCGCGGCGAGGTCGGTGCGCTCGGCGCGACGCTCGCGCGCCTCGGCGTGCAGCCGGGCGAGCGCTGTGTCGCCTACATGCCGAACATCCCGCAGACGGTGGTGGCGATGCTCGCCACGACCAGCCTGGGTGCGATCTGGTCGAGCGCGTCGCCCGACATGGGAACGGTCAGCGTGCTCGACCGCTTCCGCCAGATCGAGCCCACCGTGCTGTTCGCGGTCGACGGCTATCGCTACGGCGGGCGGGATTTCGACCGCCGGCAGGTCGTGCGCGAGCTGTTGCGGCAGCTTCCGTCGGTGCGCACCGTCGTCTTCGTGCCGTACCTGGACGAGAACGCGCGCCTGGACGACGCGGGCGACGCGCAGGTGCTCGGCTGGAGCGAAGCGCTCGCGCAGCCCGCCGAGTGCCGCTTCGCCGCGCTGCCCTTCGACCATCCGCTGTGGATCGTCTATTCGTCGGGCACCACCGGGATGCCCAAGCCGATCGTGCATGGCCACGGCGGCACGGTGCTGGAGAACCTGAAGGCGAATGCGCTGCACCTCGACGTCGATGAAAGCGACCGATTCTTCTGGTTCTCGTCGACGAACTGGATCATGTGGAACCTCTGGGTGTCGACGCTGATGACCGGCGCGACGCTGCTGCAGTTCGACGGCAATCCGGGCCATCCGGACCTTGGCACGTTGTGGCGGCTCGCCGAGCGCGAACGGCTGACCTTCTTCGGCACCAGCCCGGCCTTCGTCTCGCTGTGCATGAAATCGGAGATGAATCCGCGCGAGCAGTTCGATCTGTCCGCGTTGCGCACGGTCGGCTCGACCGGATCCCCGCTCACCGAGGAGGCGTGCCGCTGGATCTATTCGCACGTGCATCCCGACGTGATGCTCGCGTCGATCTCGGGCGGAACCGACCCCGGCGCGGCGTTCCTCACGTCGTGCCCGGTGCTTCCGGTGTACTCGGGCGAGATGCAGTGCCGCGCGCTCGGCGCCGCGATCCACTCGTGGAGCGACGAAGGCAAGCCGCTGATCGGCGAAGTGGGCGAGCTCGTCTGCACCGAACCGATGCCGTCGATGCCGCTGTATTTCTGGGGCGACACCGACGGGCGGCGCTATTTCGAGAGCTATTTCGACACCTATCCCGGCCCGCCGAACGTCTGGCGCCACGGCGACTGGCTGATGCTGCACCGGCGTCCCGAGAGCATGACGGCGACGATCTTCGGGCGCTCCGACTCGACGATCAACCGCCACGGAATCCGGATGGGGACGAGCGAGCTGTACCGCGTCGTCGAGGAATTCGAGGAAGTCGCCGACTCGCTCGTCATCGACCTCGAGTACCTCGGGCGCGAGTCGTTCCTCGCGCTCTTCATCGTGCTGCGCGAGCCGGGTTCGCAGATCTCGGGCGCCGGCGCGAAGGGACCCCCGGCCGATCCGGCGCGCGCCGCACGCGGGGAGACGGGCGTCGATCCGGCGCTGCGCACGCGGCTGCTCGACGCCATCCGCACGAAGCTCTCGGCGCGGCACGTGCCGAACGAGGTGTACGCGATTCCCGAGGTTCCGCGCACGATGTCGGGCAAGAAGCTCGAGGTTCCGGTGAAGAAGATCCTGCTCGGGCACTCGGTCGAGCGATCGGTCAATCGGGATTCGATGGCGAACCCGGCGTCGATCGACTGGTTCGTGCGCTTCGCCGAAGCGCGTTCGACCGCTGCGGGATGACGGCGCGCAGGCGCATCGAGATCATCGCGCCGTCGGGCGCGCACCTGTCGCTCGAGCGCTTTGACCTCGCGCTCGAACGGTTGCGCGCACGCGGTCTCGATCCGCGCTGCAGCGCGCCGCGCGACGGCTGGCAGCGCTTCGGCGCGCCCGACGACGTGCGTGTCGAGCAGATCCACCGGGCCGCGCGCGCGCACGACGTCGACGCGGTGATGATCACGCGCGGCGGATACGGCCTGTCGCGGCTGCTCGACCGCATCGACTGGCCGCTGGTGGCGGCGTCGGCCGCGCGCGGCGTGCGCTGGATCGGCTACAGCGACTTCACCGCCTTCCAGCTCGCGCTGCTCGCGCGAAGCGGCGCGCCGAGCTTCGCGGGACCCGGCGTGGCGGGCGACTTCGGCGCCGACGCGCCCGATCCGTACATGCTCGAGCACTTCGATGCGCTGATCGACGGGCGACTGCTGCCGGTGCGCTGGCACGAGCCGTGGCCGGCGGAAGCGGGTGCGACCGCGCAGGCGCCCGTAGGTGCGACCGCCCGCGCGCGGGCACCGATCGAGGGCACGCTGTGGGGCGGGAACCTGTCGCTCGTCGCGGCGGCCGTCGGCACGCCGTACCTGCCCATCGTCGAAGGCGGCATCCTGTTCCTCGAGGATGTCGCCGAGCATCCGTACCGCATCGAGCGCATGCTGTACCAGCTGTTCCACGCCGGCGTGCTCGGCACGCAGCGGGCGATCGTGCTCGGCGCGTTCACCGAGTGGAAGGCTTCGCCGCACGACAACGGCTACGACCTTCGCGCGGTGGTCGACCATCTCCGCGGGCGGATCGCGGTGCCGGTGATCACCGGCCTGCCGTTCGGGCACGTGCCGCGCAAGGCGGTGCTGGGGGTCGGCGAGCGGTATCGACTCGAGCGTGAAGACGGCGGCTGGCGGCTGGACCCGGTGGGGGCGCAGCGCTAACTACCATCGACGCCCGCCACGCGGCGGCCGCCGTGACGCCAGACGCCTCTACCCTTCACCCTTCACCCTTCACTCTCAATCAAGCCACCGTCCCGATCGGCATCGACTGCTCCGCCAGGCGAACGAAGAGCGCCGCGCCGACCGGCAGCACCGCGTCGTTGAAGTCGTAGCGCGAGCTGTGCAGCAGGCAGCCCGAGGCGGCGCCGCCCTGTCCGAGGCGGAAATACGCGCCGGGACGCTCGCGCAGCATGAACGAGAAGTCCTCGGCGCCCATGCTCGGATCGAGGTCGCGTACGACGTTTGCCGCGCCGACGAGCTCGTCGGCGACGGCCGCGCCGAACAGCGCCTCGCGCGTGCTGTTGACCGTCGCCGGATAGACGCGTTCGTAGACGAGCGAGGCCTTCGCGCCGAAGCCGGCGGCGACCGACTCGACGAGCGCGCGCAGGCGCTGCTCGACCATCTGCTGCGTCGTTTCGCGGAAGGTGCGCACGGTGCCGACGAGCTTCGCCTCGTGCGGGATGACGCTCATCGCGCCGGGGTGCCCGGCCTGGATCGAGCACAGGCTCACCACCGCGGAGTCGATGGGATTGACGTTGCGCGAGACGATCGACTGCGCGGCGGTGACGATGTGCGCGGCGACGAGCACCGGGTCGACGGCGAGATACGGATGCGCGCCGTGCCCGCCCCGTCCTTCGATGGTGATCGTCACCCGGTCGGCGGCCGCCATGATCGGCCCGGGCCGCACCGCGATCGTGCCCGGCGGCAGCGCCGGCCAGTTGTGCATCGCATAGACGGCGTCGCACGGGAAACGCTCGAACAGCCCGTCGTCGATCATCGCCTTGGCGCCGCCGAGCCCTTCCTCGCCGGGCTGGAAGATCAGGTGGACCGTTCCGTCGAAATCGCGATGCTCGGCGAGGTAGCGCGCGGCGCCGAGCAGCATCGTGACGTGGCCGTCGTGGCCGCAGCCGTGCATGACGCCCGCCTTGCGCGAGCGGTGCGCATGCTCGCTGTCTTCCTGCATCGGCAGCGCGTCCATGTCGGCGCGAAGACCGATGGTTCTCGTGCTGCGTGTCTGCCGGCCGCGAATGACGCCGACCACGCCGGTGCGGCCGATGTCGCGGTGGATCTCGTCGACGCCGCTGCGCTGCAGCTGGCGGCAGACGAGCTCGGCGGTGAAATGCTCCTCGAAGCCGAGCTCGGGATTGGCGTGCAGCGCCCGCCGAATCGACGTGAGCTCGCGATGCCAGGCGGTGATCGCCTCGAGCACCCGCTGCGACCGGGAAGGGCGGACGGGCGGTTCCGGAGCCCGGGACGGCGCCGGCGCCTCGCTGCGGGCTTCGAGAACGATCGGTGTCCGCATCGACGATTGGGATTGCTCGAGAAAGTGTACGACGGAAGGCAATGCCGGCACGCGCCGTGCGGCTCCCGCAGCCTGCCGCACGAGCGGCGATCAGTTGTTCGCGCGCGACGCCGCGAACCAGCGTTCGGCGAGCCGTACCCAGTAGGCGGCGCCGACGGGAAGGATCTCGTCGTTGAAGTCGTAGTTCGGGTTGTGCAGCGTGCACGGCCCGTCGCCGTGGCCACTCATGCGGTGCGTGCCCTCGCCGTTGCCGATGACGAGGTAGCAGCCCGGCTTCTCCTGCAGGAAGTAGGCGAAGTCCTCGGCGCCCATCGTCGGCTCGAATTCGTGGACGCGGTCGGCTCCCACGAGCTCGTGGAGCACGTCGCGGCAGAACGCGGCTTCCGCGGCGTGGTTGATCGTCGGCGGATAGCTGCGCACGAAGTCGGTCCGCGCCTCGCAATCGAAGGCCCGCGCAGTGTGCGCGGCGATCTCGCGCATGCGCCGCTCGATCAGGTCGATCGCCTCCGTCGTGAAGGTGCGCACCGTGCCCTGGATCGTCGCCGTGTCGGGGACGATGTTGGTCGCCTCGCCCGCCTGGATCATCGTGACCGACAGCACCGCCGAGTCCACCGGACGCTTGTTGCGGGTGATGATCGTCTGCAGCCCCTGCACGATCTGGCAGGCGACCGGCACCGGATCCGCGCCTTCGTGCGGCATCGCGGCGTGCGCTCCGCGCCCGCGCACCGTGATCCGGAATTCGTTCGACGAGCCCATCACCGGGCCCGCGCGCACGGCGAACTCGCCCGCGGGCAGCCCCGGCCAGTTGTGCAGCCCGAATACCGCATCCATCGGGAAGCGCTCGAACAGGCCGTCGCGGATCATCTCGCGCGCGCCGCCGCCGCCTTCCTCGGCCGGCTGGAAGATCAGGTAGACGATGCCGTCGAAGTCGCGATGACGCGCGAGGTGGCGGGCGGCGCCGAGAAGCATCGCGACGTGGCCGTCGTGTCCGCAGGCGTGCATCCGCCCCGGGTGCTTCGACGCGTGCGGGAAGGTGTTGCGCTCGGTGATCGGCAGCGCGTCCATGTCGGCGCGCAGCCCGATCGCGGGCCGCCGGCTTCCGGTGCCCGTGCTCGCCTGCCCGGTGCCTTCGACGACGCCGACGACGCCGGTACCGCCGATGCCCCGGTGTGCCGGGATGCCCCATTCGGCGAGCCGCGACGCGACGAGCTCGCTGGTGCGCAGCTCCTCGAAGCGCAGCTCGGGATGCGCGTGCAGGTCGCGGCGCAGCGCGCTCAGTTCGGCGTGGAATTCGGCGATCCGTTCGACGATCTGCATCGGATGACCTCTGGGAAACGACGGGCTGGCGCTCTACGTTAGCATCGCCGCATGACGCCCGTGCCCCGTTCCGCAAGCAGCGCACGCCGAGCGGGACGCGGCGGACTGCGCGCGTGCGTCGCCGCCTTCGCCGCCGCGCTGGCGCTGTCGCTGCTTTCGGGCTGCGCCGCCTGGAGCGACGGACCCGGCTACTACCTGCAGTCGATCGCCGGGCACTTTTCGGTGCTGCGCAAGGCGCGGCCGATCGACGCGGTGGTGCACGATCCGCAGACGCCGCCCGCGTTGCGCCGGCGGCTCGAGGAGGTCGTCGCGATCCGCGCCTTCGCCAGCGACGCGCTCGGCCTGCCGCGCAACGACAGCTACACCGAGTATGCCGATCTCGGACGCCCGTTCGCCGTCTGGAACGTCTTCGCCGCGCCGGAGCTGTCGATGCGGCTCGAGCAGTGGTGCTTTCCGTTCGTGGGTTGCGTGTCCTACCGCGGTTACTACGATCGGGACGAGGCCGAGCGTTTCGCACGGCGCCTGCGCGACGACGGACTCGAGGCGATCGTGCGCGGCGTTCCCGCCTATTCGACGCTCGGATGGTTCGACGATCCGGTGCTCAACACCTTCATCGGCTACCCGCTCGCCGAGGTCGCACGGCTGATCTTCCACGAGCTCGCCCACCAGGAGCTGTACGTCAAGGGCGACACGACCTTCAACGAATCGTTCGCGACCGCCGTCGAGCGCATCGGCGTGCAGCGCTGGCTGGCCGCCGTCGAGGCGCAGGGCGGGGACACGCGACTGCGCGCCGAATGGGAGGTCTTCGACATGCGCCGCCGGCAGTTCCTCGCGCTGCTCCGGCGCCATCGCGCGGCGCTCGAGGCGCTGTACGCGAGCTCCGTCACCGACGAGGCGAAGCGAGCGGGCAAGCGACGCATCTTCGCCGAGCTGAAGCGGGACTACGAGGCGCTGAAGAGCGCCTGGGGCGGCTTCGCCGGGTACGACCGCTTCTTCGCGCAACCGCTCACCAACGCGCACCTGGCGTCGATCGCCACCTACACCGACCGCGTCGACGCGTTCATGGCGCTGCTCGCGCGCGAAGGCGGAGACTTGCCGGCGTTCTACCGGGTCGCACGGCGCATCGGCGAGCTGCCGAAGGCCGAGCGCAACGCTGCGCTCGATTCGCTCGAGGCGCCCGAGCCGTGAGCGCGTACGGCTTCGTCGCGCCCCGGTTCGCCGGCATAATGATCCTCGCCGGGCGGGGCCGGCTCCGAAGAAGGGCGCCGCCCGGGTCCGACCGAGAGAGAGTCCATGGATCGTTTCTGGCTGAAGCACTATCCCGAGGGCGTTCCCCACGAGATCGACCCGCACCGGTACGGCTCGCTCGTCGAGCTGCTCGAGGAGTCGTTCTCGAAGTTCGGCGAGCGCGACGCCTACGTCGGCTTCGGCAAGTCGATCCGCTTCCGGGACGTCGACCGGATGTCGCGCGCGCTCGGCGCCTGGCTGCAGTCGCGCGGGCTGAGGAAGGGCGATCGCGTGGCGCTGATGATGCCGAACGTGCTGCAGTACCCGGTGGCGATCGCGGCCGTGCTGCGTGCCGGCTTCGTCGTCGTCAACGTCAACCCGCTGTACACGCCGCGCGAGCTCGAGCACCAGCTGAAGGATTCGGGCGCGCGCGCGATCATCCTGCTCGAGAATTTCGCGGCCACGCTGCAGAAGGTGCTGGCGCGCACCCCGGTCGAGCACATCGTCGTCGCGTCGATGGGCGACCTGCTCGGCACCAAGGGTGCCGTGGTGAACCTCGTCGTTCGCCACGTGAAGAAGCTCGTTCCCGCGTTCGACCTGCCGAAGGCCGTGCGCTTCAACCGCGCGCTCGCCGAAGGCGAGCGGCTCGAGCTCGCCCGACCCGAGCTCGGCCACGAGGACGTCGCCTTCCTGCAGTACACCGGGGGCACCACGGGCCTCGCCAAGGGGGCGATGCTCGTGCACCGGAACATCGTCGCGAACGTGCTGCAGGCCGAGGCGTGGATCCAGCCGGCACTGAGGAATCCGAAGCGCGGGCCGCTGCCCGAGCAGCTGATCTGGGTCTGCGCGCTGCCGCTCTATCACATCTTCGCGCTCACCGCGTGCTACCTGATCGGCATGCGGCTCGGCGGACTCAACATCCTCATCCCGAACCCGCGCGACCTTCCGGCGCTGATCAAGGAGATCCGCCCGTACCGCTTCACGCTGTTTCCGGCGGTGAACACGCTGTTCAATGCGCTGGCGAACAATCCCGAGTTCGCGAAGCTCGATTTCTCGGGGCTGCGCGTCTCGCTCGGCGGCGGCATGGCGGTGCAGGAGGCGGTCGCGAGGAAATGGCTCGAGGTGACGGGCTGCCCGATCTGCGAGGCCTACGGCCTGTCCGAAACCTCGCCGGCCGCCACCGGCAACCCGACCGACACCGACGAGTTCACCGGGACGATCGGCCTGCCGTTCCCCTCCACCGAGGTCGCGATCCTCGACGACGAGGGCAACCGTCTTCCGATCGGCGAACGCGGCGAGATCGCCATCCGCGGGCCGCAGGTGATGGTCGGCTACTGGAATCAGCCCGAGGAGACGGCGAAGGTCATGACGCCCGACGGCTTCTTCAAGACCGGCGACATCGGCGTGATGGACGAGCGCGGCTACACCACGATCGTCGATCGCAAGAAGGACATGATCCTCGTCTCCGGATTCAACGTGTACCCGAACGAGATCGAGGCGGTCGTCTCGTCGCATCCCGGCGTGCTCGAGGTCGCCGCGGTCGGCGTACCCGACAACGCGACCGGCGAGGCGGTGAAGCTCTTCGTCGCCAAGCGCGACGAGGGGCTCACCGAGCAGGCGCTGCGCGAATACTGCGCACAGAACCTCACCGGCTACAAGAAGCCGAAATACATCGAGTTCCGCAAGGAGCTGCCGAAGACGAACGTCGGCAAGATCCTGCGGCGCGAGCTGCGCGACGAGGCGAGCGCGAAGCGGGCGGCGTAGTCCGGTATCTGCTCTCGCGCTATAGCTGCTCGCGCAGCCGGAACCGCTGCAGCTTGCCCGTCTCCGTTCTCGGCAACGAATCGCAGAACTCGATCGCGCGCGGATATTTGTACGGCGCGATCGTCTGCTTGACGAAGTTCTGCAGCTCGGCGACGAGCGCGTCGCTGGCGCTCCAGCCGTTCTTCAGCACGACGAAGGCCTTGACGATCTGTCCGCGCGCCTCGTCCGG
>Ga0079224_100004859_pt1 | contig 17521 bp, 10 predicted proteins | sample Stecom2015_FD_80414 | JGI IMG/M metagenome (GOLD analysis project Ga0079224, IMG submission 80414) | Agricultural soil microbial communities from Utah to study Nitrogen management - Steer compost 2015 | ecosystem: Environmental > Terrestrial > Soil > Agricultural land | place: USA: Utah...
GGTTCCTAAAAATATCGAAGATGCAGTAGCTATTCGTGAAGGACGTAAAAAAGCATCTGATTTGAAAGAAGACGAAAGAGATTACTTCCTAGAAAGAAGATATCCTGCTTTCGGAAACTTGGTTCCTCGTGACGTAGCTTCTCGTGCTGCGAAAGAACGTTGCGATGCGGGTTATGGAGTTAACAAAACAGGTGAAGCTGTTTTCTTGGATTTCGAATCTGCAATTATGCGTTACGGACAAGAAAAAGCAAACTTGTTGCACGAATACGACGCTTCTCAAGAACGTGTTCGTGAGTTAGGAGAGCAAGTGGTTGAAGCGAAATATGGTAACTTATTCCAAATGTATGAGAAAATCGTTGATGATAATCCATACAAAACACCGATGATGATTTACCCTGCTGTTCACTATACAATGGGTGGACTTTGGGTTGATTACAACTTGATGACAACAGTTGAAGGTTGTTTCTGTGCTGGTGAAGCGAATTTCTCTGATCACGGAGCTAACCGTTTGGGTGCTTCAGCATTGATGCAAGGTTTGGCTGATGGATATTTTGTATTGCCATACACAATCGGTGGTTACCTTTCAAAAGATATCCGTACAGGTAAAATTCCAACTGATTTACCAGAATTTGAAGAAGCTGAAAATGATGTTCGTCGTCGTTTAGAGCACTTCATCAATAATAAAGGAACAAAATCTGTTGACTATTTCCACAAAGCTTTAGGAAAAATCATGTGGGATCATGTTGGTATGGCTCGTAACGAAGCAGGATTGAAAAAAGCAATCGAAGAAATTCGTGCTATCCGTGAAGAGTTCTACAGAGATGTTTTCGTTCCTGGTAAACTCAATGAGTTTAACCCAGAGTTGGAAAAGGCTACTCGAGTTGAAGATTTCCTTGAATTAGGAGAGTTGTTCGCAATCGATGCATTACATAGAACAGAATCTTGTGGAGGTCACTTCCGTGAAGAATCTCAAACAGAAGATGGAGAAGCAATGCGTGATGATGCTAACTTCGCTTATGTAGCTGCTTGGCAATGGACTGGTAAGTCTGGAGAACAAGTGTTGCATAAAGAACACTTAGAGTTTAAAGAAATAGAATTGAAACAACGTTCATATAAATAATAGGAAGATATGAAATTGACATTAAAAATCTGGAGACAAAAGGATAGAAACGATAAAGGTAGAATCGAAACCTATCCAATCGACAATGTAAATGAACATATGTCTTTCCTTGAAATGATGGACGTATTGAATGAAGGATTAATTGCAAAAGGTGAAGAACCTGTTGCTTTTGATCACGATTGTCGCGAAGGTATCTGTGGTATGTGTTCAATGTTTATTAATGGAGAAGCTCACGGACCAGACAAAGGAGTAACAACTTGTCAGTTGCACATGCGTAAATTCAACGATGGTGATACAATTTATGTTGAGCCATTCAGAGCAAAAGGATTCCCAGTTATCAAAGACTTAGTTGTTGACCGTTCTGCATTTGACAGAATTCAGCAAGCTGGAGGGTTTGTTTCTGTGAATACTTCAGGAAATACGCAAGATGCAAATGCAATTCCTGTTCCAAAAGCTGATGCAGATAAGGCATTCGATGCTGCAACATGTATTGGATGTGGGGCTTGTGTAGCGACATGTAAAAATGCATCTGCAATGTTGTTTGTTTCTGCAAAAGTTTCACAGTTTGCATTGTTACCTCAAGGTAAAGTTGAAGCTACTCAACGTGTGTTGAACATGGTACAACAAATGGATTTGGAAGGATTCGGAAATTGTACTAATACAGGAGCATGTGAAGTTGAATGTCCAAAAGGAATTTCTTTGGAAAACATCGCTCGAATGAATCGTGAGTATTTAAAAGCTGCTATCGTTTCAGAATAACGAAATACACGAAATATATAAAAAAGCACTAAAATTTTTTAGTGCTTTTTTTTGTTTTCATTTTTATTATTAACTTTATAACAGATTGATAAATTATGCGCTTATGAAAAAAATTGTACTTTCTTTATTGTCCTGTTTTGCAGGACTAGCGGTTATGGCACAGATGACTGTAACTGGAATTTCACCAGCAAGTATTGCGGGAAATTATAACTTTACTTTTGGTGATTCAGATAATGGATGGGGTGTTAATCTAGACTATACTGCTCCAGGAAATTATGTTCAAGGAGAATTAGTTTTAGTAGAAGACGGAACACCAGGAACAAACCCTCAAGGGAAACCAATTTCACAAGAAGGATGTAACCCATTGACGAATGCTGCTGCAGTGGACGGTAAAATTGCGGTTGTTTACAGAAATACGTGTGAATTTGGAACAAAAGCAAAAAGAGCTGCTGATGCTGGTGCTATTGGGGTTATTATCTTGAACAGAGATGCTGAAGTAATAGGAATGGCTGCAGGTACTGATGGAGGAAATGTCACTGTTCCAGTTGTAATGTTGTCAAGTATTGATGGTGATGCATTAGTATCAGCAATGAATGATGGACCTGTTACAATGTTTATTGGAAGTAAAGCTGGTTTGTATGCTCAAGATTTAGGGTTTATTGAAGATTTAATCTTAACTCCTTTCTACAATGGTGTTCATACGTTGTTGGCTCAAAACGGGTCAGATTTTAATTTTGATTTGGGAATGAGAGTTTACAACTATGGTAATGCAAATGTTACAGACGGTGCTGCTAGAGCTGTAATTACTGGACCAAATGGAACAACAGTATATGACGAAACAGTAAACTTTACATTAAATGGATTGAGTGGAACAAATATTGACAGTGTTGATATTTTCCCTGGTGAAGCTTTAAGTTTCCCTCAGTTTTCTTTGAGTGCTTATCCAATGGGTGAATATACACTTACATATACTTTATTCAATGGTACAGAAGAGGATGAATTTCCTGGAGATAATTCATATTCAATTAATTTTGTTGTAAACGATCAATACTTCTCTAGAAGTAGATTAGATGCAACGACTTACAAGCCAATCTATGAGTCATTGACTTATGCAACGGATCCAGCAGCACCTGCTCAACCGTATACTCAGTTGCGTTACTGTATGTCATTTAGAGATCCAAATGCTAGCAGATTAGCTGCATTAGGTTTAGTGACAAAAGTTGGTGTTGATACTGCTTTGACTAGTAACTTGAAAGATCACACATTATTTGTAGAAGTATATGAGTGGAATGATGTTGTTGATGTAATTAATAATACAGGAGGTTATGATCAGTTAGTTTCTGTTGGAAATGCTGAGCATACTTTTTTAAATCAAGTTGTTGAAGAAGAGGTTTATTTCCAATTCGATGACCCTGTTATGTTGATTGACAATAAAGCTTACTTATTCTGTGTAGTTGATTACGGTCAAAAACTTAGAATTGCTTACGACAGAAGCGTAGATTTTAATGCTAACTACCAACATTACAACATGTTACCTAGCCCGATTTTTGCAAGTCCAAACTCTAATCCAACTCCTTGGTTTGGTGGAGGTTTTGGTCCAGACTTAACTCCTGCATTCGGTATCAGAGCTGTTGATGTAAACTCAGCTAGCGTTAATTCTTTGGTTAAATTGGAAGGAAAAGCTTATCCAAATCCAACTACAGACGCAGTTAAATTGAATATCCCAATGGATGGAAAAGCTACAGTTGCTGTTACTGACTTAACTGGACGTACAGTTGCAACGCATAATGTAACTTTCTTGGACAACCAAGCTACTATTAGCATGGGTGATTTAAAATCAGGAATGTATATTATCAATGTAGAATATGCAAACGGATCTAAATCTACTTTCAATGTAGTTAGAAAATAATATCAAAAATTCAGCATTAGAAGGCGACTCTAATTGGGTCGCCTTCTTTTTTATTTATAAATTTGTTAGTGTTAATCAATAATTATGTCTGACGATAAAAAAATAATTTTCTCAATGGTGGGGGTTTCAAAATCTACCCCACAAGGAAAACAAATAATTAAGGATATTTATCTTTCATTTTTCTATGGTGCTAAAATTGGTATCATAGGTTTAAATGGTTCGGGTAAATCAACGGTGATGAAGATTATCGCTGGATTAGATCAATCTTATCAAGGAGATGTTGTCTTTTCACCAGGATATTCAGTAGGATATTTACCACAAGAACCAGAACTAGACCCGAAAAAAACGGTTAAGGAAGTTGTGATGGAAGGGGCACAAGAAATTGTGGATGTATTGAAAGAATACGAAGAAATCAACAACTCATTTATGGACGAAGAGGTTCTAAATGATCCTGATAAGATGGATAAGTTAATTGCTCGACAAGCAGTAGTGCAAGATAAAATCGACGCATTGGATGCTTGGGAACTAGATTCTAAATTGGAAAGAGCAATGGACGCACTTCGTTGTCCACCAGACGACCAACTGATAGAAACCTTATCAGGAGGAGAAAAAAGACGTGTAGCTTTGTGCCGTTTGTTGTTGCAAAATCCAGATATTCTATTGTTGGATGAGCCAACAAACCACTTGGATGCTGAGTCAATTGAGTGGTTAGAACAACATTTACAACAATACAAAGGAACTGTAATTGCTGTAACACACGACCGTTACTTCTTAGACAACGTAGCGGGTTGGATTTTAGAGTTGGATCGTGGAGAAGGTATACCATGGAAAGGAAACTATACTTCTTGGTTGGAACAAAAATCAAAAAGATTAGCTGAGGAGGAGAAAACAGAATCAAAACGTCAAAAAGTATTAGCACGTGAGTTGGAATGGGTACGAATGAATCCAAAAGGACGTCATGCTAAAAACAAAGCGCGTATTGCAAATTATGACAAAATGTTGTCTGAAGACGTGAAAGATAAGGAAGCAAAATTGGAGATTCCAATTCCGAATGGACCACGTCTAGGAAACAATGTAATTAATGCTGTTAATGTTGCAAAAGCATTTGGGGATAAGTTACTTTATGATGATCTGAATTTCAAATTACCACCTGCAGGAATCGTTGGAATCATAGGACCAAACGGTGCTGGTAAGACAACAATCTTCAAAATGATTATGGGAGAGTTGGAGCCAGACGCTGGATCTTTTGAGGTAGGAGACACTGTAAAAATTGGTTATGTTGACCAAACACACAAAGATATTCATCCTGATAAAACAGTATTTGAAGTTGTTTCAAATGGATTGGAATATGTAGAAATTGGAAGTCAAAAAGTAAATGCGAGAGCTTACTTATCGAAGTTTAACTTCAATGGTTCAGATCAAAACAAAAAGGTCGGATTACTTTCAGGTGGTGAACGAAATCGTTTGCATTTAGCGATGACGTTGAAAACTGAAGCCAATGTACTTTTATTAGATGAGCCAACCAACGACATTGACGTAAATACATTGCGTGCGTTGGAAGAAGGAATAGAGAACTTTGCTGGATGTGCGGTAGTGATCTCTCACGATAGATGGTTCTTGGATCGTATTTGTACTCATATTTTAGCATTTGAAGGAGATTCTCAAGTTTATTGGTTTGAGGGAACTTACTCAGAATACGAAGAAAATAGAAAGAAACGTTTGGGCGATACAGGTCCGAAACGTGTGAAGTATAGAAAACTCACAAAATAAGTTAGAAAATAAGTTTGAAGCGTATAAAGTAGTAAATTCACTTTGTACGCTTTTTTATTTCTATGAAAGACAATCCATATCGAGATAGACAAGAATCAATAAAAAAGGATTTTGAACTAGTAGATAAAGTTGCTCATTTTATGGATGAGCAATATACTATTCCAGGAACAAACTTCAAATTTGGTTGGGATCCTATTCTCAATTTTATTCCTTATCTGGGCGATTTATTCGGTGCAGTAATCTCCGTAATCTTAGTTGTAATAATGAGTAAGAATGGTGTCAGTTCAAAGGTTGTAATCAAAATGCTATTAAATGTGTTTCTCGATTTCAGTATTGGAGCAATTCCAATTTTAGGTTATTTTGGAGATTTCTTTTTTAAGGCAAATACTCGAAACATTCAATTGCTAAAGTATCATTATTATGAAGGAAAAAATCAAGGTTCTGGAGCTGGGATAATTTTAGCCATTCTAATGATCTTCATTATACTTTTATTAACAGCCATTTATTTATTCTATAAGGCTTTTAGCTTTAGCTACAACATCATTGCTTCTTGGATGTGACTGGAAGATAAAATCTAGCGAATTTCATATTTTTTCCAACTAAAATGTATCTTTGCAACAAAAAGAAATTATGTCAAAGGTTACTACACTTCAAGAATTTATCATGGAAAAGCAAGCAGATTTTCCGTTTGCTACAGGTGAATTATCTAGAATATTAAATGATATTGTATTTGCTTCGAAAGTAGTAAGCCGAGATGTAAGAAAAGCAGGGTTAGTAGACCACATTTTAGGAGCCCAAGGCGAGGTCAACGTTCAGGGTGAAGAACAACAAAAATTAGATGTTGTTGCGGATGAACAGTTTATCCATGTGTTTAAAAATGGAGCAGAGGTTTGCGGTATAGCTTCAGAAGAAAATGAAGACTTCATTGCCTTTGATGATGAAAAAGGAAGAAATGGAAAGTATGTTGTCTTATTCGACCCGCTTGATGGCTCATCAAATATTGATGTAAATGTTTCAATTGGTACGATTTTTTCAATTTATCGTCGTGTAACAGAAGTTGGTACAACTGCCGCAATTGAAGATTTTTTACAACCAGGTCACAAGCAAGTTGCAGCTGGATATGTGCTATATGGTTCATCAACAATGTTGGTTTATACAACAGGACGTGGTGTAAATGGTTTTACATTAGATCCTTCAATTGGTGAGTTCTGTTTATCTCACCCTAATATGAAAATGCCAGAAATAGGTAGAATTTACGCTATGAATGAAGGTAATATTCACATCTGTAATCCTGGAATTAAGAAATATGTTGAATATTGCCAAAGTAATGAAAATCAAACAGGAAAACCTTATTCTGGAAGATACATTGGCTCCCTAGTTGCTGATTTTCACCGCAATATGATAAAAGGAGGAATTTACATTTATCCAGCAACGACAAATGATCCAAATGGAAAATTGCGTTTGATGTATGAATGTAACCCACTAGCTTTTATAGCAGAACAAGCTGGAGGACTTGCAACAACAGGTTTTGATCGCATTTTATCTATTCAACCTGAAAAGCTACATCAGCGTGTTCCTTATTTTGCAGGATCAAAGTTGATGGTTGAAAAGGCAATGAGTTTACTCGAAAGATAATAGTTGCAAAAATAGTTTTGAGAAGGTGGGTATGTCATACTCACCTTTTTATTTTTATATCGAATAAATTTCAGATTGCTAGTCTTTTTTTCGTAACTTTAGAAGATAAGCTTACTAATTTGAAATTATATGAGTAAATGCCCTTTTAACCACGGAGAGATGGGAGAAAATATGAAAAATTCTACTCCATCTGATAAAACAACAAACAAAGATTGGTGGCCAAATCAACTAGATTTATCAGGTTTAAGACAGTATTCCCCTAAAACGGATCCGATGGATCCTGGGTTTGAATATAGAAAAGCATTTAGCGAGTTGGACTATTTTGCATTGAAGGAAGATCTTAAAAAGATAATGACTGATTCGCAAGATTGGTGGCCAGCAGATTTTGGTCATTATGGACCGATGTTTATACGTATGTCTTGGCATAGTGCTGGAACATACCGTTCGCGAGATGGAAGAGGAGGAGCATCTGAAGGTCAACAACGTTTTGCACCACTAAATAGTTGGCCTGATAACGTGAATTTGGATAAAGCAAGAAGATTACTTTGGCCTGTAAAAAAGAAATATGGAAGCAAAATTTCTTGGGCAGATTTACTTGTACTAGCAGGAAATGTTGCATTAGAATCAATGGGATTCAAAACTGCAGGGTTTGGTGCTGGACGTGTTGATGTTTGGGAAGCTGACAACTATACTTATTGGGGAAATGAGAAAAAGTGGTTGGACGATAAGAGGTATACAGGAGAAAGAGATTTAGACAATCCTCTTTCGGCTGTACAAATGGGGTTAATTTATGTGAATCCAGAAGGACCTAATGGAAATCCTGATCCTGTTGCAGCAGCAAAAGATATTCGTGAAACATTCGAACGAATGGGAATGAATGATGAAGAAACTGTTGCTTTAATTGCAGGGGGACATACATTTGGTAAGACACATGGTGCTGGACCAGCTGATCATGTAGGACCAGATCCTGAAGCATCACCAATGGAGCAACAAGGATTAGGTTGGAAAAGTTCGTTCGGCACGGGAAAAGGAAAAGATGCCATTGGTTCAGGTCTTGAAGTTACATGGACAAATACGCCAACACAATGGAGCAATAGCTTCTTTGAGATTTTGTTTAAATATGAATGGGAATTGACAAAAAGTCCAGCGGGAGCTTATCAATGGGTTGCAAAAGATGCAGAAGAAATAATACCAGATGCATTTGATCCAAATAAGAAACAGTTGCCATATATGCTTACTACGGATTTATCCTTGATTAAGGATCCAATCTATGAAAGAATTTCAAGAAGATTTTATGAAAATCCAGATGAATTTGCAAAGGTTTTCGCAGATGCTTGGTTTAAATTGATTCACCGAGATATGGGACCAAAAGCATTGTATTTAGGTCCAGAGGTGCCGAAAGAAGACTACTTGTGGCAAGACCCAATCCCAAAAGCAACATATCCGCAAATTGGAGAGTCTGATATTATTTCTTTGAAAAATAAAATTGCGAACTCAGGATTGATGATTTCAGAATTAGTAGCAACAGCTTGGGCTTCTGCTGCGACATTCAGAATTTCTGATAAAAAAGGTGGAGCAAATGGAGGTAGGTTAAGACTTTATCCACAAAGACAATGGGAAATCAATAACCCAAATCAGTTGGATAGCGTGTTGAAAGTGTATGAACGAATTCAACAGGAATTTAATAGCGCACATACTCAGCAAGTTTCAATTGCTGATTTGATTGTTTTAGGAGGTTCTGTAGGAATTGAAAAAGCAATTGCAAATGCAGGTTTTCAAAAAGAAGTTCCATTTGTTGCAGGAAGAACAGATGCTACTCAGGAACAGACGGATAATAAATCGATGGAAGTATTGGAACCGTATGCGGATGCATTTAGAAATTACAATAGCTACCAAACAAACTTCTCGACGGAAGAATTATTAATTGATAGAGCTCAATTATTGAATTTAACTGCACCTGAAATGACGGTTTTACTAGGAGGTTTGCGTATGATTAACATCAATTATAATCAAACAAAAATGGGAGTGTTTACAGATAATGTTGGTGCTTTGACAAATGATTTCTTTGTGAATCTCTTGGATATGAATATCGAATGGTCAACTTCTGGACACACACAAGAGATGTTCGAGGGGAAAGATCGCAAAACTGGTGAAAAGAAATGGATTGCTTCTCGTGCGGATTTAGTTTTCGGTTCGAATTCTGAACTGAGAGCGTTATCCGAAGTTTATGCATGCGATGATGCGAAAGAAAAGTTCGTGAATGATTTCATAAAAGCATGGGTGAAAGTAATGAATAACGATCGTTTCGATTTAATCAAATAAAAAATCAACGAGCAAGCCCCCAGAAAATTTCTGGGGGCTTGCTTTGTGTGATATATGCTGATCCCTAAATTGGGTAGATGTTTTCAACAGATATAACTGGTTTTAATGAATAAGATCCATTGCCTTGTTCAACGATGCTTTCATCAGCTTCAAAATCCAGCACCATTTCATACATTTGATTCGATAAAAAAGTGTGATTCAAATTGATTTTTAAACCTGACTGTTGAGCAGAAGGTGTAGACAAAGGATATAGCAGACTGTCAATCATAACGGTATTATTGTCTCCTAAGACCAACCTCAATTGTGTGATTTTTCCCGCAGGAAGTGTACCTCCATCCACTAATGTTGCAGACACATCATTCTGAAGAGTTAATAGGTCGTATGTACCAGAAATTGTCGGTAAATCAATCCAACCATCTGTTTCATGATTTACTTTAACCTGTAGAATTTCTACATTGACTTGCTGATAATCTCCAGGAGCGTCGATTAAATTAATGGATAATCGTGACATTCCTTTTTCTGATTTCTTACAGCTAGTTAAACTCAATACTCCGCCGATCAATAAGGCGATTGAGAATAGGATGAGTTTGTTGAATTTTAAAACTTGATTTTTCATGGCTATTGTTATTAAAAGGCATAAACCTTACGACAATCAGAGTGCCACTTTTATAAAAGTCTTGTGTATCAACAAAAATGGGACAATTGTTAAATCCCAAAGTGATATATTCGATTCAATTTGAATAATTGTTTTTCATATCGAAAATTAATTCCATCCACCGCCGAGTGCCTTATAGAGCTTAACTTTTAATTGAAGACGTTGTTGTTTCAGATTGTTGTACTTTAGTTCACTTTCCAAAGCAACACGCTGCGCATTGATTACTTCAAGATAGGTGGCATAACCACTATTGAATAGTAAATTTGATTGAAAGATTGTCAATTGAGAATTTTTTACCTGTTCAGCTGCAATTTCAATCTGTTCATCTAATGAATTCATTGCAGTTAAAACGTTCGAAATTTCAATAATGGACGAATAAACCTTTTTCTGTACTTCAATTTCTTTTATTTCACGCTCTATCTTAGCTGTTTTAAGAGCAACTTTATTTCTGTTTTTGTTAAAGATTGGTTGTGTGATACCTCCAATTAAAGAACCAAATAATGCACCTGGAATATTAAACCAATTTCGAGGCAACATCGAATTGACTCCAAAACCTAAATCAATGACTAACTTGGGATATTGATTTGTTTGTGCAACACCTACTTTTGCATTGGCAGCCCATAATTCATACTCGGCTTTTCTCACATCAGGACGATAACGAACTAACTCTAGAGGAACACTGTAGTTGCGTTCCAAAGATTTGAAAAGATTTTCAAAATTTTCATGATTGAGTGAAATTTCACTAGGAAGTGCTCCTGTTAGAAATTGCAATTCATTTTCTTGTTCACTAATTTGTAGCTTCAATTGAGGGATAAGCGCCTTAGCTACAAGCATTTGTGAGCGTGTTTGCTGTTTCGCTAATGCGGTTGTATTTCCTGACTGATATTGCAATTCAACCATTTTTAAAGTACGTTTTGACAACTCGTAATTAGATTCAGCAACTTGCAATTGAGCATATAATAATAGTAGTTGATAATATCCAGAAGCAATATCTGCAATCAATTTAGTTTGGATAGCATTTTTAGCTTCTGTTGTTGCTAAATAGTTAAAAAGTTTGTTTGCTCTTTCACTGCGAATCTTTCCCCAAATATCTATTTCCCAAGAAAAGTTGAGACCAGTCATATGCTGCATTGTATAACCATATAGTGTTGATGGAGCATTAGTTCCTAATTCATTGTAATAATTACTAGCAGGATTGGAATAAAAATCTTCTGACCTAAATTGCCAATTGGAATTTGCAGCAGTTGCATTTAAACTTGGCAAAAACTCCAAATTGGATTGTTTAAATTGGAGTCGATGCATCTCTAATCTTTTATATGCTTCGCGAACATCGAAATTGTTTTTTAATCCGGTTTCAATCAGTTGAATTAGATTGGTATCCCTAAAAAAATGTTTCCATGCTAAGTGCGAAGTATCAATTCGAAAGATTAAAGAATCACCTCTCAATACGGAGTCTTTTTCCTTTGAATTTACTTGTGCAACTCTAAAATGCTCAGGCATATTAAATTTTTGTGGCTGATACTTCGATTGAGGCATACAACCAGCTAAAAGAATAATACTGATATAGATAAACCACTTAATCTTCATGACTTAATTTTGTTTTTAATCGTTCATCCAAACTTTGGAATACGACAAATAATATTGGTATGATGAATATCCCGATGATTACTCCAGCCAACATTCCTCCTGCGGTACTAAATGAGATAGAGTGATTGCCTTTTGCTGCTGGCCCCTCTGTTAGCATCAACGGTATTAGACCTGCTACAAATGCAAAAGAGGTCATCAAAATAGGACGTAATCGCAAGATTGCACCTTGTTTTCCTGCTTCAACAATAGAGATACCTTTTCTCCTTTGTTGAAGTGCAAATTCCACGATTAGAATAGCGTTTTTTGCAAGTAACCCAATCAGCATGATTAGACCTACTTGAACGTAAATATTATTGGTAACACCAACTAAATTAATCAAACAGTAAACACCAATGAACCCTGTTGGAACAGCTACAAGTATCGCTAGTGGAAGCAGAAAACTTTCGTATTGCGCACAGAGTAATAAATAGATGAACAAAAATGAAATCCCAAAAATAATTATGGATTGTTTTCCTGCTTGTTTTTCCTCTAATGCCATTCCAGTTAATTCATATCCGTAATTTGCAGGTAAATCATTTGCTAACCGTTCGACTGTTTTCAAAACTTCACCAGTACTTCTTCCTTTGGCAGGAGTAATTTTGATTGAAATAGCATTGAATAAGTTGTAGCGATTAACTGTTTCAGGTCCTTGTATTGGTTTTAGTTTTACGAGGGTATTTGCAGGAAGCATTTCACCATCATTATTTTTCACAAAGATGTTGGAGAAAGTGGATGGATCAGTACGATAATTAACATCCGCTTGCATATAAACACGATATTGTCGTCCGAATCTACTAAAATCACCAGCTTGTACTCGCCCATAATAAGCTCGAATGGTACTCATCAATTCTTTGACATTTACACCCAGTTTTTTTGCTTTGACATAATCAACTTCCAATAAATATTGAGGGAAACGAGCATTGAAAGAAGTGAAAGCTCTCGAAACGGACGGGTCATCATTGAGTTTGTCGATGAATTGTTTTGATACATCTTCGAATGCTTGGAATGATTCACCCATTTTGTCTTGCAACATAATTTCAACCCCACTGAAATCGCCAAAACCTTGAATGGTTGGACGTGGAAATACTTGAAATGTGGCTTCATCAATGGAAGATAAATCAGAACGAATCGCGTTGATAACATCATCCATTTTTTTGATGCTTCCTCTCTTTGAAATTGGTTTTAAGTTAATGTACACAACTGCAAAGGAAGGAGACGAATTATTGTCAACTGTATTGAAACCCGATATCGAAGTTACTCCTTGAATTTCCTCTCGCTTTTTTAGAATTTTTTCGGCTTTAGATAAGGTCTTTTTTGTTCTTGAGAGAGAAGCTCCAGGTTGCATCGCCATCGAAACAGTAACAAAGCTATCGTCTTCCGTAGGGATAAATTCTTTCGGAGAGAAGTACATAATGAGTACACCAATGCCTATGGATCCGACAAGGATGATTAAAACCCATTTCCTTTTTTCGAGTAGAAAATCAATTTTTTGGCCATACCACTTTGTGAATTTTTCGAACCAATTATTGAAACGTTTGAAGAATTTTTTGAGTTGTTTTTGAGATTTACCAAGTAAAATGCTGGGCTGTTTTATAAATTTTCTACCATCCTTTCCAGGTCTTAAAAACAATGCACAAAGTGCCGGTGTAAGCGTTAAGGCATTGAAGGCAGAGATCAATATCGCAATTGCAAGTGTATAAGCAAACTGTTTGTAGAAAATACCAGCAGGCCCTTCCATGAAACCAACAGGAATAAATACTGCGACCATTACCATTGTGATTGATAAAATGGCTTTTTTGATTTCATCCATGGTTTCTAACGTTGCCTGTTTTGCCTTCATTCCAGTTTTATGCATTTTTTCAAAGATGGCTTCGACCACAACGATAGCATCATCAACAACGATTCCTATGGCAAGTACCAAAGCAAACATGGTCAATACGTTGATAGAAAACCCTAAAAGATAAATGAAGAAAAAAGTACCTATTAGTGAAACTGGAATAGCGATAACTGGTATAATGGTTGAACGAAGATCTTGTAAGAAAATGAAAACGATAATAAATACCAAAACAAAGGCTTCTACTAACGTAGATTTTACTTGATTGATGGAAGTATCAATTTGGTCCTTAACGGAGTAAGTGATTTCATACTTGATTCCTGGAGGAAAAGTTTTAGAAATACGTTCCAATACTTCTCGCACTTTAATATCAATATCTCTTGCATTCGAACCTGCTGTTTGGGTCAAGTTGAGTGTTAGACCAGGATGTCCATTTACTGAATTGTCAGACCCGAAATTGGATGCTCCAAATTCAACGCGTGCCACATCTTTCAGGTATAATACAGACCCGTCATCATTTGTTCGAATGGCAATATTTTCGTATTCTTCTGGTAAAGAAAATCTACCACTATGACGTAAAGGTGTTTCAAAAACTTCGTCGCTCGTTTCACCAAATTTCCCTGGTGCAATCTCAAAGTTTTGTTCTTTAATCGCTTTGATGATGTCTTGAGGAGTCAAACCATAGGCTGCTATTTTTTCTGGGTTTAACCAAGTTCTCATGGAATAATCCCTAGCTCCCACGCGAGATACAGCCGCAACACCTGGTACTCGAAGTATTTCTCTGTTCAAGTTGATTTGTGAAAAGGCTTGCAAGAAGGTCTCATCATAGAGTTTATTGGGATGGTCACTATATAGATTGATAGTCATGATATTCCCTCTTTGTCGTGGGATTACAGAGATTCCAGCTTCCGTTACTTCGGAAGGGATTTGACTACTTGCTTTCGAAACACGTGTTTGTACATTCACCGCAGCTTGATCAGGGTCCGTTCCAGTTGCAAAATAGACGTTAATTGTTCCAGAACCACTGTTAGAAGCACGCGATTCAATATAGGTCATTTTATCTACTCCATTGATAGATTCTTCGAGGGGTAATAAAACGGATTGTGCTACAGTTTCGGAACTTGCACCTGGATAACTTACAGATACTTGTACACTTGGAGGTGCAATTTCAGGAAATCGTGTAATGGGGAGCTTACCCATACCTAGAAATCCTAGTAAAACAACGATTAATGACAATACTGTTGCAAGTATTGGCTTTGTGATAATATTTTTAAGCATGGTTTAGTCTTTTTTGGGTTTAACTAAAGCACCTTCTTCCAATTTGTGAAAACCAGTTAGGATCACAATGTCACCACGCTTTAATCCATCTGAAACAATATATTGTTTGTCAGCAACACCATCCAATGTAACAGGAGTCATACGCGCTTTACTTTCCTTATCGATGATGTATACAAAGTGTCTGTCTTGAATGGTGATAATTGCTTCTTGTGGAATGAGAATCACTCCTTTTTTAGCTTCTTTCAATTGAATTGTTCCTGTATTTCCTGAACGCATTATTTCAGCGGAATTTGGGAACGACGCTCGCAAAGAGATAGATCCGGTATTTCTATTCACTTGTCCCGAAACGGCATCCACTTTCCCTTTTTGAGGATACTCTAATCCGTCAGCTAAGAACAGAGTTGCTTCTGGGAGAATCGACCCTAAAGCATTTCGAGTAGTATCATTAATCTTTGTTTTATTCTTTGTAAAATACAAAAAATCTGATTCTGAAATGCTAAAGTACACATAAACATCACTTACATCAGAAAGAACTGTTAAAGGTGTTTTCTCTCCACGATTGATGAGGTTGCCCACACGTTTAGGAATCATGCCGATGTATCCTTGTACTGGAGCAGTAATTGTTGTGAAATTATAATTTATTCTGGCACTTGCTACTGCTGCAGAAGCTCTTGCTAAAGATGCTTGAGCCACCTCATAATTCGCTTTTACAGCTTTCAATTGTACTTCAGCAATAACTTCGTTTTCAACAAGGGGAAGTATTCGTTCTACTTCCAATTTAGCATTTTTCAACTTAGCACGCTCTACATTTTCTGTAGCAATGGCATTGTTGAGAATTTCTTGATATGGTAGTGGATTGATTTTGAAAAGTGGCTGACCAGCATATACATATTGACCTTCATCTACATATATTTCTTCTAATATTCCCTCTACTTGTGAACGAATTTCAACATTGATTTTCCCTTCAATGGTGCCGATGTAGTCTTTCACGGTCAAAGCCGTTGTAGTATCTACCATCATTGCAGGTAAGCGCAGATAATTCTGAGCATTATCATTGCTATTCCCACATCCACTGAAGAGAAGTAAACTGCTTATAGCAGCAAAATAAAAAACTAATTTCAACATAAAATTTATTTCCTCTATTGTTTTATAGAGGTAAGTATAGGTAATTTTTTGGTGAGTAGGTTCATTGTAATTGGTTGTTAACAAAGATAAAAAAAGCATAAGCGAAGGGTTTACTTGTTGACATATTTTAACAGTGTTAGCTGGTGAATTTCGACATCTTTCAGAGCAGAAAAAATCACTCTTGATACACTTAAAACATGTAAAAGCACATTAGACTCAATAAATAGCCGTTTTAAAGAACGGAACTTTCAAGTTCTAGTTTTTGGTAAAACTAAGTATCTAAAGTTGATTTATGCTAATGCAAATAACAATTTAATAAGTGTGAGTAAGTAATGTTTTGACTAAATTTGTACCCAAATTGATACCCGCTCAAGATTTCTTGGGCGGGATTTACTTGTTGATTATATTGAAATGGATAAAAAAGATTTTCACGAACGATTTATAAAATTACCGTTAGTTGAACAAACCGCAAATCAGTTACAATTTCATGAATCTCGCATTCATTGGAAGGGATTAGCGGGTGCTTCGAAATCAATCTTAGCATCGGCTGTTTGTTCACAAGTTCTGGGTAATCATTTATTCATTTTAAACGACAAAGAAGAAGCTGCTTATTTTCTTAATAATTTGGAAGGGTTATATCCTGAGAATAATCACATTTTGTTTTATCCTGCTTCATACAGAGTTCCATATCAATTTGAAGAGGTTGATAATGCGAATGTTGTTGCACGTGCAGAAGTGCTCGATAAAGTTAATTCGGGAAAAAATACATGGGTGGTAACTTATCCAGCTGCATTGTTTGAAAAAGTTCCGACACAGAAAAACCTTACAAAAAACACCTTTCGCTTGGAGGTTGGAAAAAATTATTCCATCGATTTCATTCAAGAAGTATTGTTGGAATATCGCTTCGAATACGTTGACTTTGTATATGAGCCGGGTCAATTTTCAATTCGTGGAGGAATTGTAGATGTATTTTCTTATTCTAATGATCATCCATTTAGAATTGAGTTTTTTGGAGATGAGGTAGAGTCAATTAGAACGTTTGATGCTGCATCCCAACTTTCAATCAATACGCATCAATTTTTTACAATTGTTCCAAATGTTCAAGGAAAATTGATTCAAGAGGGTAATGGTAGTTTTTTCGAATTCATTGGTCCTAATACAACAGTATGGATTGATTCTGTAGAGAAATCTCAAGAAGTTCTGAAGAAAGAATATCAAAAAGCAGTTGAAATTCATTCCAAATTACCAGATACTGTTTCACATACGATTCCAAGTCAATTATATGTAGATCAACATGTTTTTTTAGAAGAAATTAAACGATTCTCTATCATTGAATTTGGTAACGATGTTGCATTCGAAATCCAGTTGACGTGCAAGTTTGATATGACTCCACAACCATCATTCAATAAGAATTTTGAGTTGTTGAAAGAGGATATTCAAGCGCGCTTAAGTAATGGATACGAAGTATTAATTTTCTCAAATCAATCA
>Ga0079224_100004860_pt1 | contig 17521 bp, 14 predicted proteins | sample Stecom2015_FD_80414 | JGI IMG/M metagenome (GOLD analysis project Ga0079224, IMG submission 80414) | Agricultural soil microbial communities from Utah to study Nitrogen management - Steer compost 2015 | ecosystem: Environmental > Terrestrial > Soil > Agricultural land | place: USA: Utah...
CCTTTCTGCTACAAATCCAACTGCAACATTAAGAGGAATTTCAGTTTCTTCTTCTACCGCAACTGCTAATGTTTATTATAACACTATATATATGGATAATATTGCTGATATAGGAACAGGTTCAGTTGCATATAACGGATTATATTTTTCAGATGGTACTAATGAAGTAAAAAATAATATTGTTTATTCTGCAGAAGCTGATTTTGTTTCTTATTGTATTAACAGAACCGGAACAGCCGGTACATTTGTTTCGGACTATAATAATTTCTACCCGGCAAATTCAACTAACGGTAATGTTGGTTTCTGGAATACAACTGCTGCACAAACACTTTCAGCATGGCAGACAGCTTCAGGACAGGACGCAAATTCTGTTTCCAAAGAAGTTTTCTTTGTATCAACAACTGACCTGCACCTTACAGGTTCATCCAACGGTGATTTTGATTTAGCAGGTACACCAATTGCCGGAATTACCGGCGATATTGATGGAGATACAAGACATACTCAATTCCCGTATATGGGATGTGATGAAGCTTCTATTCCTCTTCCGGTTGAACTTTCTTCATTCAGCGCTTCTGTTGTATCAGGCAATGTTCATCTGAAATGGACAACAGCAACTGAAGTGAACAACCGCGGGTTTGAGATTGAAAGAAGCAGCGGTGATAAATTCATTACAATAGGATTTGTTGAAGGAAACGGTACAACATCTGAAACAAGATCTTACAGCTTTGTTGATAAGAACTTAGGGAAAGGAGTTTACTCATATAGATTGAAACAGTACAACTTCAATGGTACATTCTCTTATTCAAATGTGATTGAAGTTGATGTAACAGCTCCTAATTCATTTGCATTGCATCAGAATTATCCAAACCCGTTCAATCCAACTACAACAATTGATTTTGAATTAGCATCACCTGTTAATGTAAATCTGGTTATTTACAATATGCTCGGAGAACAGGTTGAAGTTCTTATTAACAATGAACTAAGAGAAGCCGGTGTACATAGTATACGTTTTGATGCTTCGCACCTTGCAAGCGGCACTTACATTTACAGACTGCAGGCAGGCAACTTTGTTGAAACCAAGAAGATGATGCTCACAAAATAATTAAGCCAACTCAAACCCTCCCCTTTAAAGGGAGGGTTTTTTACTTCTGAAAAATTATGAAAAGATATTTATTAGCTTGTTTATTCTTTATAATATTCTTTAATATCTCTTATCCACAGAATGAAAAATTTCTGCTGATAAGATGCGATGACATTGGAATGTCTCATTCAGTAAATCTTGCAGCAAAGGAATTAATAGATGCAGGATTAATCTTTTCTGTTTCTGTAATGGTACCCTGTCCCTGGTTTGATGAAGCAGTAAATATTTTAAAAGATAATCCACTGATTACTGCAGGTATACATCTAACATTAAATTCTGAATGGAAAAATTATAAGTGGGGACCTGTTGCAGGAAGGAATGCTGTTCCTTCACTGGTAGATTCACTTGGATATTTTTTCCCGTCACGTGCATCTTTCTTTGCTAATAACCCTGAACCGGAAGAGGTTGAACTGGAACTTCGTGCACAGATTGAGAAAGCATTAAACAGCGGGTTAAATATTTCTTATCTCGATTATCACATGGGGACTGCTGTTGACAGACCAGATTTAAGAATGATAGTTGAGAAACTTGCTGAGGAATATAATCTTGGCATATCAAGATATTTCGGGGAGATTGACCTTAACAGTATGTATGCTGTTCCTGTTGAAGAAAAAGAAAATCATTTATTGAACCTTCTTGGGAGTCTTGAAACTGACCGCATAAATCTTCTCGTTTGTCACATAGGAAAAGATAATGATGAACTTGCAGCAATGATTGACCTGAATGAATTTGGTTTAAAAGAAATGAGCAAACATAGAAATGCCGAACTGAATGCTCTTTTAAATGCTGTTGGAAATAATGAATTTGAGAAAAGAGGAATTAAGTTAATTACATATAAAGATCTGGTTGAAAGAATAGAATTTCAGCAAATGAAATCTCAGCTTAAAAATGATTAATGATGGAATATTGGAATAATGGAATGCTGGAAATGAATTAATAAATATTTTTCCAACATTCCATTATTCTTTAAAGTTTATTTATACAAAAAATATTTTTTAGAAAATTCTCTGAACTCATCAGCTTCTTTTCTGAAATAATCCTTTAATTCATCCATAGAAAAATCTCTGTTCAATATTTCTCTTACCCTGCTGTTCCCAACAACATTATCAAACATTTTAAAGCGGCTTTTGTATTCATCTTTAAATAAAGAAGAATCGGGATAAAGTTCTTTTAAAGCATGAATTAAATAAAATTGTATAGGCATTAGCTCAGCATTCCTGTAATCATCAATATGAATTTCAACACCATGGAGATTTTTATTCATACCAAAACCATAAAAAGGTTTATATGTAATTGGTCTGAATGTTACACCTTCAATTCCATAGCTGTTCATTTTGTCTGCAAGAATTTTTGAATCGAACCACTCTGCTGCAAAAGTCTGGAAGGGGAGGGTATAACCAACACCAATAGATATAGCATAAAGTTCACCAACAATGCCGGAAGCAACATAATAAAACGGAGAATACTTATGAGGAATATGCGGTGAAGTAGGAACCCATGGAAGTCCTGTTTCTTCAAAATACATTCCCCTGTTCCATCCTTCCATTTGCACAACTGTAAGATTACATTTTACTCCGCCTCTCAACATCCCCTCTTCATTAATTAACATTGCAAGCTCACCGCAGGTTAATCCATATACATAAGGAATTTTAAACATACTTACAAAAGTATAATGACCTTCTTCAACCAAACCACCTTCAACTCTTTTCCCTCCGAGAGGATTGGGCCTGTCAAGCACAACAACTTCAATATTATTTTCGGCTGCGGCTTCCATTACCAAACCCATTGTACTTATGTAAGTATAAGACCTGCATCCAATATCCTGAATATCATAAACAAGAACATCAATATCTTTCAGCATTGTTGAATCAGGTTTACGGGTTTTACCATATAAAGAATAAACGGGGAGGTTTGTGTATTCATCAACATAAAATTCTACATGATCACCTGCAGCATAATTTCCTCTTACACCATGCTCAGGCCCGAATAAAGCGACGAGATTTACATCCGGAGCTTCATACAAAATATCTATCGTAGATTTTAATTTGCTGTCAATTCCTGTAGGATTGGTAACCAGCCCAACTCTTTTACCTTTAAGAATATCAAACTTTCTTTCTCTTAAAACTTCAATACCTGTTTTAACAAGAGGACCTTTTCTGAAGAATTCATCATAGTTTATTTCGAGTCCTGCAAGCTTTTGTGCGACAAGTTTATGAACAGTATTATCTCTTATAAATCTGTAAAAATCTTCTCCCGGACATAATGTTGAAGCATAATCTTTGTGCGCTTTTATTTCTTCAAAAGGAACATTGTATTGCCCGGTAAGGAAAGCCGTTAAATCCACAGCTGATTTTAGCTGTTCAGCAGTTAACTTCTGAACTTCATAATTTCCCAGCACACATATTAATGCATGACCACGTACATCATAATCAGTGTTTGTATCTCCGGGATATTGAATTGGTCGTGCTTCATAAATTTTCCCTTTTAGGTCAATTATATAATGATAAGGAATATCCATCCATTTCTTTTCACTCCTGCTCCATGACTGAAGGTTTCTAAGATATGCAGGAACATCTTTATCTTCAGCAAAGAATTCTCCTCCGTGATGGAGGGTGATTTTATTAATTGTATGTTCCGGAAGAGTTTTTTCTCCGGGCTGCCATCCCCAGGATTCTTTTGAAATTATTTTTAAATCTTCCGGGTAGTTTACTTTTGTTGTTTCAACAGATGTTGAACATCCATAAATAAAAATTGAAATTACGAATAGTGAGTAGATATAGTATTTCATTATTAACCTGGTTTTTCTTGAACTTTAACTTAAGCTACGCTATTAAAGGCGTGTATTGTGTATCAATTTTTTCTCCATTATTTAAACCTGTACAGGACTTATGAGTTGCATTCCGAGGATCAGAAGCATCGAATGTAGTTCCATCGGCGCAATAAATGATTGTCATTCCTTCACGCATTTCATCAGAAATATTTTCTCCTGCACCATGAAAAGTTAAACCTGAATGAAATGTAGCATCCCCTGCTTTAAGCGGAGTAAACACTCGCTCCATTCCTTCTATTAATTTTGGCTGATGAGGGTTTTTAAATATATCGACATATTCTTTTTCTTTTAGTTTGTGAGAACCGGGATAAAAATAAAGACAGCCTTTTTCTTTAGGCACATCATTTAAAGCCATCCACATTGTTGTTGTTAAGTTGCCTTCTTTAATCGGCCAGTAACTTATATCCTGGTGCGCATCTGTAACTCTGCCATGAGGTTCTTTAAATAAAGCCTGGTCATGCCACAGCCTTGCACCTGATGCTCCCATTAAGTCTCTTGCAATTCCCGCAAAACGTTTTCCAAAAACAAAATCTTTTACAGCAGGGAAATCCCAGCAGAGATAACCGCATTGCATAAATGATTGTTCATACTGAGATTTTTCTGCGAGTGTTCTTTTATCCTTTTCTTTTCTTATAAAAACTGCAGCTTCAATTATTCTTCTTACATAAGATAAAGTTTCTCCCGAAAGAACTTTTTCAAGAGGAATAAATCCGTTTTCCTTATAAGAATTTATTTGTTCATCAGTTAAATGATAAGGAGTATTATATGCTTCGAGAATATTTTCAGGGGTATTTTTATTCAGAAGCTCGAGGGCTGATTCGTTTGTTAATCCGGGGAATGCTGTCATATTTCTTCAATAATTTAACAGATTCATAAAATTCTTTAACTGATAAACTTGTTAAATTTCAAATTACAGTCAACTATTGATATCAATATCTTTCATACAAATTGAAAATATTTTTATTTTGTCTTTGCATCAGAAAAATAAAGAAAGATTATGCACACAGAGACTAAAAAATATACTTATGATGATTATGCTAAACTCCCCGAAGGATCTTTTTATCAATTAATTGATGGAGAATTAATTATGCCGCCTGCCCCAAACCTGTATCATCAATCTGTATTTAAATCTTAACTTTAAAAGTCTTACCTACTTTATCCGGCTGTTTTCTAATTCAAAATATTTTTTATAATTTTGGTGCAGATGGAATCTGTTGAAAATACTGCCGGATTAAATTCCAAAAAACCTGCCTCAAGAAATCCATGGCTTTGGGTATCTACTTTATATTATGCAGAAGGTATTCCTTATGTAATAGTTGTGCTGGTTTCTGTTATTATGTATAAGAGACTGGGTATATCCAACACAGATATTGCGCTCTACACAAGCTGGCTCTATTTACCATGGGTTATTAAACCGCTTTGGGCTCCTGTTGTTGATCTTCTTAAAACAAAAAGATTTTGGATTGTTATCATGCAACTTATTGTCGGGGGAGGACTGGCCGGAGTTGCATTAACCATTCCTGTTTCTTCTTTCTTTCAATATACACTTGCATTTTTCTGGCTAATGGCATTCAGCTCTGCAACACATGATATTGCTGCAGATGGTTTTTACATGATTGCTTTATCCAAGCATGACCAGGCATGGTTTGTCGGGATTAGAAATACATTTTACAGGCTTGCTTCAATTACAGGGCAGGGGCTTCTGGTTATTTTAGCAGGGCAACTTGAGACTAATACCGGCGATATACCATTCGCATGGATGATTACTTTTTTTATTCTTGCAGGATTATTCATTCTGTTTTTTATTTATCATTATTTTATTCTTCCCAAACCAGCAGGTGATGTACCTGTTTTAAGTGACAGATCTTATAAAAATGTAATAAGAGAATTTTTTAAAACCTTTGTTATCTTTTTTAAGAAAGATAATATAGGAATTATACTTGCATTCATTCTTCTTTACCGTTTGGGTGAAGCACAATTAGTTAAACTTGCATCTCCTTTTTTACTTGACCCTGTTGAAAAAGGCGGTCTGGGTTTAACTACATCCGAAATTGGATTTGTTTACGGAACTGTTGGTGTAATTGCATTAACTCTCGGTGGAATTGTAGGAGGAATTTTAGCCGCAAGAAATGGTTTAAAGTATTGGCTCTGGCCAATGATCTTTGCAATTAACATCCCGGACCTGGCTTATGTTTATTTAGCCTTTTCACAAATATCCGATCTTTATATTGTAAGTGCTATGGTTGCTCTTGAACAATTTGGTTACGGATTTGGCTTCACGGCCTATATGCTTTACTTAATTTATATTTCTGATGGGGCACATAAAACATCTCATTATGCAATTGCTACAGGGCTAATGGCTTTAGGTATGATGATTCCCGGAATGTTCAGCGGCTGGATACAGGAAATGATAGGCTATAAATTTTTCTTTATCTGGGTTTGTATTGCAACAATACCTGGTTTTATTGTTACGAAATTTTTAAAGATTGATCCTGAGTTTGGTAAGAAGAGTGAAAAATAATTTTTATAATTATGCTGAACTTGTACGTCGGTATTTTATTCTTTTCCTTTTACATCAACTCTGAAAGTTTCAATATTCCCCTGGTCTGCAAGAGTTACATATATTGTCTTTCTATCCTCTCCGCCGAATGTAATGTTTGATGGTTTTTTACCTATTAAGAAAATCTCTTCTAAAATTTTTCCTTCGGGAGATATTTTAACTACTGTACCTTTACCATACCTGGTTGCATAAAGGTTTCCTTCTTCATCGCATCGCATTCCATCAAGACCAAAATCATCAAATTTAATTAATAATCTTTTATTACTTATATCTCCATCTGGAGATAGATCATAAGCCCAAATGTTTCTTTGTATTGATTCATTTACATATAAGATTTTATCGTCCGGTGAAACTTCTATTCCATTTGTTGTTCCCATTCCCGATTCAAGTAATGTTACATTCCCATCAGCATCTATTCTCCATAATTTACCAGTTGAATCTTTCCAGTTAGGATCGCTTGCAAATAAAATATCTGTTGAAGTTATTGCAATATCATTCGGCTGATTCATTTCTGGTTCATTTGCAAGAACAGAAATTTCCTTTTTATCCACATTAACTTTAAGAATATTGTGTTTTGTATAATCCGCAATTAACATTTCACCTTTACTGTTGAACCTTATTCCGTTTCCAACACTTCCTTCAGGTAATTCAAGAAACAAACTGCAATTTCCATCGGGAGTAACTTTGCCGATTGTTCCTTTCTTTTCAAAATTAACAGCATAAATATTTCCATCCTTATCGCAGGCAGGTCCTTCAATACCTGATGTAAATAAAGCGGGTTCTGTAAAAATCTTAGATATAAAAAGATCTTCCTGGGGATAAGCAGTCGCTGTTAATAAAATTAAAATTGAAAATAACTTTTTCATCTTGCCATTTTAAGAAAAAATTAAAATTAAAATCTGTGCAGTCATTACTCTCAAAAACATAGTAAGCGGATAAACAGTTGCATAACTTACTGTTGGATTATCATTCCCGGCAGTTACTGCTGCATAAGAGAGTGCAGGCGGATCGGTTGTACTTCCGGCAAGCAAACCCATAAGTGAAAAATAATTAATCTTAAAAAAATACCTGCCGATAATTCCTGTAATAAGAAGTGGAGCCATTGTTATAATTATTCCATAACCTACCCAGATGTATCCACCATTGTTTATCAAGGTATCAATAAATTCTTTCCCGGCTTCAATACCAACACATGCAAGAAAAAGTGATATTCCAATCTCTCTTATCATAAGATTTGCACTCATTGTTGTATAAGTAACAAGCTTTGTTTTAGTTCCAAAGTAACTCATAAGAATGGCGACTATTAGGGGACCTCCTGCAAGTCCAAGTTTAACCGGCTGAGGAATACCGGGCACTGAGAAGGGAATACTTCCTACAAATACTCCTAAAAAAATACCAACGAATAATGGAATAAGATTAGGTTCATTCAGCCGTTTCATTTCATTTCCAAGAATTTTTTCTGCTGCTGCGATTGACCGGATTGCTCCAACAACTGTTACCCTGTCTCCAATGTTTAATCGAAGGTCTGGTCTTGCAACAAGATCAATTCCTGATCTGTTTACCCTTGTTACATTAACACCGAATCTTTGCCTTAAATTAATCTGTAGTAATGCTTTGCCATGAACTTCAGGTTTTGTTATAAGAATTCTTCTTGATACAAGTTCTGAACCGGAAGTATTCCATTCATCAGTCGACATCTCAATTCTTTTTCCAATCAAAGCAGTGATTGTTTCCATTCCCTGTGGAGTTGTTATTGCAAGAACTTTATCGCCTTCGTTAAGAATTGTTTGTGAGGAAGCAATTTCAATTTTCCCATCTTTATGCATTACTCTTGATATTACAAACTTCCTGTCAACCAGGTTCATCAGGTAATTAATATTTTTTCCGAAGACAGCAGGATTTCTTACTTCAATTGATATTTTATTTGCTTCATCCTTTTTCTCTGTGCTTTCAAAATCAATCTGTTCATGTTCTTTACCAAGATTTATTTTGAAAATAATTCTTATTAATACCAGTGAAAGAATAATTCCTGCAACTGCTAAAGGATAAACTACTGCATAACCAAGAGCAATGGAAGGGTCGGTTTGTCCGTTATTTAATATTGCATAAGCTTCCTGTGCTGCACCTAAACCCGGAGTATTCGTCACAGCACCTGATAAAATTCCAACTACAGTTGAAATAGGTAAATCCGTTGAATAAAAAATAATTATAGCTGCGGATACTCCCAGTAAAACCACTAATGCTGCAAGAAGGTTAAATACTAACCCACCCTTTTTTAAAGAAGAAAAGAATGCAGGACCAACCTGCAGACCAATTGCATAAACAAAAAGTATTAATCCAAAATCTTTTATAAAATTAAGAGTAGATGTATCACCGGTAAAACCGAAATGAGAAACTGCAATTCCGCAGAAAAGAACCATGGCAATTCCGGGAGAGATACCGGCTATTTTTATTTTACCTAAACTTATTCCTGAAGCAATTACAAATGAAAGTAAAAAGATGGTATGAGCAATACCTTCCCCCCAGAGCAGTTCAGTTATCCAGTTCATAATTTTTTTGGAGGAAGATACATTATTAAATTTTTTTAAATAATGATATTAATCTCAGGAATATTTTTGACGGGAAATATTATTTATTATAAAAAGTATTATCCTCAATTTTTACAATACCATTGCTCCCGATTGAGTTTAAAATTCTTTTAGCCCTGACAAATGAATCATCCCTGTATGCATTATAATTAGGTTTATCTTTTGCAAAGCTGTTAATTCTTACTTTACCTGAAGCATGAATATAATCACCATCGCCAATATAAATTGCAACATGAGTTATTCTTTCCTGGGTTGTTTCACTTCCTTTTCTTCCAAAGAAAAGAAGGTCGCCCGGCTGAAGATTTTCGAGTCTGTCTTCAGTATCGATTTCTTCCCCGGTATGAACCTGCTGCGATGCATCTCTCGGCAGAACAACACCATTAAGATAGTATACGGTTTTTGTAAAGCCGCTGCAATCCATTCCTTTAATTGAAGTGCCTCCCCATAAATATGGAATCCCCATAAATGTTCTTGCTGTTTTTAAAATATTTTCTGCAGTAGGATTTCTTTCACTAATCCATTCATCAAAAAATCTGCATTCATCTTTTTTGATAAAAGCTTTTTTACCATCAGGATAAATTACTCCGCAGAAACCATTCTCATCACTATCATACTTTAATAAATTCCCGATAACCAGGTCACTTATTCTTTCGGAATTTATATCCGGTAATGAGTAGGAGAAACCGAAATCGTTAGTGTAAATAATTTTTTTGGAAGAATTCCAGTCAGCCAAACTATCTTCACTAACTGTGTAAATTCCTGTACCATCTACCCAGGAAATATATTCATCAGGTGTTTGAACTAAATACCAGCCTCTCTCTTTTTTCAGCACTTTAACAGGAGTACCCAACAATGCCTGTGTAGCCATTTCAGCCTGGTGGTCGGGTTTAGTTCTTAAATTTGCAACTGAAAGATTAATAATTCCGTAAATCCTATCCTCAAGCTCAGCTTCGGGTAAGAGTTCAATATTATCGGTAAAATTATATTCACTTAGTTTTTGAATAAGCTTTTCCTTTGCTTCAGGAAGATTAGTTTCACCTTTAAGAAGATAATTTTTTTCAGTGCTTTGATAATTCAATTCAACTGTTACATCAAAAATTGCTGTACGTTTATCAGGTGCAGATTCTGTTTTAACTTCTTCAATTAAACTTTGTATCTGTTCCATATCAAATTTTTCCTGTGCGGTTAAATTGAATGCAAAGAGAGAGAAGATTGTTGCAAAAATTATTTTTGTTTTCATAGTAGTTTTTATTTAAGAAATATTAATTAACCTGTCATTGCGAGCGAGTCTTCGAGCGAAGCAATCTTACTTAGCCTATTCTAAAATTCTTCTATAGATTGCTTCGTCACTTCGTGCTTCGCAATGACTGTAAAATACTAATTATACTCAACCTCAATATCATAATCCCACTTATCAAAATAAAGATTGCCGCCTCTCCATTCCAGTTCACCTCTCTGGAAATCTACAGTTTCACTTCTGGGAAAAATCTTAGTAGGGAATAGAGGCATTGAGTAATCATCATTAACTATAAGATGATGTGCATCTATATTTCCAAAGAAGAAATATTTCTCATCTTCATTTTCTAAATTCTGTAAACCATAATCCGGGTCGACAGGAACCCAGCCGTATCCTTCAAAATAAATTTCTGTCCAATCGTGTAAGTTAACAGAACCGGGATGAAGCATAAATCCGCTTTGCCATTTTGCAGGAATTCCATTGTACCTGCAGAGTGTAATGAAGAGTAAAGATTTTATTCCGCAATCGCCATAACCTTTTTCAATACAATAACCGGAAAGACTTTCAATTGTTGAATATTCTCTTGCACCGGCCCAGGGAATATTTACACTAATCCATTCAAAAATTTTTTTTGCTATTTCGTAAGGTTCTTTTTCTTCGCCAACTATTTTTTCTGAAAGAGATTTAATTTTATCAGTGAATGCTATATGAGGTTTTCTTTCTGAAGTATAAATTTTATAAAGCTCACTCTCTTTATTGTAAGGAAGGATTTTATTCTTATCCAGATTAAATATCTCTGCATAATTGGTTACCTCAAGAACCATTTCAAATTTTGTAGGTTCATCTTTCTTTGTGGTTTTCTCAAGATAAATTGTCCGCTGAAGATTTTCATTATCCGCAATTATATATTTATCATCATTTATTGAAATAAGTTTAATATCCTTCTGCCGGTTATGTCCTTCTCTTGGATAAGGGAGCCAGCATCTTACAATTTCTCCATCGGGAACAGCATTTGGTTCAAGTGTAACAGTATACCTTATTTTATGAACAACTTTTTTTACAAGATTGCTACCTGTCTCTTTAAATTCATTTACAGCTTGCGGTATAAATTCTGAGAGATATTTTTCGCGTGGACTTACATAAATCCCATCAACTTTTTCTTTCTGCTTTTTTGCTTCTTTATTTACTCTGAAAAGATTTGTATGAGCACGGTTGAAATAAAACTTTTTCCCATCAATAATTTTATATTCAAGTGAACCATCTTCTTCCCATTTTTTTAAATCATTCTCATCTGCATCTGGATAATATTTCCTTACATACTCAAGTATATCATCTGCAGTTTTTGAAAAATCAAGTTTAATTCTTTCCAGTCTTTCTTTCTGAAAATTCAATTCGAAATATTCTTCTGAAGAAATGTTATTCCGCTTAAGTGCTTCATCAAGCATTGAGGAGGCTAAAGAAAAATTTCCCGCTTCAATTTCTTTATTAATATTTTGAAAAAAATTCTGGGCAAAGATTGAAGCTGTAAAAAGGTAAGACATAATTAATATTTTCATTTTAATAGCATCAAATTAAATAACGAGTTATTTTAAAATATGCATTATTTATGAATTCTTCATTTCATAAATAAATCAGGACTCCAGTCCGTAAATATTTATTTTATCTCATTTCTGGAGAAATGAGATAGAGAGACTTGAGTTATGGAATAAAATATGGAAACCTCAGATTTAAAACAGAGTTCTCGCCTTTTATCACTCGATGTGTTCAGGGGAATTACAATTGCAGGAATGATTTTAGTAAATAACCCCGGAACATGGAGTGCAATTTATCCACCCTTAAGACATGCTGAGTGGCATGGCTGCACACCTACAGATTTAATCTTCCCATTCTTTTTATTCATTGTTGGTGTTGCAATTCCTTTTGCATTGGGAAAAAGAATGGAAAAAGGGGAGAAGCATGGAAAAATTATTTTACAGATTATAAGAAGAAGTGTAATTCTTTTTCTTTTAGGCTTAATACTTCACAGTTTTCCATTCGGATTGCTTGGTCACAATTTTGATTTATCAACTTTAAGAATTCCGGGTGTACTACAAAGAATTGCAGTTGTATATCTTATAACAGCAATATTGTTTTTAAAAACAAATTATAAAGCTCAGGTTTATATCGGTGCGGCAATATTAATTATTTATGCAATGCTTATGCAGCTTGTACCTGTTCCTGGTGTAGGTTATCCTAACCTTGAACCAACAACAAACCTTGCTGCATGGTTAGATAATAAATTGCTTGCAGGACATTTATGGTCTGCTTCAAAAGTTTGGGACCCTGAAGGTATTTTAAGCACTTTGCCTGCTATTGTATCTTCCATAATGGGAATGATAACAGGCTGGTGGCTGAGACAGGATAAGGATAAAACCACAAAAACCGTCTGGCTTTTTGTTATGGGATGTGTTTGTATGACATTAGGATATGTCTGGGACGGCTGGTTTCCGATTAATAAAAGTTTATGGACAAGCTCTTATGTTTTATACACCGGCGGACTTGCACTTATGTTTTTAGGTTTCTGCTACTGGTTTATTGATGTAAGAAATACACGCTGGTGGATTAAACCCTTCCAGGTTTATGGCATGAACGCAATTACTGTTTTCTTTCTTTCAGGAATTGTAGGAAGATTAATGTCCTTTATAAAAATTACAGAAGGTGAGAAAACATTTGATTTGAAATCATATTTATTCAATAATCTTTTCCTTAGCTGGCTCGAACCAATTAATGCTTCACTTCTTTGGGCAATTATGTATATTTTAGTATGGTTAGGATTAATGTGGATTTTATATACAAAGAAGATATTTATAAAAGTTTGATAGAAAATTTATTTTATTAAAATATTTAAAAAAGAAATGTTATCTGAAGATTTAAAAGAACAAATTAAAGAAAGACTGCTTTCAAAATTCAATCCTGAAAAAATTATTTTATTTGGTTCACAGGCTCGAGGTACAGCAGATGAAAAAAGCGATATTGATATTCTTGTAATATCAGATATTAATGAAGATAAGTTTTCTTTAATGCATCAGATGTCAAGTCTTTTAATTCAATTGAATTATGCCTTCGATGTGATTGTTCTAACAAAAGAGGAATTTGAAAGAGACAAAAAATATCCGGGAACTATTGCAAGATATGCATCAAGAGAAGGTGTGATTTTGTATGCAAGATGATAGGAACGAACTTGAGAAAAAAGTATTTAATTGGATAGCAATTGCGGAAGTAGATTTGTTACTTGCTAAACATGCTTTTACACTCGAATCAAATATTCCTTTTCGTTTAATAGGTTTTCATTCTCAGCAATGTGCAGAAAAATATTTAAAGCTTTTAAGTCCGTCAGGAAAAATAAAAGACATAATAATTTAAATTCATTCCGCTTCAATCAGCATTGTTCTTCCATCCACATCGCTCAATAAAACTCTTTTTGAACTTAAAGGTGTGATTGTGTTTATAATAGTTACTCCTAATTTCTGCTGCCAGAGTATTTCACCATTTGATGAATCAAGAGCAATAAGTAATCCGTTTTTAGTTCCGTAAAAAAGAACACCATCTTTCTCAACAAGCTGTGCAGAATTAATATCATAACCAAATCCCACATTTGTAATCCATAAAGGTTCAGGAAGGGTTGGCGAAGAGGGAAAAGCAATTATAGAATCTCTCATTGTTCTAACAAAAATTTTAGAACCATCTTCGGATATTCCGATTGATTCACGAACCTGGTATTTCCCTGTTCTCCATAATTGCCTGCCTGAGTTAATATCAATCGCAGTTAATTTTCTATCGGGTGCAGTAATATAAACAACATCATTTGTTGCAACGGGTATACAGGCTGACGGAGAATATAATAATCCTTTTAAATCTCCCTGCCATTTCCATAAAAGTTTTCCTGTTGTTTTATCAAGACAATATAGATAAGTATCCCATGCACCAAAAATAATTTTATCCTTATAAATAAGAGGTCTACTTTCAATAAATCCTTCAAGTTCATCAAACTGCCATTTAACTTTGCCCGTTTCAAGTTCGATAGTTCTGAAAATTCTGTCACTTCCTCCAATATAAACTGTGTTATCATCAATTGAAGGGGAGCCGAGAACTTCAGCATTTGTTTTTACTTTCCATTCCAGCAGACCTGTTTCTGCATTTATACAATAAACATTACTGTCTGCAGAACCGAACACCACATAATCATCTTTAACAGCGGGCGAAGAATAAATTGGTCCGTTTGTTTTGAATAAACCAACTTCATCTCCATCTTTAATTGATAAAGCATGCATAACTCCGGAAGCATCACCTGTAAATACAATATTTTTCCACACAGCAGGAGATGAACCATTAGTGAAACCGGATTCAAATGTCCATACCTTCTTTATATCAGGATATTTTTGATTGATTGAAAAATCAGGTCTAATTCCGGCAGGTTCTTTTTTAATCTGATCAGTTAGAATTAATGAATGCCATAATACTTTTTTATCTGTAACAGGATTTTTTTCATAGAATTTTATTGTGTCACCAATAATTTCTGCTATGGTATAACCACCTTCAGGATTTCCTGCACGCAGATTTGATCTTCCCATAACACCGGGAATTTCTTCAAAATTTAATTTGTTGTTTCTATGTCCATGTCCAAACAGAAAAGCCTGTATGTTATAATTCTTCATCCTGTCGAGAACTTCATACCAGTTATCAATTTCGTTATTAATAGGATAATGAGTTACGAAGAAAATTCTTTTATCTTTTGGAGTAGTTTGAAGAACAGAATCGAGCCATCTTAAATCTTCGGGAGCCCAGTGACCATCACCCATTCTCATTCTTGGTCCCTGGTGTAAACCTAAAAATAAATAATTACCATATTCAAAAACGAATCTGTCATTTCCCCAGAGTTTAATAAAAGCAGTTGCACCAGACTCAGACCATTTGCAGTCGTGATTTCCCGGAACAATATAATACGGCTGATTCAGGCTGTCCAGAATTTGTTTTGCCAGTTTTAATTCTTCATTTGAACCCATCTCGGTTATATCGCCTGAAAGAATTGTAAAATCCAATCCATATAAAGAATTAATATCATTTACAGAATTTCTCATATCTTCTGCCGCAGTTGGATTTCCGATATGTGTATCACTCATCCATGCAAAACGGATTGTGTCTTGTGAGAAGGTGGAACATTGTAAAATAAAGATTATTACAATAGAAATTATTTTTGATTTCATACTACTATTTTTTTTAAAATATTCTATTTGACAATTTAAGTAAGTATTAAAAGGAATAAAAACAAAAGAGCTTAAAAGATAACTTTTCAGTATCAATTGCGGTGACAATACATTTGAAGTGCTGTCTTCTGTCACGAAATGGTTCGTGACAGCCTAGGAAAGAATAAAATAACGATTTTGTAAAAATAGAGTTTCATAATATCCCCTTTAAATGTTATTAAAAGTTAGTTGTTTATTGAGTATATCATTGCTCCCCTTGATGAGGATTGATAAGTTTTACTTGTACCGTAAGTTAAAAGTAATTTTCCTTTGAAATAGATAATATCCGGTATAAAATCATAGTAACCTTGGAAGGATTCCAAACCTTCATTTATAGTTATCCATCCTTTACCATTAATCCATTTAATAACACCGATATAATTAGCAGCTACATATACTTCACTTTTAAAATTATCATAAGCTAGTGAAGTTGCAATTGTCAAACTGCCTCCAGGTTTTGGTAATGTATCATAATAAATTTTCCATTCATTCTGGTCTAAATATTTTATACTTGCGTAGCCCGCAGCCAAAATTGTGTCATTTGCATAAATTATATCATAACAACCAAAATATTTATCGTTTTGACTCAATCCCTCAGTTGGAAAGCAATCTATCGTTCTATTGTGAAAGGTTGTAATGAAATGATTTGCAGCAAGGTAATTGCCAATAAGTATATCATCTGTTTCTATATTCTTTAAGAGTTTTGAAGTATTTACAGGAACAATAGCACCTTGTTTATAACAACCAGCATTAGTTAATGGTGTATGTAAAGAATCATAGATATTATATATAGTATCCGAAGTGACATACTTACAATAATAGTTTCTAATGGTACCAATAAGTATATTATTTTCATTATCTACTATCATTTCACGAACTTCATTTAATATAGGTTCCGTTAAGGGTATCATGTCGTCTTTCGTTACAAAATACACTGGCTTACCGGAAAAACAAGCAATCAAATTTCCATTATAAAAATCTATTACTCCTACCCCACGATCTAATGAATCACCAACTAAAGGATTAATTATTTTCCAATTAATTGCATCTGATGATTTATATATAACTCCCCTCCCATCAACACCTATTCCTGCAATAAAAATTTCATCATTGAAAATTTTAACATCCCAAATATCAATTCCTTCAAGCGCAGAAATTTTTTTCCATTGCTGTTTATCATTATTCGTCTCAACAGGATTATCATTGCAGGTTAAAGTAGGCAATACAATCAAACTTAAAAGTATCAGGCTATTAATTACATTGAATCTCGTCATTATAACACCTTTAAAATATTAGCATTAAAAAATAGCATAACTAAACACAAGCAGGTTTTTAGAAATGAAAATATGTGACTCATAAAACACCAACTTATTTTAATTTAAGGGTAATAATTGCTTTCAGTAATTATACCCCAACGAAAAGTTTGAAAATAATCAGAATCTTACTCTGTAGTTCTCAATAATAAGAATGGGGGGGTAAAATTCATATTCTCAAGAATTGTTTTGTAGTAAGCAATGATTTGTTAAATCACCTCAAACCTTATCCAGTTAGCCCTGCTCTTTTCCGAGTAAGGTGCGCCTGCAGCAAATATAACAACATCACCTTCTTTAACATGTCCCTGTTCAATAATTAGTTTCTTTGCTTTATCTATTGCTATTCTTTCTTTGTCAATATCTTCCATAAAAACGGAAGTTACACCCCATCTTAAACAAAGCTGATTCATTGTATTAAAGCTGTTTGAGAATGCAATTATTTTTGCATTAGGTCTGAACTTTGAATAATTAATTGCAGTTCTTCCTTTATATGTAAAGGCAACAATTGCTGCAGCATTTACCTGCCTACTTATTTCTGCAATAGCTCTTCCAACAGAATCGAAAAGATTA
>Ga0079224_100004861_pt1 | contig 17515 bp, 15 predicted proteins | sample Stecom2015_FD_80414 | JGI IMG/M metagenome (GOLD analysis project Ga0079224, IMG submission 80414) | Agricultural soil microbial communities from Utah to study Nitrogen management - Steer compost 2015 | ecosystem: Environmental > Terrestrial > Soil > Agricultural land | place: USA: Utah...
GACCTGAAGACGCGAACCTACATCGACCGCGATGGCATGGTGAATGACAACAGTCAGTATGATCTGATGGGGTCGATCCGGGGGTTCACTCAGGAACTGCGAGTCGCCGGTGAGGCCGGCAGACTCAAGTGGCTCATCGGCGGGACCTATAGTGCCGATGAGACGCGGGAAAACCAGAGCGTCTCGATCGAAAGCGCCTCGAACGTGCAAAACACGTTCGGTGTGAAGTTCTCCGATGCTTCGAATCGAATCCGCAACGACATCGAAACCCATGCGCTTTTTGTCAATGGCGACTGGACGCTGACCGACAGCCTCAGCCTGACCACTGGCGCGCGCTACACCGAGACCTCGTTGGACTTCCGCGGCTGTACCGCCCTTACAGAGCCTGCTGCAATTCAGGCGTTCACCAACATCAGCGTGTTCTTCCGCGATCTGTTGGGGCTGCCTCCAGCACAGTTCATTCCCGCAAACGGTTGTGTGACCCTCGGATCCGACTTCCTGCCAGTGGAGCCACACAAGAAGCTCACAGAGGACAATGTATCGTGGCGGACAGCGCTCAATTGGCGCGTGACCGACGACGTGCTCGCCTATGTCTCCGCATCGCGCGGCTACAAGGCGGGCAATTCGATTACCGTCGCCGGATCGGGTGATGCACAGTACGACCCGGTGACACAGGAGCGCCTCACGGCGTACGAAACCGGCGTGAAGGCCACGCTGCTCGAACGTTCGATGCAGCTCAATGCGGCGGCGTTCTACTACGACTACAGGGACAAGCAAGCGCGCAGCAAGATCGTCGATCCAGTATTCGGTCCGCTGCAAGCCTTAGTGAACATTCCGAGATCGCATGCTTATGGAGCCGAGCTTGAGCTGCAATGGGCTCCGATAGCCGGACTCGCTATCAACCTCGGCAGCGCCTACCTGTATACGCAAATCGACGAATTCACGGGCTTTGCCGCAATTGGCAATGCTCGGGACTTCTCGGGTCAGCCGTTCAGTTTCGCACCGGAGTGGCAGCACAATCTCGATGTCGACTATGAGTGGCCGGTGGGAGATTCTCTCAAGGCGTTCGTCGGAGGTGGGGTGACGCATCGCTCGGATAGCACATCGGATTTCGGCAGCGATCCATTGTTCGACATTGACGCCTACACCCTGGTGGATGTGCGCGCCGGGGTCGCGAGCGCCGACGATAAGTGGCGCGTCTGGGCCTGGAGCCAGAATCTCACGGATGAGTACTACTGGCACAGCGTGATTCGAGTGCAGGATTCCATCGTGCGTATTGCGGCGATGCCACGCACGTATGGTGTGACGCTGAGCTACCGGTTCTGAAGTCGAGTCGAGAAAGTTGGGCCGAATGAGCGAAGTACATCCTGACGCCGACTACCAGGCATTCCTGCGGCAGGGACGAATCATGGTTCAGCGCAGCCGTACCAGCGGGCGCTGTTTCTTCTACCCTCGTGTCGCAGAGCCAGGGACCGGCTCGACGGACCTGGAGTGGGTAGAGGTGTCAAATCGCGGCGTAGTGTACTCAACGACCACGATACGAGCGAAGCCACCGGCGGCTCCATACAACGTTTCCTTGATTGATCTCGAAGAGGGCCCACGCCTGATGAGTCGAGTCGAAGGAGTTGCTCCCGAGGCCGTCAGGATCGGCATGCCGGTTCGTGCTCGCATCGAACAGGATTCAGATCGCTGCTTTCTCGTGTTCGAGCCCACGCAGCCCGCTTGATCCATCACTGGATCGGCCAACGACGAGACTCTCAGCTCCCTACGGATGTGACCTTATGAATGATCCACTTCGTCTGGACGGGCGTACGTTAGTAATCACTGGTGCCGCCCAGGGTATCGGGTTGGCACTCGGCCGTCTGGCAATCCGCTTCGGTGCTTGCGTCGTCGGCGTGGATCTGAACGAGCAGGGCCTCAAGGAGGCGGGCTTGCCGCCGGATCGCTTCTTGCTAGTGTGTGGTGATGTGGCTGATCCGCAGACGGCCCAACGCGCGGTTCAGGAGGGAGTATCGACCTTCGGCGCCGTGCACGGCTTGATAAGCAATGCGGGGGTAACGCGCCCCGCGCTGATCGAGAAGATGACCCGTGAGCAGTGGCAGCTGGTGCTCGATGTGCACTTGACGGGCTCTTTCTACTTCATGCAGGCCGTAGGTCGTCATTTGATCGAGCGAGCCAGGGCCGGGGATAAGAACCCAGGCAGCCTCATCCTGGTGTCCTCGGATGCCGGGCGGCGCGGCTCGCTCGGACAGATCAATTACTCGGCCGCCAAGGCTGGCATGTTCGGTATGGCGATGACGGCCGCGCGCGAATGGGCGAAGTACAACATCCGTGCGAACGCCGTCTGCTTTGGCGTGGTGGAGACGGCAATGACCGAGCTCGTGCGTACGGACGAGCGCTTTCGGGAGACGTATCTGGCACAGATTCCGCTTGGGCGTTGGTCTACGCCGGAGGAAGCGGCGACCCCCGTGTTGTTCCTGCTTTCCGATGCCGCCTCCTACATTACCGGGCAAGTGATCTCGGTCAACGGAGGGTACACGATCTCCGTATGAGCGCCTCACTTGCACCGGGCCGTTGCGGAACCAACCGCGACCGCTTTCAGGCATGACCCAAGAATACGATGACATCGCTGCGATGCTGCGTGAGAGCGCGGAGGACTTCCTCGCGCGTCAGTCACGACCGGCTCGCGCCACGATCGGCAATCCGCGCATGATCGATCGGACGACGTGGCGCTCGTTGGCGCAGCTCGGATGGCTTGGCATTGCGATGCCCGAGGCGCTTGGTGGCGCCGGACAGGGGTTGCGAGTGATTGGGGAGCTGAGCGAAGTGTTCGGCGAGCATGCCTTTGCCGAGCCCTATGTGGAGGCTGCTGTTGTTCCGTCGCTGTTGTTGCGTCATGCGACGCAGGACGAATCTACTGCGAATCTCGGTGCCGTGTTTGCAGCGGGAGATCGGATCCTGAGTGTGGCCTGGCAGGAGCGGGCCGATCAGATCGATCCGCCTTCGGAGCCGCTGACTCTCATATCGGAGGGTTGCGTCAGCGGTCGCAAGGTGTTTACTCCTGCCGTTGAAGACGACGGCGTCCTGCTCATCTCCGCCCGGGGCGAACAGGGGGCCGTGATCGTTGGTATCGAAGCGCAGGCTTCCGGTGTGTCCATCGAGAGGCACGCGACGGCAGGTGGCCACACATCGATGGTTGCTTTCAATCATGCGACGCCGGCATTCCACATCGCTCGAGGCGAGTCGGCGCACGTTGTTCTAAGGTCGGCGCTGGACGGAGCACGCATCGCGGCTTCTGCGCTTCTGAGTGGGCTGGCTGCGGCGGCGCTGCGGCGAACGGTGGAGTACGTGAGTCAGCGGCGTCAGTTCGGGCGGCCGATAGGTGCATTCCAATCCATCCAGCATCGATGCGCGGATCTGCACATAGCCGTCGAGCTGGCACAGGCCTCCTGGAGGCATGCTGCCACTCTGCATGATCACGCGCCCGGCGACGTCGCCAACGCGGCAGCGATTAGCGCGGCAAAGGCCAGGGCGAGCGATGTGGCCCTCGCGGTGACGCGCGCCGCCGTTCAGATGCATGGCGCGATCGGCTTCACGGACGAGTGCGATATCGGCATCTATGTGCGCACAGCGATGCAATACTCGGCTTGGCTCGGTGGTGCTTCTGCCCATCGACGAAGATTCCTGGCGCACCGCGCTCGGGAGCTGATCCATGACTGATGAGGTGATCGATCGAGTCGACTACAACACTCTTCCGGACGAGGAGTTTCGGGCGACATTTCGTGGTTGGCTCGAGAAACACTACCCCGAACATCTGCGCCAGGACGTTCGACGTCCATTTCGCCGTCTGCGCGGCGAAGAAGCGTGCAGCTGGCTTCGAACGCTGCACCGGCATGGCTGGCGCGCTCCTGCCTGGCCGAAGGAGTACGGTGGGATGGGCCTGTCGTTCTCCAAACAAATCATCTATCACGAGGAATTGGAGCGCGCGAGCGTTGCCCGCATCATCGATCTGGGCGAGACACAGCTCGGCCCAACGTTGATCGCGTGTGGAAGCGAAACACAGAAGGCACGCTATCTGCCGCGAATCCTCAATTGCGAGGATATCTGGTGCCAGGGTTACTCGGAGCCGAACGCCGGTTCCGATCTTGCGGCGCTGCGAACGGAGGCGGTGCTCGAAGAAGATGAGTTTGTCGTCAACGGTCAGAAGATCTGGACCACGCACGCCAATGAGTCTACGCACATGTTTGCCCTTGTGCGTACCGGACGTTATCCAAAGAAGCAGCTCGGCGTGAGTTTCCTGCTGATCGATATGCGCACGCCGGGGATTGTTGTCCGGCCCATCACCAATCTTGCCGGTGAGGATGAGTTCTGCGAAGTGTTCTTCGAGAACGTCAGGGTGCCGCGTGAAAATCTGGTCGGCGAGCTGGATCAGGGCTGGAATGTAGCCAAGGCGTTGCTCGGCTACGAGCGCGTCTGGATTGGTAGCCCGGCGCTTGCTGGCAAAGCGCTCGCGCTCGCCGAGCGGTTGCTCGCGGAGACCGGCGCAGGGGCGGATGTGGGGGTGATGGATCGTTTCGCGCAGCTCGCGGCCGACTTACATGATTATCGCGCGTTGTATCGGCGGACGTGCGATCGGATTGCTGCCTCGGATCGGCCGCCAGGTCCTGATGTCTCCGCGCTGAAGGTGTACGCATCTGAGCTGCTGCAGCGGATCTGCGAGTTCAACCTCGGGATTGCGGGCGCGGCGGGCGGTGTGGTTGGCGACGTTCGGGTCGGGAATGTGGTGGTCGATCTGCACTGGCAGTTCATGATGTCGCGTCCTGTAACTATTTTCGCGGGGGCGAACGAAATTCAACGGGACATTCTGGCGAAGACCGTCTTGAAGATGCCTACTGTGGCAGGCAAGGAGGAACGCCCGTGACGAGAGAATCACTTGCGGGTATCCGCGTGCTTGACATGACGCGGGTGGTCGCCGGTCCCTATGCGGCACAAATCCTCGGTGATCTGGGCGCGGACGTGGTGAAAGTAGAGCGCCCGGATGGGGGTGATGATTGTCGGCGTGTCGGTCCGCCGTGGATACGCAACCCCGACGGTACAGAGAACAATGCGGAATCGACATATTTCCAGTCCGTCAACCGGAACAAGCGCTCGATTGCCATCGACTATGCGAAACGCGAAGGTGCGCAGCTCATACGGGAGCTGGCAGCACGTACGGACGTGTTGATCGAGAACTATCGTCCGGGAACGCTTCAGAAGTATGGATTGGGCTACGAGCAGTTGAAGAAGATCAATCCTCGCCTGATCTATTGTTCGCTGTCGGGTTTCGGACAGACCGGACCGTACGCCGGACGCTCTGGCTACGACTACCTGATGCAGGCCATGGCGGGCGTCATGTCGGTGACCGGCGCGCGTGACGGAGAGCCCGGCGCGGGCCCGACTCGTGTAGGCATACCGATTGCCGATATTTGCGCAGGCTTGTACTGCGCAATTGCGATACTCGCGGCCCTCAGACATCGCGACGCGACCGATGAGGGGCAACAGATCGATGTGTCGCTTTTCGAGTCGCAACTCGCCGCGATGCTGAACACGTTCTCCGCTTGGTTCAACGCCCGTACGACGCTCGGGCGTACAGGCAATGATCATCCGAGCGCGGCGCCCTACGGCGTGTTCGAGGTGGACGACGGCCACATTCTCATAGCAACGTTCAACGATCGCGAGTTCGCGCGACTTGCCAACGTCCTGGGGCATCCGCAGTGGGTGGAGGATCCACGTTTCGCTACCATGGCCGCGCGCAACGAGAATCGAACTGTGCTGAAGCAACTCGTCACCGAGGCGCTGCGCGGGAGGACGAAAGCTCAGTGGGTGGAGATCCTGAACGCCGGCACCGTGTCGTGCGGACCGATCAACGAGATGGGGGATCTAGAGAACGATCCGCAGGTACTCGCGCGCAACCTGATCGTGGAGCTGCAACATCCGAGGCATGGCCCGATTCGGACAGCCGCGAGTCCCATGCGCTTCTCCGCCTCGCCGGTCGTTTATCGCAGAGCGCCCCCCGCTCTCGGCGAACACACCGATGACGTGGTTCGAGAGTGGCTTGGCAGCTCAGCAGCGCAGTTGAGCGATCCCGGCCAATCGTCGTAGCACGGGCGCGACGGATCGTGAGTTCTGCGCACATGGTCGCAGTGGCCTGAACGCAGCGAATGCGGACGCCCTTCAGGCGTGCGTGCGCGCATGCTGTGCGTTGATTGCTCGACGCCTAGGTCGCGTACGTTTTGCGCAGTTCGACCTTGTTGATCTTGCCAGTCGGCAGCTTTGGCAACGCCTGTGTGAATTCGATCCGCCGCGGCCGTTTGTAGCTTGCGATCTGCGTGCGAACGTGGCCGATGAGCTCATCTTCACTTACGTTCATTCCCGGCTTGGTGACCACGATCGCGCAGACACTTTCGCCCCACTTGGCGTCTGGCAGGCCAATGACGGCGCATTCTGCGACTGAGGGGTGGCTTGCCAGCGCTTCCTCGACCTCGCGGGAATAAATGTTCTCGCCGCCGGAGATGATGACGTCCTTCTTCCTGTCGACCAGGTAGAGAAGCCCATCCTCATCGAAACGGCCGATGTCGCCGGTTCGGCACCACCCGTCGCGCAACGTCTCGAGGGTGGCAGCGGTATTGTTCCAGTAGCCGCGGAACGTGGCAGCAGTGCGCACGACGATCTCTCCGGCAACCCCGACCGGACATTCTTCCCCCTGGTCATCGAGGATGCGCACCTGTGTATTCGGGAACGGATGCCCGACGGACAGCAGCCAGCGCTGCTCGCGTTCGCTGCCCTCGGGCTTGTGCATTTCGCGGGGCAGCCCTGAAGTCACCACCTCTGTCTGCCCGTACAGGTTCAGAAATCCAGCTCGTGGCATGGCCGCCATTGCACGGCGCAGCAGGGGCACGGGCATCGGGGCTGCCGAGTACAGCAGCGTACGTACGTTCGGCATTTCGATCTGCGCCTGCTCGGCGTGATCGAGCAGCATTTGCACGAGAGTTGGCGCCAGGTGGAGTATGGTGATGTCCTGCTCGCGCAGGGCGTTCAATGCGGCCGGGGGATCGAACTGCCGATGCAGGACGACCGTGCCACCACGGAACTGCACTCCGAGCCCCACGGCCATCGCGCCAATATGGAACATTGGCATGACCAGCAGCACTCGATCGTCGCAGCCGCTTCGCATTTCGTTCGCGAGGATGTGTGCGAGCGCACGCATCTCGCCTTGGCCCAGCATGCAACCCTTTGGGCGGCCCGTCGTGCCGCTGGTGTAGATCAAACAAGCGATGTCTTCCTGTGTCGACTGCATGGGCGCATCGCCTGCATTGCCGCTTGCCAGGAACTGCTCGTACTCGATCGCCCAGTCGGCGCTGGCGCCGATGCACACGTAGGTCTCGATCGATGGTAGTTGCGGACGGAGCTGATCGATCACCTCGCGATAACGAGCTTCGAAGATCAGCACGCGCGGAGCGGCATCGTTCAAGATCCAGAGCATCTCCGGCGGGGCCAGGCGAAAGTTAACCGTCGCGATGATCGCACCGCTCAGCTGTCCTGCGGCGAGGACCTCGCCATACTCCAGCGTATTCATCGCGAGGATGGAAACCCGATCCTGCCGTCGAACACCGGCCCGGTACAACGCGGAGACAAGCCGCCGCGCCCGATCGAGCAGCTCTGCATGGGTGAGTTGGCGTCCCTCACAGATGTACGCAGGTATATCCCCGAATCGGCGAGCGTTGTCGAAGATGATGTCGCCGAGCGTTAGAGGCGGGTATGAATGCATGCCTGTTTTCCCCCTGGATCCGCACCGCCATGGCGACTTGCTGCCCAAGGTCGCGACGACCGGTCGGAAGAGAAGATTACTATTCGTCAGTTTCTTCGCCAAGGACTCCGAGGCCGACCTACTCGCCGCGAAACACCGGTTTGCGCTTCTCCAGAAAGGCTCGGACGGCCTCGGCGTGGTCCCTGGTGTAGTTCGACAGGTTCTCGTAAGCGACCGACGCATCCAGCATCGAATGCGCGAGCTGCTTCAACTGGATGTTGATCGCGACCTTGGTCCACTGGACCGCCTTGATCGGACCGTTAGCGAAACCGTCCGCCAGATCCTGCACCGTCCGGTCGAGCGCATGGGCCGGTACGCAGTGCGCGATGAGGCCCATGCGCTCCGCCTCTGGTGCGGTGATGAGCTCTCCGGTGAGCAGGTAGCGCTTGGCTCGGGCAAATCCCACCAGCTGCGGCCAGATGATGGCACCGCCGTCACCTGCAGTGAATCCGACCTTCACGTGCGGATCGCCAATGCGGGCATGCTCGGCCGCCACGACTATGTCGCTCAATAGGGCCAGTGTTCCGCCGAGCCCGATCGCGTCACCGTTCACCCGGGCGATCACGACTTTAGGACAGTCCAGCATCGCGAACAGCATCTGCTTGGTTTGCTGCAGGCCCTCGGAGAATTCCTCAGGGTGCTCCACCAGGTGCTGCAGCAGGTGGAAGTCTCCGCCGGCGCTGAAGGCCTTTCCCGCGCCCGTGAGGATCACGACGTGCACGTCTTTGTCCGTCGAGACATCAAAGAACAGTCGTGCCAGCGATTGCTCCGTCTCCTGATTGATGGCGTTCATCTTGTCGGGGCGGTTGATCGTGACGGTCAGGACCTTGCCTGTTTGTTGCAAGAGCAGATTCGGGTATGCGCTGAGGTTCATGTCGTCTCCTAGTACTTCGCGATGCTGCCGCGGCCTCGGCAGGCGGGGTAGGCGCTGGCGGCGGCCGCACTTCTTGCCCGAGGCAGCAGGTCGCGTTAGAGTGACACAAAAATGAGATGTTGTCAGTTATCGGCGGCTCAGGCCGAGCATTGGGCTGAGCACTGAATCGGGAGATTGCAGTCATCAACGGCATCGAGACATTTCCGCGTGGCCGTTCCGCCATCGTCGGCAGTGCCACTTTCGGCATAGGGGAGGCGCCCGGGTTCAAGCCGCTCGACCTGGCCGGCAGGGCGGGGCTGCTGGCATTGGCGGATGCGAACCTCAAGCTGTCGGATGTGGATGCGCTGTTCGTCTGCACGGGCGATGATGCGCTATCAGGGCTCTCGGCCGCGGAGTACCTCGGCATCCGTCCGCGCTTCACGGAGAACAATCGCACCGGCGGTTCGGCGTTCCTGTCGCATGCAATCGTGGCAGCGCTGATGTTGGAGGCCGGCTTTTGCGAGACGGCTCTGATCCTGTATGGGAGCAATCAGCGTACGGGCGCTGGCCGGCTGGTTTCAATGCGCCAGGCCTCCCCGTACGAGGAGCCATACAAGCCGCTGAACCCCTTGTCCTCGTATGCACTAGCGGCTGCGCGACACATGCACGAGTACGGAACGACGCGGGAACAGCTTGCGCAGGTGGCGGTCTCCGCGCGCGCGTGGGCGAATCTCAACCCTGAAGCGTTTCGACGTGGACCACTCGAGGTCGAGGACTGCCTCAAATCGCGGATGGTCTCCGACCCGCTCACGGTGGCCGATTGCTGTCTCATTACAGATGGCGCGGCCGCAATCGTGATGACGCGCGCCGAACGGGCAAAGGATCTGGTAGCACGACCGGTCTACCTTCTGGGAGGAGCCGCCGCGGTATCGCATTCGAGCATCGACCAAATGCCGGATCTGACGGTTACCGCGGCCACGGAGTCTTCGGCACGTGCGTTTGCGCAGGCCGGGGTGCGGCCCGCGGACGTGGACCTGGTGGAGCTGTATGACGCGTTTACCATCAACACCATTCTCTTCCTGGAGGACCTTGGATTCTGCAAGAAGGGCGAGGGTGGCGCCTTCGTCGAAGGCGGCCGTATCGCGCCGGGCGGAGAACTGCCGGTCAATACCAATGGTGGCGGTCTATCGTGCTGCCATCCTGGCATGTATGGCCTCTTCACCATCGTGGAGGCATGCACCCAGCTCACAGGCCGCGCGGGTGAGCGTCAGGTGCAGGATGCGAATCTTGCGGTGGCGCACGCGAACGGTGGCACGCTATCGAGTCAGGCCACGCTGATTCTCGGCACGGAGGCGACGCTGTGAGTGAGCTCGTTCATACGGATGTCGAGGAGGGCGTTGCGCACATTCGTCTCAACCGCCCCGAGGTACTGAACGTACTCGACGTGGAGCTGGCGAGGGCATTTTGCGAGCGTGTCGCGCTCGCAGCCAACGATCCATCGGTGCGCGTGATCGTGATGAGCGGCGAGGGGCGATCGTTCTGCGCCGGCGGGGACCTTGCATACTTTCGAGGCGCTCAGGACCGCGGCCAGGCGGCACATCGACTCATCGAACCGATTCATCGGGCCGTAATGATCCTGGCTTCCGCTCGGCAGCCTGTCATCGCAAGCGTGCAAGGGGTAGCCGCCGGCGCGGGCGCAAGCCTGATATTTGCAGCGGACCTGGCAATTGCCGCTGAAGACGCGGGCCTCAATCTCGCCTACGTGAATGTCGCGGCAACGCCGGACTGCTCCGCCTCCTGGTCCCTGCCGAGGCTCGTCGGCTTGCGCAAGGCCATGGAGATTGCGCTGTTGGGCGAACGGATCGAGGCTTCCGAGGCGCTGCGGCTCGGACTCTTCAATCGCGTGGTGCCAACCGGAGCGCTCGAAGACGAAACTCGCAAGCTGGCGCAGCGGCTTTCCCGCGCGGCCCCGCTCGCGCTGCAAGGGATCAAGCGACTGATGCGCGAGAGCTTGAATCGAACGCTCCAGGAGCAGCTGGCGGCGGAGCAACTCTCGTTCGCCTCCGGTGCGGCGACCGAGGATTTCCATGAAGCGCTCGAGGCATTCTTTGCCCGCCGTCCACCGCATTTTTCCGGTCGTTGAATTCGGCGCGCGGACGCCGAGCTGGCTATTCTCTGAACGCAGCGAAGGAAACACAAATGAGCAACGCCGCAAGTTCGCCGCGAGCGATGAAGACACGCGTCACCGAACTGCTCGGCATCCGTTACCCGATTGTGCAGGGGGGCATGCAATGGGTCGGGCGAGCCGAGCTCGTATCCGCGGTTTCCAACGCTGGTGGCTTGGGTTTGTTGACCGCGTTGACTCAGCCGACTCCGGATGAACTGGCGCGCGAGATTCAACGTTGCCGCGCAATGACGGACCAGCCGTTCGGTGTAAATCTGACGATGTTGCCGACGGCGAAACCACCTCCTTACGAAGAGTACTTGCAGGCGGCGCTGGAGAGTGGCGTGCGGATCCTCGAGACCGCGGGCAACATACCGGAGTCTTTCGTCGCGAAGGCTAAAGCAGCCGGCGCGCGAATCGTTCACAAGTGTACGGCCGTGCGGCACGCACTAGCCGCTCAACGCCGCGGCGTAGACGCGGTGTCTATCGACGGCTTCGAATGCGCCGGTCATCCCGGTGAGGACGATATAGGCGGGCTCGTCCTGATCCCGATCGCCGCGGCGGCGCTGGATGTTCCAGTGATTGCCTCGGGGGGCATCGGTGATGGCCGCGGCATGGCGGCGGCGCTCGCGTTGGGGGCCGAAGGCGTGAACATGGGGACGCGGTTCTGCGCGACGAAAGAGGCGCCGCTACACGATAACGTGAAACAGATGATGGTCCGAAAGACTGAGCGGGATACGAATCTGATCTTTCGCACACTGCGCAATACCGCGCGCTGCCTGAAAAACCCGGTGTCCGATGAAGTCGTAGCCATGGAGCGAAGACCGGGGGGAGTGAAGTTCGAGGACATTCATCATCTCGTCGCGGGTGCTCGCGGCCGCGCGGCGCTGGAAAGCGGTAATGTCGATGACGGTCTGGTTTGGGGTGGTCAGGTCGTGGGCTTGATTCGAGATGTGCCGAGTTGCGAGGAATTGATTCAGCGCATGGTCGCAGAATGCCGAGAGCAATTGCGGGCAGCGAGCGCGTACTTTCCTGAGTAGCGCCCGTGAGCATTGGAGGAGACGCGAGCTTGCCTTCAGAGCGTGACCAGTTGGCCGCCTGGTTGCAGCGCGCCTTATCGCAGCCCGGTCGGTCGCGCTACGTCGAAGTGGACGGGGCTCGGCTGCACTATCTGATCTGGAACGAGGACCAAAGGAATTATCCCACACTCATGCTTCTGCATGGGTTCCTCGGGCACGCTCACTGGTGGGACTTCATGGCGCCGTTCTTCCTGGATCGCTATCGCGTCGTTGCGCTGGATCTGTCAGGGATGGGAGACAGCGCGCACCGCGACAGTTACGGGGCGCTGCGATATGCCCGCGACATTCTAGGCGTGATCAAGAAGGTGAAGATTGCTCCGGCTATTGTCGTTGCTCACAGCTACTCCGGCGGTCGCACACTGCGCGCGTGCGTGGAAGCTCCAGGAGCCATCGAGCATGCCATTCTGATCGACAGCTACATCAACTTCCAAGACATGGACGCGATGCCAATGTTTCCTCCGCTGACACCGCGCAAACCCTATCCGGACCTGCCATCGGCTCGTGCACGGTTCCGTCTGACGCCCCCTCCATCCGTGCAATGGCCAGAGCTCTTGGATTATGTGGCGGAGCGCTCGCTGCGGCGATGCACAGCCGGGTGGAGCTGGAAGTTTGATCCTCGGATCGCATCCGAGACAGAGGCGGATGGCGAGCAAGTGCTACGAAGCGTAAGCGCGCGAGTGGACTACATCTATGGGGAGTTCAGCTCAGTCGTTGACCGCGCTCGCGCCGAGCGCATCACTGCAACGGTGCCAGGTGGACGCGCTCCGGTAGCGATTCCAGAGGCGCATCATCACATCATGTTCGATCAACCGCTGGCTCTCGTCTCCACCCTGCGTGCGCTGCTAGTCTGATCGAAACCGTCAGCCGCCGGCCCAGCGCGCCAGATGAAACTCCGCATCGCCGAACCGCTTGTCGTAGATCAAAGCGGACTTGTAATGATGCCCAACCGAAAACTCTTCCGTTACGCCGATTGCACCGTGCAACTGAATGCCCTGTGCGGTGACGAATAGCGCAGCCCGGCTGGCTAGCGATTTGGCGCCCGAGATTGCGCGGCGGCGGGCCCTCGGATCCTCGGTTTTCAGGCTGGCAAGGGCGTTAAAGAGCCCTGAGCGCGCCTTGTCCGTTTCGACGAGCATCTCGGCCATACGATGCTGGAGCGCCTGAAACTGCGCCAGTGGCTTACCGTATTGCTCGCGGGTTTTCAGGTGAACCGCCGTCGCCTCCATGACTGCTTCCATCGAACCGATCGCGCTAGCGGTAGAGGCAATCATTGCGCGGTTCAGCGCCTTTTCCAGCGCCTGAGCGGCAACGCCGGGTTCGAGCAGCAGCGCTGAGGTCGACAGCCCAACGTCGTGCAGGTGAATGTCCACGGCGCGCGATCCGTCGATCAACGTGTACTCATAGATCTCCGCGGTGCTTGCCTGATCTCGAGAAAGCAGGAACAGCGCGAACCCTTGCTGATTCTCAATGTTTGCGCTGACCAGCCAGTAATCAGCGGTGCCGCCATGTACTACGAAGTGCTTGCTGCCGTGTAAGCGCCATCCATCCGCATTCGGCTGCGCGCGGGTGGTTGGAGCAGTTTCGAATTCTGAGCGGTCGCCCGGCTCCATGTGGGCAAGCGCCAGAATGATCTCGCCATTGGCAGCCCGGGCGAGCAATGAATCCCTGGTCTGGCTGGGCGGCGCCTGTTCGAGCAGGGTTGCGCAGAGGACGGCAGTGTCGATGAAGGGTTCGGGCACGAGGCCACGGCCGAGCTCCTCGGCGAGTAACGCAATGTCCACGTCGCCGCCGCCCAAACCGCCGGCCTCTTCGGAAAGGGGTAGAGCGAGCCAGCCCAGTCTGCCCAACTCGGCCCAGCGCTCACGGGAAAAACCCGCCTCGCTCGCGATGGCCGCCAGGCGTGCCTCGATGCCGCAATGTTCCCGTACGAAGCGACGGGCATTGTCGACGAGCATCTGTTGTTCGTCTGACAGATCGAAATTCATACTTACAGCCCGAACGCCAGCTTGGCGATGATGTTCTTCTGGATTTCCTTCGATCCGCCGAAGATCGTGCAGGCGCGCAGATAAAGTTGATCGGCTGCCACGCCTGGAACATATTGAGGCCACACGTCACTTTCACCAAGCTGATCGAAGGCTTGTTCTCGCGTGTACAGCCGCAAACCGCGCACCCCCAATGCCTCTACGGCGAGATCTGCGAGCTGTTGCTGCAGCTCGGATCCTCGAATCTTGAGAAATGACGCATTGGCTGCAGTTGGATACTGGCTGGGCGCATCACACAGGACACGCAACACCGACCACTCGAGCGCCTCAACGTCCAGTTCGAGCATGGCCAGCTTGCGTGCGAAGGCCGAGTCCTCGAGCACCGGGCGTCCGTTCTTGATCTCTGCCGCTGCGATCCTCCTGATCCGGCGCAGGTCCGCGCGCGCCTTGTAGATCTCGGCGCTCGCGGTTCGTTCGTTCGCGAGCAGAAAACGTGCTTGATCCCAACCAGAGTTCAGCGGGCCGATGAGGTTCTCCTTGGGTACGCGCACGTTGTCCAGAAACACCTCGCAGCAGGCCGCGGCGCCGTGAATCATCGGTGTTTCACGTACCGTCACGCCTGGAGTCTTCATGTCGAGCACGATCATCGAGATGCCATGCTGTGGTTTGCCTTCATTCGAAGTGCGAACGAGGAAGAAGCCCTGTTCGCAGAACTGGGCTTCGCTGGTCCAGATCTTCTGGCCATTGATGATGAAGTGATCGCCATCCAGCACCGCGCTCGTTCTGAGCGATGCGAGGTCAGAGCCGGCATTTGGTTCGGAGAATCCCTGAGCCCACTGTTCCTCGCCGCTTAGGATCTTCGGTAAGTAACGTGCTTTTTGAGCCTCGTTACCGAACGTGTAGATGACCGGACCGATCAGGCGCAGGCCCTGCCAGTGAAGCTCGGGGGCATTGGCCATGCGGCATTCATACTCGAACAGATGGCAGCGAATGTGTGACCACCCGGTTCCGCCATACTCCTTCGGCCAATGCGGAGCGACCCAGCCCTTTCGATACAACACGTGCTGCCACCAGCGGCGGTCTTCTTCATGTGGCGGATGCATGCCGATGCTGGAGCGCCGCCTTACATCGTCAGGCAATGTCTCGCGCAGGAAGGCGCGGACTTCCTCGCGGAACAACTCATCCTGCGGATCGAGCTGGAAATTCATCGTCTGTCTCGCTTCGTTCTGGAACTGAGTGTATATCAGTTATTGGGTTTGGCCAACCACGCACCCGTCACTGTCCATGGACCTAGAGGTGAAAGCCGCCGTCTACGACGACCGAATGGCCGGTGATGTATGCGGAGCGGGGCGATGCCAGAAATACGGCCGCTTCGGCGACTTCATCCACTTGGCCCAGCCGTCCGAGCGGTACCATCTGCAGCGTCGCCTGGAGGAAGCGGTCATCCAGATCGCCCGAGGCGCGCATCTTCTCGAACACGCCCGCGTCGAGCACCCCGAGTGCGACACCGTTGACGCGCACGCCATTGCGACCTTCCTCGCGCGCAAATCCTCGAATCATCGCTTCGACTCCGGCTTTCGGCACGACGGAGAGCCCGTCCTTTGGCGGCCAGCGATACAGGCCTGTCGTATGGATGGCGATGGCAGAGCCTCGGCTTGCGCGCAAAGCAGGCAGGCTGGCATGGATGAGATTGAAAAAAGCCAAGGTGTCGCCGCACAGAAAGCGAGCCATCTCGGCGGGTTGCACGTTGCTGAGGTATTTGAGCGGCAACACGGGGCCGGCGGCATAGACGACGGTGTGAACCTTGCCAAATTCGGTCACGGCGTCCGCCACTGCCTGTCGGGTGGCCTCGATGTCCTGCAGATCAAACTGCATCAGTTGCGACCTGCGGCCGTAAGCCCTGACTGCCTCGGCGGCATTTGTGGCTCCCTCGGCGTTGGATCGATAGCAGAGCACGACATCTGATCCCTCGCGTGCAAGGGCACGGCAGATGGCGCCACCGACGCCGCCGCTCGCGCCGACCACGAAGGCAGTACCTGACGGAAAGCCTGCAATCCCAGTCATGACATCATCCTCTAGAGATTCTGTGAGATCGGCCGGAGTACACGGAAAGCTGGCGCTTGTTCTGTGGCGAGATTGGCCGCCCACGATGTGTGCTTGGGCGTGTGGTTGGGCGTGTATTGAATGCGTCACGGTGGCTCATTTCGGCGTCAGCCGGACGATGGCGGAGCGAAAGCAAGCTCCAGCCAGTTCGAGGTCCATGGTTGCTTCAGCCTCGGAGGTGTTCATGAATTCGACGATCCTTTGAGTTCCTTGGCTCCGGAGGCGCGCCGGGTTGCATCGCGACTCCGATTCCGGTTAAAAACTGATAGTATGTCAGTTGATGGCCGTTGAACACTCCTGCTTGCCTTCCGGGGCCGACAGGCCGCCGGGCAGCCAGGTAGAGAGCACTCGCTGAGGTAAGTGTGGCTACTGATTATCGAAGACTGCTCGATCTGAAGATTCCCGACGTGCCCCAGACCTACAGCGCCCGGGATGTGATGCTCTACGCGTTGAGTCTCGGCGTCGGTTCCAACCCGATGGACGAGCGCGAGCTGGCTTTCGTGTACGAGAAGGAACTGCAGGCGCTGCCGACCATGCCCGTGACGCTGGGACATCCTGGCTTTTGGCCTCGGGATCTAGACTCCGGACTGGATTGGACCAAGATCGTGCACGCCGAACAGGACCTGGTCCTGCATCGGCCACTGAAGGCAGGTGCCAGCATCATCGGTCGCAACCGGATCGCCGACGTGGTGGACAAGGGCGTCGGAAAAGGGGCTCTCGTTTACTGGGAGCGCGTCATCTACGAGGCCGGCGACGACGCCCCTCTGTGCACCATGGTGCAAACCATGTTCTGCCGCGGCGACGGCGGCATTGGCGGCTCCGGTCGCCCCGTGCGCGCACCGCATCCCATTCCTGCGCGCGCCCCGGACATGGTCGACGAGCGTGTGACTTTGCCCCAGATGGCATTGCTATACAGGCTGAATGGGGATTTGAACCCGCTGCATGCGGATCCCGATGTGGCACGACGGGCTGGCTTCGAGCGGCCGATCCTTCATGGCCTGGCGACCTTCGGTATCGCGGGACTCGCGATACTGAAGTGCGTGTGTGACTACGATCCGGCGCGGGTTGCATCCATGTCATGTCGTTTTACTGCCCCCATCTTCCCGGGCGAGCGGCTGCGCACAGAGCTATGGCTGGATGGGGCCGAGGTAAGCTTCACGGTGAAGGTGGTCGAGCGCGACCTCATCGCTGTCAATCACGGGCGAGCGACGCTGCGATCGGAATTGACTTGCTCCGTCGCCCGACCAGTGACGGCTGTCTCGGCGGTACGAGGAGGCCGCTCCGGCGGCTTGCCGCCACGTCTCTGACATGAGTGGACCTGGGATGTAATACAATCGAGGCGGTGCTTTCCCGGAGTCACTCAATGGCGCCTCGAAAAACCTCCGCTTTGCCCGCCCTTGGTAAAATTACGAGGTCCTGAACCTACAGCCTGCACCGATGAAACCGCTTAGCGCTATCAAGACTGACCTGTTCGCTGACGAGCATCAC
>Ga0079224_100004862_pt1 | contig 17514 bp, 17 predicted proteins | sample Stecom2015_FD_80414 | JGI IMG/M metagenome (GOLD analysis project Ga0079224, IMG submission 80414) | Agricultural soil microbial communities from Utah to study Nitrogen management - Steer compost 2015 | ecosystem: Environmental > Terrestrial > Soil > Agricultural land | place: USA: Utah...
CCGGATGGTCCGGCCTGTGCGGCGGATTGCGGCGGCTCCTCGCCCCATTGCCGCCAGGTCAGCAGGGTCAGCAGGACGGCGGCGATGGCCATGCCGAGCCAGATCGGCGCCGGGCCGAAGCCGGCGAGCGCCGGCACCAGCGTGCCGGAACTGATGATGCCGAGGCCGACCCCGGTGAAGACGATGCCGTTCGCTCGGCCGCGCTGTTCCGGCGCCACACGGGTCAGCACCAGCGGAATGGCGCCCACCATCAGCAGGCCCCCGGTGAAGCCGGCCAAAAAACGCCAGGGCACGAACCAGGCGAAGCCCCAGGGCAGGGCGCAGGCGAGCAGGGTGAAGGCGGTTACCGCCATCGCCGCCCGGGTGAGGCGGGCGATCGGGACCAGACGCGCGAGGCTGGCCGCCAGCAGGCTGCCGGCAACATAGCCGGCGAGATTGGTGGCGCCGAGATAGGCCGCGTCGCTGGCGCTCAGCCAGTCATGCTCGATCAGCACCGGGATCAGCGGCGTGTAGCCGAAGCGGGCAAAGCCGATGCCGAGCAGCAGGGCGCACAGGCCGGCGAGCGCATTGCGCCAGAGAGGAGAAATCATGCAGCCAGACTAAACAGGGGGAGACCGGGCGTCTGGAATGTTAGTGCAGACGTCCGGTCCCGGCGACGGCCGGCCGCGCCTATTTTCCGAGCAGGCCCTTGAGCTTTTCCGCGGCGCCGCCGGCAGCGCCACCGATATTGCCGGCCTGGTCCTTCAGCAGGGTGCCGAGCTGCTTCTGCAGGTCTGAAGTGGCCACGCGGGACGCCTGGGCGGAAATCGTGCCGATCACCCTGTCGGCGACCTCCGCCGGGCTGGCGCCGCCCTTGTCCTTGCCGATGTTCTTCAGCTCGATCGTCGGCAGTGGGGAGGAAAGCGTCCGGCCCTGCAGGGCGGCATGGCTGATGCCGATCTTGCCATCGGTCACCAGCAGGCGCTCGATGACGACCTTGCGCTCCGCCGCCGCGTCGGTCTTGCCGGCTGGCGCGGTGCCCCGGCTGCCGCCGGAGGCGGATTGTCCGCCGCCGAATCGCGCCGCATAGGCCTGCACGTTCTTCTGCAGCGTTTCGAGATTGCTGCCGCTGCCGGCATATTCATAGGTGACGGCCGGCTGGGTAATCAGGACTTCCTTGATCACGATCGGGTTCGACTGCAGCGTGGAAATGTCCAGCGAGACGCGGATGTCGCCCAGCGAGATCGCTTCCGAGGTGGCAAAGCCCTTGGGATTGCCGACCGTCAGGCCCTGCAGCCTGCCGGTGCCGGAGGTCGGCGAGAGTTCAACCGATTTCAGGCTGACGTGCGCCTGGGTCGCTTCCGATCCGTAGCGCTCGATGGCCGCCTTGACCAGGCTGTCCAGATTGGAAGCGAAGTAATAGGCCGCGCCTGCGAGCGCGACGACCACGATGGCGAAAGCCAGGGCAAGTTTCTTGATCATCGTCCGATCCTTCCGTTTCCCGCCCCGTCGGCATTATCGACCCGGCAGCAGGCTTGGGCAATCTCCCTTCGCATGGCTAGCCAGTTCGGGGCAAAGCCGGTAGAGTTTGGCACTGATATATCAGATGGGAGGAAACATGGCCGCGGATGCCGCTTCACGCACGGAACGGCGCGGTCGGCGGCTGTGCACTTCCCCCGCCGGATGCATGACACACTGTCCGAATCGACCTCCAGGCTGCCCGGAGCGGCCGAAGGTACTGTATCGACATTCTGTGCCGCACGATTTCGCGGCGGCGGTGACCTGACAGGGAGACGGGAATGAGACTGAGCGGCAAGACCGCAATCGTGACGGCGGCAGCGCAGGGAATCGGGCGCGCATCCGCCATCGCCTTCGCCAGTGAGGGCGCGACCGTAATCGCGACCGACATCAATGAAGCCAGGCTGAAGGAACTGCAGAGCCTGCCGAACATCAGAACGCGGCGGCTCGACGTCCTCGATCCCAGGGCGATTGCGGATTTCGCCGCCGAGACCGGCGCGGTCGACGTGCTGTTCAACTGCGCCGGCTTCGTCCATCACGGCACCATTCTGGAATGCGAGGAGAAGGACTGGGAATTTTCCTTCGACCTCAACGTGCGGTCGATGTACCGCATGGCCAAAGCCTTCCTGCCGGCCATGCTGCAATCCGGCCGCGGCGGCTCGATCATCAACATGTCCTCGGCGGCATCGTCGGTGAAAGGCGCGCCGAACCGTTTTGTCTATGGCGCCACCAAGGCCGCCGTGATCGGCATGACCAAGGCGATCGCGGCGGATTTCATCCGGCAGGGCATCCGCTGCAACGCGATCTGTCCGGGCACCATCCAGACGCCATCGCTGGATGACCGCATCGCCGCGCAGGCCGCTGCCGCGGGTGGGGCCGACCAGGCGCGCGCGGCCTTCGTGGCGCGGCAGCCGCTGGGGCGCCTGGGCACCCCCGAGGAGATCGCGGCGCTGGCGGTCTATCTCGCCTCCGACGAATCCGCCTTCACAACCGGCGCCATCCACGTCATCGACGGCGGCTGGTCGCTGTAACAGATCGGGAGACATCGCGATGAAGCTTCTGCGTTACGGGCCGGCAGGCCAGGAAAAGCCGGGTCTGCTGGATGGCAACGGCGTGCTGCGCGACCTGTCCGGCGTGGTGCCGGACATCGGCGGAGAGGTTCTTTCGCCGGACGGCCTTGCCCGGCTGAAGGCGCTGGATCCGGCGAAGCTGCCGGCAGTTTCGGGCAATCCGCGCCTGGGGCCCTGCGTTGCCGGCGTCGGCAAGTTCATCTGCATCGGCCTGAACTATTCCGACCATGCCGCCGAGACCGGCGCCACCGTGCCGCCCGAGCCGATCATCTTCATGAAGGCGACTTCGGCGATCACCGGGCCGAATGACGACGTGATCATCCCCAAGAACTCGGTGAAGACCGACTGGGAAGTCGAACTGGGCGTGGTGATCGGCTCGGTGGCGCGCTACGTCTCCGAGCAGGATGCGATGAAGCATATCGCCGGCTACTGCGTGGTCAACGACGTGTCGGAGCGCGCCTTCCAGACCGAGCGCCATGGCCAGTGGACCAAGGGCAAGAGTGCCGACAGCTTCGGTCCGATCGGTCCCTGGCTGGTGACGGCCGACGAGGTGCCCGATCCGCAGGACCTCGCGATGTTCTGCGACGTGAACGGGCATCGCTTCCAGAACGGCTCGACGAAGACCATGGTCTATGGCGTGCGCTACCTGGTGAGCTATCTCAGCCAGTTCATGTCGCTGCAGCCGGGCGACATCATCTCAACCGGCACGCCGCCGGGCGTGGGCATGGGGCAGAAGCCTCCGGTCTATCTCAAGCCGGGCGACACGATTCACCTCGGCGTCGCCGGCCTCGGCGAGCAGAAGCAGGCGGTGCGCGCCTATTCGGGCTAGACGGGTTCTGGCTCGGCCCGGCCCATGGAGCGGAAGAAGGCTTCCACGGCGGCGCGGCGCGGGATCGGCGCCACGGCGCCGTAGCCGATGGTGGTAAGCGCCGCCGCCGCATTGGCATAGGCCGCGGCTTCCAGCGGCGAGGCGCCGCGCACGATCTCGGCCAGGAAGGCGCCGTCGAAGCAGTCGCCCGCGCCGGTGGCGTCGACGGTCGGCACCTTGTGGCCGGCGATGCGCCAGCGCCCGCCGGCATCGGCGACCATGACGCCGGCGGCGCCGCATTTCAGCACCACCAGAGGAATGCCGCGGCCGCGATAGAGGTCCAGGATGGCGACGGGATCGTCCAGTCCCGTCAGGGCGGTGGAATCCTCGAGGCTGGGGATGGCGATGTCGCTCAGGGCGAGCGCGGCATCGACGTGGGGGCGGGCCTCGTCCGCCGACCAGAGCTTGAGTCGCAGGTTGGTGTCGAAGGACACCTTGCGGCCGGCCTTGCGCATGATGTCGATGGCGGTCATCACCGTCTCGCGCATTTCAGGGCTGATCGCGAGGCTGATGCCCGAGACATGCAGCATGGCGGTGTCCTGCAGCAGCGATACCGGCAGGTCGGCCGGGGTCATCCGGCTGGCGGCGGAGCCCTTGCGGTAGTAGGTGAAGGCGTGGCCCTTGTCGGTATGGGTCACGAAATAGATCCCCGTCGGTGCGCTGTCGTGCCGGCCCACGCCGTCGGTCGCCACGCCCTCGCTCTTCCACAGGTCCAGCAGCAGGTCGCCGAAGGGATCGCGGCCCAGCAGGGTGCAGTAGCCGGTTCTCGCGCCCTGCCGGGAAGCGGCGATGGCGCAGTTGGACGTGTCGCCGCCGAAGCCGCGCAGATACTGGTCGCTGTTCGGCCCGCCCGTCTGGTTGAACTCCACCATGGCCTCGCCGAGGCAGAGGATGTCGAGTTTCATGGTCCGGCGTCCCTCCTGCATCCTTACCTAACCCGGGGCGCGGGGCCGGGCAAGACCACTGACATATCAGATATTAACTTGAGGCACTCCGGGGCGCCTGCTAGGTTGGGCTCACAACAATCAAGAAGGCTTGCCGGCCATGCCGAAGACCTCCGCGGCTCGCGCGACGCGCATCGAGCGTCCGAAGTCGCTAACCGAACTCGTCAAGGAACATGTCCGCGGCAGGATCATCAACGGCGAATTGATGCTGGGCGAGGCGCTGTCGGAGAATGTCCTGGCAGCCCAGCTGGGCATCAGCAAGACGCCGGTGCGTGAGGCCCTGCTGCAGCTCAAGCTCGAGGGCCTGGTCGACATCCAGCCGCAGCGCGGCAGCTTCGCCTTCTCGATGGCGCCGGAAGAGGCGTCCGAACTCTGCCAGTATCGCGTGATCCTCGAGAGCGCTGCGCTGCGCGACGCGCTGCATAACGACGAGACCGGTCTGGTCGCGGCGCTGGAACAGAATGTCCGCCGCATGGAAAAGGCGGTCGCCGACAACGACATGCCGGGATACCGCCGGCTCGATACCGAATATCACCGCCACATCCTCGAGCGCGCCGGCAACCGCTTTCTCACGCTCGCGCACCAGCAGCTGGAAATGAAGATCCAGGCCCTGCGCGCCAGCGTCACCTCCAAGCACCGCACGGTCCAGGATTCCCTTACCGAGCACCAGAACATCGTCAAGCTGCTGCGGGCGCGCGAAAAGACCAAGGCGCTGAACCTGCTCGGCGTCCATATCCGCGCCGCTTCGCGCGACTACCAGATCCTGCTGCAGGAACAGGCACGCGGCCGGGAGCGCCGGAGTGGTTGAAGGCAGCCTGCCGCGCATGTCTTCCGAAACAGCTGCGGCCGAACACTGGCGCGGCATCGCTTTCATGCTGCTGGGCACGGCCCTGTTCACCTTCAACGATGCCCTGGGCAAGTGGATGGTGGCGAGCGTCGCCGTGGGGCAGCTGCTCTTCATCCGCTCGGTTGCGGCTTTCGTGATGCTGGCGCCGGCGATCCAGCGTGCCGGCTGGCGCGAGGTTTTCGTCCTCGCCCAGCCGGGCCGCCACGCGCTGCGGCTTGTCCTGATCGTTGCCGAAGTCGCCTGTTTCTATCTCGCGGTCCGTCACCTGCCGCTGGCCGACGTGATGGCCGTCTACCAGGCGACGCCGATCTTCGTGGCGGTGCTGGCGATTCCGCTGCTGGGCGAGCGGATCGGCTGGCGCCGCGGCATTGCGGTGGCCGTCGGCTTCATCGGCGTGCTGCTGGTCCTGCAGCCCGAAGCGGGCGTCTTCACCGCGGCAGCGCTGATCGCGCTGGCGGGCAGCACCGCCTATGCGCTGACCATGATCGCGACGCGGCATCTGCGGGCGGCAAGCGCCCTGTCGCTGATCGTCTACCACACGCTGGCGGTCGGCGCGGCCGGCCTTCTCAGCCTGCCCTGGGGCTGGGCGGCGATTGGCTGGGTGGAGACCGGCTATCTCGCACTGATCGGCGTCGTGGCGACGCTGGCGCATATGTGCATGAACCAGGCGCTCCGGCTGGCGCCGGCCACGGTGGTGGTGCCCTATACCTATACCTCGCTGCTCTGGGCGATCCTGCTCGGGTGGCTGTTCTTTGCCGATACGCCGACGCCGCTGATGCTGCTAGGCGCGGCGATCATCGTCGGCAGCGGATTATTCGTGATGCACCGGGAGCAACGGCGCCGCACGCAGGACTGAAGGAGGGAAATCATGGCCGAGAAGAAGATCAAAAGGCTGCGCAGCCGCGAGTGGTTCGATAACCCCAACGATCCGGGCATGACCGCCCTGTATCTGGAGCGTTACCTCAATTTCGGTCTGACGCTCGGCGAACTGCGCAGCGATAAACCGATCATCGGCATCGCGCAGTCGGGCAGCGATCTCTCGCCCTGCAACCGGCACCATCTCGAGCTGGCCAAGCGGGTGCGTGACGGCATCATCGCGGCCGGCGGCGTACCGATGGAATTTCCGACCCATCCGATCCAGGAAACCGGGCGGCGTCCGACCGCGGCGCTGGACCGCAATCTCTCCTACATGACTCTGGTGGAACTGCTGCACGGCTATCCGATCGACGGCGTGGTGCTGACCACGGGCTGCGACAAGACCACGCCGGCGATGCTGATGGCGGCCGCCACGGTGGACATTCCGGCCATCGTGCTGTCGGGCGGGCCGATGCTGGACGGCTGGTATCAGGGCAAGCTGGCCGGCTCGGGCACGGTGGTCTGGCATGCCCGCGAACTGCTGGCCGGCGGCAAGATCAACTATGACGAATTCCTCGAGATGGTCGCGTCCTCGGCACCCAGTGCCGGCCACTGCAACACCATGGGCACCGCGCTGTCGATGAACAGCCTGGCCGAGGCGCTCGGTATGTCGCTGCCCGGCTGTGCCGCCATTCCGGCACCCTATCGTGAGCGCGGCCAGATCGCTTACGAGACCGGCCGGCGCGCGGTGGAGATCGTACGCGAGGATCTGCGGCCGTCGAAGATCCTGACTCGCAAAGCCTTCGAGAATGCCATCGTCGCCGCATCCGCGCTTGGCGCTTCCACCAACTGCCCGCCGCATATCAATGCCATCGCGCGGCATATCGGCGTCGAGCTCGATATCAGGGACTGGGATCGCATCGGCTACAGCATTCCGCTGCTGGTCAACTGCATGCCGGCGGGCGAGTATCTGGGCGAGAGCTTCCACCGCGCCGGCGGGGTGCCCGCGGTGCTGAAGGAGCTGCTGCAGGCCGGCAAGCTGCACGGCGACGCGCTCACCATCAACGGCCGCACCATGGCCGAGAACCTGCGCGATGTGGGCGAGGTCGACCGGAAGGTGATCCGCGCCTACGACCAGCCGCTGCTCAATGAAGCCGGCTTTGCCGTGCTCTCCGGCACACTGTTCGACTCCGCCGTGATGAAGACCTCGGTGATCTCGGCCGATTTTCGCGAGAAGTATCTGCAGCGGCCGGGTGATCCCGACGCTTTCGAGGGAACCGCCATCGTCTTCGACGGGCCGGAGGATTATCACCATCGGATCAACGATCCCTCGCTGCCGATCGACGAGAACAGCATCCTGTTCATCCGCTATTGCGGCCCGGTCGGCTATCCGGGCGGCGCCGAAGTGGTGAACATGCTGCCGCCCGACCGGCTGGTGAAAGAGGGCGTCACGCTGCTGCCCTGCGTCGGCGATGGCCGGCAGAGCGGCACCTCGGCCAGCCCCTCGATCTTGAATGCCTCGCCCGAGGCAGCGGTCGGCGGCGGTCTGGCGTTGCTGCAGACCGGTGATCGCGTGCGGATCGACCTGCGCAAGCGCAGCGCCGACATCCTGATCTCCGACGAGGAACTGCAGCGTCGGCGGAAGGAATGGAAGGCGCCGGCACTGACCAATGCCACGCCCTGGCAGGAGCTGCACCGCCGCTATGTCGGACAGCTCTCCGATGGCGGCTGTCTCGATTTCGCGGTGAATTACCAGCGCGTTGATGCTACCCACGGCGTGCCCCGGAACAACCACTGATCCGGGCACGGCGCAGTTGCATCGACCATGCACGGCCCCGCCTGCTGCGGGGCCTGCATTGGTCCTTGGCACCGGAAGGTCGGGCAACTAAGCTGATATATGAGATGCCGCAGAACGATCCTCGGGCCGCCGCTCACGGCCCGCCAGGGAGGAATGGATATGCGTAAAGCGCTGGCGCTGTTGCTGGCGGGCGCGGTCATGGCCGGCGCGCCGGCGGCTTCTGCGCAGGAAAAGCTGGTCGTCTGGTTCAACAAGGGCGTCTCCCCCGCCGAGGATGCGGCGCTGGATCAGGTGATCGGGCGTTTCCAGCAGAGGACCGGCGTCAGGATCGAACTCGGCCGGTTCGACGCCGAAGAGATCGTCATGCGATCCGTTGCCGCGGTTGATGCCGGAAACCCGCCGGATGTCGGCTTCGGCTGGGCCTATGATTCACGGACGGCCGGCCGATGGGCAGCGGAAGGCAAGCTTGAGAACCTGAACGATATCGTCGAGCCGCTGAAGGACAGCTTCCTGCCCGGCGTGGCGGAGCGTGCCCATCTGGCCGGGCCCGATGGCCGGCGCGGCTATTACGGCCTGCCGATCTTCCAGCAGACCATCCAGCCGACCTACTGGGCCGACATGCTGCAGGAAGCCGGGTTCCAGGAAAGCGACATTCCGGCGGACTGGAAGGGCTATTGGTCCTTCTGGTGCGACAAGGTGCAGCCGGCTTTGCGCGCCCGGGGAAAGCGGGTCTACGGCATTGGGCATCCCGCATCGGTCGAAGCCTCGGACACGGTGTTCAGCTTTCTGACCTATGTCACTGCCTACGACGCCTCGCCGGTCGACACGACTGGCAAGCTGCTGGTCGGCGACGCGAAGATCCGGGCGAACATGGCGGCGGCGCTGAAGGATTACACAGATATCGTCCAGAAGGGCTGCACGCCGCCGGGCTCGCTGTCGTGGAAGGACGGGGCCAATGATGCCGCCTTCCACGGCAGGACGACGGTGATGACGTATGACGCGGGTCTGTCGCTGGCGGGCAAATACCTTGAAGACATGCGGAACGCCGCGGACGGGGCTGCCCGGGCGCAGGCGACGAAGGCCTATGAGGATCTGATCCGCACGGCCGGCTGGCCCAACAGGCCGGATGGCAAGCCGCTGCCGGGCCTGGTTTCGACCAAGCTGGCCGTGGTTTTCGCCGATGCGCCGAACAAGGGACGGGCAAAGGAATTTCTGGCCTTCCTGCTGCAGCCGGAAAATCTGACGCCCTGTACCGAAAGCGCAGGCGGCCGCTGGTTTCCGGTGATGAAGGAGGGGGCGGAAAGCCCCTTCTGGCAGGCGGACCTGCATCGCAGGGCCGTCCATGACCGGTTCGTCCAGCAGCCCACCGTGCCGTTCCAGTTCGTTTACAATCACAGGTTCGCGGCGGTGAACGCCGAGAATGTCTGGAGCCGCGCGATGTCCCGTGTCCTCCAGGACAAGGTCCCTCCGGAGCAGGCGGTCGACGAGATGTTCGCCCGCATCAGGCAACTGGTCGAAGGCTGACGGCCTTCAGCGATCCAATAAGAATAAACGACAGGGAGTAGACGATGGCGAGCGTGAGTGTAGAGAATGTGCGGAAGAGCTACGGCGCCCTGGAAGTCATCCACGGCATCGACATTGCGATTTCCGACGGCGAGTTCGTGGTTCTGGTCGGCCCTTCGGGCTGCGGCAAATCCACCCTGCTGCGCATGATTGCCGGGCTGGAGGCGATCTCCGGCGGCGTGATCCGGATCGGCAATACGGTGGTGAACGAGATCCCGCCGAAGGACCGCGACATCGCCATGGTGTTCCAGAATTACGCGCTCTATCCGCATATGACGGTGCGCGAGAACATGGCTTTCTCGCTGAAGCTGCGCGGCGCCGAACGCTCCGTCATTGAGGAACGCGTGAAGAAGGCGGCCGGCATCCTCGGCCTGGAAACCTATCTGGACCGCTATCCGAAGCAGCTTTCCGGCGGTCAGCGGCAGCGCGTGGCGATGGGCCGTGCCATCGTGCGCGATCCGCAGGTCTTCCTGTTCGACGAGCCGCTCAGCAACCTCGATGCCAAGCTGCGCGTGCAGATGCGCACCGAGATCAAGGCGCTGCACCAGCAGCTGCGTACGACGTCGATCTACGTCACCCATGACCAGATCGAGGCGATGACCATGGCCGACCGCATCGTCGTGATGCATGACGGCATCGTTGAGCAGATCGGCACGCCGATCGAGCTGTATGACAGCCCGGCCAATCTCTTCGTGGCCGGCTTCATCGGCTCGCCGGCGATCAATCTGCTGCGCGGCACGCTGCGCAAGAATAACGGGCGCAGCTGGGTCGCCACCGACGCCGGGATCGAACTGCCGCTGGGGAATAATGCGGCAGGCCAGGACGGCCAGCCGGTGGTGTACGGCATCCGCCCCGAACATCTGTCGCCGGCGGGTCAGGACGGATTGCCGGTCAGGGTCGGCGTGGTGGAGCCGACGGGCGCCAACACCTTCGTCTATGCCGAACTGGCTGGTGCCCAGCTTTGCGGCGTCTTCACCGAGCGCCATGGCTTCGAGCCCGGCGGCACGGTGCATCTGATGCCGCAGGTCGACCGGGTCCATCTTTTCGACGCGGATAGCGGGCGCCGGCTGCCGGCCTGATGCGCGCCGGCCGGCGTCGTCATGATCGGCATCGACTGGGGCAGCAGCGGCTTCCGCGCCTATCTGCTGGCTGATGACGGCGACATCCTGGACACCCGGACGGCGCCGCGCGGGATCATGGCGCTGAAACCGGAGGACTATCCCCGGGTCCTGCGTGAGGAAATCGGTGACTGGCTGAAGCGACCCGGCGAAATGCTGCTGCTCTCCGGCATGGTCGGCAGCCGGCAGGGCTGGCGCGAAGCCCCCTATGGCGACTGTCCGGCAGCCATTGCCGATCTCGTGCCGAAGCTCTGCCCCGTCGAGACGGAGAGCGGCAAAGCCTTCATCGTGCCGGGACTGACCTGCCGCACGGCTGATGGTCTGCCCGACGTCATGCGCGGCGAGGAGGTTCAGATTTTCGGCGCGCTGGAGAATGACGGCGAGGATGCGGTCTTCTGCCTGCCGGGAACGCATTCGAAGCACGTCATTGTCCGCGGCGGCCGCATCGAGCGTTTCGCCACCAGCATGACCGGTGAGGTTTTTGCCCATCTGCGCCAGCATGGTCTCATTGCGGCGATGCTGCCGCGCGAGCCGGGCCCGTTCGATGAGGCGGCGTTCCGTGAAGGCGTTGCGCGTTCTGGCACGGCCGGCGGACTGCTGCATCACCTGTTCGGCATCCGCACGCAACGGCTGTTCGACGAACTCGCCGCCGAAGCGGCGCCGGACTATTTCTCCGGTCTGCTGATCGGCCACGAGCTGCGCAGCAGTCATTGGCCGGGCGGGAGTGTGCGCATCATTGGTGCATCCGATCTCGCTGGACGCTATCGCCTGGCTTTCCGGCATCTCGGGATTGCGGCGGAGATCGCACCGGAGCATGCTGCGGCGAGAGGCCTGTATCGTATCGGCTGCCTGCTGGCGGGAGAACGCGCATGAAGGACCTGTCTGCCTGGCTTTCGGAATGCCCGCTGATCGCTATTCTGCGCGGCCTGCCGCCGGAAGACGCGGTCGCCGTCGGCACCATCCTCTACAAGGCCGGCTTCCGCATCATCGAGGTGCCGCTCAACTCGCCGGATCCCTTTGCCAGCATCGCCGCACTCTCGAAACATTTCGGCGATCGCGCGCTGATCGGGGCAGGCACGGTGATCGATCCGCTGGCAGTAAAGCATGTCGTGCAGGCCGGTGGCCATCTTGTGGTCACCCCCCATGCCGACGTGAATATCGTGCATAAGGCCAAGGTGCTGGGCATGATCGCCATTCCCGGCATCGCCACGCCGACCGAGGCCTTCAGCATGATCGCCGCCGAAGCCGACGGGCTGAAGCTGTTCCCCGCCGAGGCCTATTCTCCCGCCGTCCTGCGCAGCCTGCGCGCGGTACTGCCGCCGCTGGTCCCGGTCCTGCCGGTGGGCGGCATTGCTGCCGGGGATTTCGCCGGATGGCGCAAGGCGGGGGCGGCGGGTTTCGGCATCGGCTCGTGGCTCTACAAGCCCGGCCGCGGCGCCAAAAAGATCCGCGCCCGCGCCGAGGAACTGATCGTCGCCTGGCAGGATACCCTGGATTGAGCCGGGCGCATGGCGTCCGGCGGGGACGCATGCGATAAAGCGGCCATGTCAGACAGCCATCTTGTTTTCGATCGGGCCGTGAAGCGGCGGCAGCGCGAACGCGCCGCCCGCTTCGGCGACGAGTTCGATTTTCTCCGCGCCGCCGCGGCCGAACGGCTGCTGGACCGGCTCGACGATATCCGGCGCAGCTTCCCGCTGGCGCTGGTGCAGGGCTGTACGGCGGAATGGCTGCAGCCGCATCTGAAAGGGCGCGGCGGCATCGAGACGCTGGTCTCCGCGGATATGGTGGGGCAGGGCAGCCGGCATGTGGTGGCCGATGAAGAGTTTCTGCCCTTCGGCGGCAATCGCTTCGATCTGGTCATCGCACTGCTGAACCTGCACTGGATCAACGATCTGCCCGGCGCGCTGATCCAGATCCGCCAGGCGCTGAAGCCCGACGGCCTCTTCCTCGGTGCCATGTTCGGCGGTGCCACCCTGAGCGAGCTGCGGCAATGCTGGCTCGCCGCGGAGGCCGAGCTGGAGGGCGGCGCATCGCCGCGCGTGTCTCCCATGGCCGAGACGCTGGATGGCGCGGCGCTGCTGCAGCGCGCCGGCTTTGCCCTGCCCGTGGCCGACAACGAGAAGCTCACCGTCACCTATGCCGATGCCTTCCGGCTTATGCGCGATCTGCGCGGCATGGGCGAGACGAATGCGACCGCGGGCCGCCGCCGCAGCTTCACCCGCCGCGCCACCCTGTTCCGTATGGCTGAACTCTATCAGCAGCGGTTCGCCGGGCCGGACGGGCGCATCCCGGCGACGTTCGAGATCGTCATGCTGACCGGCTGGTATCCGCACGAAAGCCAGCAGAAGCCGCTGCGGCCGGGCAGTGCGAAAACCAGTCTGGCCCAGGCGCTCGGCACGGAGGAACGGTCGCGCGGCGACCGGCCGCTGCGCTGATCACGGTTTGAACAGCAGTTCCAGGATGCGGTTGAGTGCGGCATCGGCCGCCATGCGCGCCTGCACCGGGTTTTTCGCCTCCGCCAGCCAGAGTGCCGCTTCGTTCATCGCGCCGGTGAGCAGGTAGGTCAGCGCTTCAGCGGAGAGGCGCCTCGCCGCCGGCAGGTCCTCCAGCGCGGCCTCGACGCCGCGACGCAGAGAGCCGCTGCCGTATTGCGCATCGATCTCGCGCCAGCGCTGCCAGCCAATCACCGAAGGCGCATCGAGCAGGAAGATGCGACGCGTGCCCGGCTCGAGACAGGCGTCGAGAAAAGCCGCGCTTCCTCTGATCAGGGCATCCAGCGGAGATTTCGCCTTGCCGGCGGCTTCCTCGATGGCGGCGAGGATCAAGGCCGCCTCCTGCTCGACCACGGCCTCGAACAGGGCCCTCTTGTCGGCAAAATGGTAGTAGAGGGCGCCGCGGGTCACGCCCGCCTGTTTGACGACATCTTCGGTGCCGGTCTCAGCGTAACCTGTTGAGGCAAAAAGCGTCCGCGCAAATCCCAGCAGCGCGGCACGGGTCGCGGCATGTTTCTCGGCCTTGGTCTGTCTCTTCTGTTGCATACATACAGCCTGTATGTTTATATAACTGTGTTCGCTGCCGGCCGTCCAGCAGCGAGTCGAATGCCCCGATAGTGCCAAACAGGAGGCCCGTCATGAAGCTGACCCAGTATTACCCGGTGATCTGCACGGCCGACGTCACCGGGACCGCGGCCTTCTACCAGCGGCATTTCCGCTTCGCGCCGGCCTTCGCCAGCGACTGGTATGTCCATCTCACCAGCACCGCGGATCCCGGCGTCAATCTCGCCATTCTGGATTACCGGCACGAAACCATCCCCGAGGGTTTCCGCAAGCCCAGCCAGGGCATCCTGATCAATTTCGAGGTCGAGGATGTGGATGACGAATACGCGCTGGCCAGGGAAGCGAAGCTCGATATCAGGCTACCCCTGCGGGACGAGGCCTTCGGGCAGCGGCATTTCATTGTTGCCGATCCCAACGGCATCCTGATCGATGTGATCAAGCCGATCCCGCCGTCGCCGGAATTCGCCGCGCAGTTCGCGGAAGGCGTGCTGGACCGCGACCTGTCCTAGCCGAGCAGGTCGCGCAGCTGGGCGACCAGGGGAAGATCGGCCGGCGGCATCTCGAGCTCGCGCATCCGGCTCGGCCGGACCCATTTCATGGCCTGGCCCTCGCGCGGCTGCGGTTGTCCGGCCCAGCGGCGGCAGACGTAAAGCGGCATCAGCAGATGGAAGCTCTCGTAGGCGTGGCTCGCGAAGGCGAACGGCGCGAGGCAGGCGGCGCTGATGTCGAGATGCAGCTCTTCGTGCAGTTCGCGCAGCAGGGCTGCTTCCGGCGTTTCGCCGGGCTCGACCTTGCCGCCGGGAAATTCCCACATTCCGGCCAGCGCCTTGCCTTCCGGCCGCTGCGTCAGCAGGACGCGGTTGTCGGGGTCGACCAGAGCGACGGCGACAACCAGAACGACCGGCTTTGGTGCCAGCAGCGCCGCGGCATCGCCGGGGCAGAGCGGATCGTCAGCTCCGGTAGTCGGCATTGATGTCGATGTAGCCATGGGTCAGGTCGCAGGTCCAGACGGTGGCTGCGCCTTTGCCGACGGCGACATCCACGTCGATCCGCACGTCGCGACCCCTGAAATGCTTTGTGGCGAAAGCTTCGTCGTGATCGGGTCGGACCATGCCGCGCGCGGTGACCGGCTTGCCGCCGATCCTGATGACCAGCCTGTCGCGGTCGGCCGGCTCGGCGGTCTTGCCCACGGCCATCACGATGCGGCCCCAGTTGGCATCCGCGCCGGCGATCGCCGTCTTCACCAGCGGCGAATTCGCGATCGCGCGGGCGATGATGCGGGCCGAGGTGTCGTTCTTCGCTCCGGTGACCCGGATCGTCACCAGCTTCTGCGCGCCCTCGCCGTCACGGGCGATCAGCTGCGCCAGTTCAGCCATGACCTGGACCAGCGCGCGGCGGAAATCGGCCAGCCTGCGGTCGGTCGCCTTCTCGTACGGCGTGTTCCCGGCCTTGCCGGTGGCAAACAGCAGCACGGTATCGGAGGTCGAGGTATCGCCATCCACCGTCAGGCAGTTGAAGCTCTGGTTGTTGGCGGATTTCAGCAGCGCCTGCAGGGTGTTGGCCGGCAGCTTCGCATCGGTGGCGATGAAGGCCAGCATGGTCGCCATGTCCGGCGCGATCATGCCGGAACCCTTGCATATGCCGTTGATGGTGACCGTTTTGCCGTCGATCTCGCAGGTGGCGGTGGCCAGCTTCGGGAATGTATCGGTGGTCATGATCGCCCGGGCGGCATCCATCCAGCTGGTGCCGGACAGCGCCGCCTTCAGCTTCGGCAACTGGGCGACGATCTTCTCTGCCGGCAGGATCTGGCCGATCACACCGGTGGAGGCGAGGTAAACCTCATTGCTCCTGCAGCCGAGCGCCCGGGCGGCGCCATCGGCGGTCGTCTCCACGGCCTGCTGGCCGGCCTTGCCGGTGAAAACATTGGCGATGCCGGCATTCACCACCAGCGCCCGAGCGGTGCCCCGCGGAAGGATCTTGCGGCACCATTCCACCGGCGCGCCGGGCATGGTCGAGCGCGTGAACAGCCCGGCCGCCGTGGTGCCGCGATCGAATGCCATCAGCACCACGTCGTTGCGGCCCTTGTAGCGCATGCCAGTATGGCCTGCGGCCAGCTGCAGACCGGCAATGGCCGGAAGTTCGGGATATTGCGAGGGCGCCAGCGGCGATACGGAATGCGCAGCCATGACCGGTTCTCAGGCGATGTGTCTTATTTCTTCGGTTGGGCAGGGGCGATTTTGGGCAGCTGGCCGCCGGGAGGCTGCCAGTCGAACTCTTCGATCTTTGCGGCCTGGCGCAGGTCGGCGACGGTCTTCTCGATCACTTCCTGTGACATGATCTCGTAGACCTGCTCGCGCACATCCTCAAAGCGCGGCGCCGGCGCCTGGCGGCGGGCCTCGACCTTGATGACGTGCCAGCCGAACTGGCTCTGCACGGGTTTTTCGGAAACCTGGCCGGGCTGGAGCGCGAAGGCCGCTTCGGCGAATTCCGGCACCATCTTGTCCTTGGTGAAGAAACCGAGATCGCCGCCGGTAGCGGCTGTCGGACCGGTCGACCGCTTCTTCGATACTTCCGCGAAGTCGGTGCCTTTCTTCACTTCCTCCAGCGCGGCCTTCGCGTCGGCTTCAGTCGCGGTGAGGATATGACGGGCATGGACCTCTTCCTGCTGCGGCTGCGCCTTGATCAGTTCCTCATAGCGCGCCTTCAGCTTCGGCTCGGTCAGTTCCGCTTTCAGCTTGCGATCCAGGTAGGCCTGCTGCAGCACCTGCTCGCGGGCGTTCTGCAGCTGCAGCTTCACGGCGGGATCATCCGCCAGCTTCGATTTCTCCGCTGCCTCGCCGATCAGCTTGCGCGCCGTCAGCTCGCTGATGATGCCGGGCAGTAGCTGCTCGACCGGGATCTGGTTCATTGGCGGCGGCAGCTGGCCGTACAGCTCCAGCACGGCCGAGCGCGTGATCGGCTGGCCATTGACCCGGGCGACGACCGGATCGCTGGCGGCAGCCTTGTCTGGCTGCGCCTGCGCGGAGAGGGACAGGGCGGTGATGGCGATGGCCAGAAAGACGGAGTTCAGGAGACGGGTCACAGCATGCTCGCAATGAAAGTGGCCGCCGAGCATACGCCTTTTCCGTACCGGGACAAGCAGCCGCCCGGCCGGGTCACGCAGTCCCGGCGGCGATTGCGTCAAGTTCGCGGCGCAGATCCTCGATCAGCCCCCGGCTGACTGCCAGATTGGCGGCTTCCCGGTCGAGGACGAGCCGGAAGGCCTTCAGCTTGATCGCCTTGCGGTTCACCGTGCTCTCCGTGCCATGGCCGAGGGCGGCGTCGTAGACGATGTCGATCAGGCGGTCGACGGCATGCAGCCGGCCCCAGAGATAGTCGTTCTCGCGATGCGCCCGGCTGAAAAAGCCGCCGAAACGTCCCAGATGGACGCCTTTCAGCGTGTTGCCGCGGCGGATCGCCACGGCATCTTCCGGGCTGATCCGGTCGATGCGGATCTCGTTGAACTCGCCCAGGTCGCGCCAGTTCGTGATGGTGAAGGTCAGCACGTCCCAGAAGGGGAAACCGATATAGCTGACCAGAAGGTCGCGCCGCGCGGCAGCACTCCATTCCGTCGGCTCCAGGCCGGCGAACAGGGCGTCGAGCTGGCCGGTGTTCCGGTTCAGGGCGATGTCTTCGGCCAGCCGGTCGATCACATGGTCGATGGCCGCCATGTTCGCCTCGGCGAAGGCTGCGGCATCGGCGGCAAGCTGCACTGCCTGCTGCGGCTCGACGCGGCGGAAGAAAAGCTGCCGGATCATGTCCGCCGTTGCGGGGGCGATGCCGTTGCCGCCATCCAGGCGCCGGAGGTCCTCCTGCGCGTCATACAGCTTGTGCTTCAGGTCGTCGATCTGCTCGGGCC
>Ga0079224_100004863_pt1 | contig 17514 bp, 10 predicted proteins | sample Stecom2015_FD_80414 | JGI IMG/M metagenome (GOLD analysis project Ga0079224, IMG submission 80414) | Agricultural soil microbial communities from Utah to study Nitrogen management - Steer compost 2015 | ecosystem: Environmental > Terrestrial > Soil > Agricultural land | place: USA: Utah...
GAGCTCAACGCCGCCGCCAACCAGCTTCCGATCGGAGTGATGGCCGTGGCGATCCGCTGCGTGGAGGACGCCGAGGTGCAGCGATCGGCGATCGGCTCGCTCGACGTCGTCACCCTCGGCTCCCTCGACACCCTCGCCCGCGCCCTGCGGGCGGTGGGCCGATGACCGCGCCCGCGCGCCCCGCGCGCCGCCCCAGCTACTTCTCGTCCGTCCCCGCGAAGCGCCTCGCGATCGACCTCGCCGTGCTCGGCGCGCTGTTCGTCCTCGCGCTGCTCGGCTTCCAGCACGTCTACGGGGGAGCGCAGTACCTGGTCACCGGGATCATGGCGCTCGTGCTCGGCACCCTGATCGCCCTGATCGGCGCCCGCTGGCGCTGGGGGCCGCTGCGGATCACCGCCCTCGTGCTCGGGGTGTACCTCCTGTTCGGCTCGATGTTCGCCGCCCCCACCCGGGCGCTCTGGGGCATCGTCCCCACCCCGGGATCGCTGCTTGAGCTGCTGAAGGCGCCGGTGACGAGCTGGAAGTCGCTGCTGACCGTCGCCCCGCCCGTCGGCGTCGCCCAGGGCGTGCTGGCGGTGGTGTGGATCAGCATGCTGCTGCTGTCGCTGGCGGCGATGACCGTCGTGATGCGCACCCGCCTCTACGTCCTGGCCTGGCTGTTCCCGCTGGTGATGGTCGCGACGAGCATCTTCTTCGGCACGGACCAGGCGTTCTGGCCGGTGCCGCGCGGCGTGCTCTACGCCGTGCTGTCCGTCGGCTGGCTGACCTGGCGCTTCGAGAGCGGCCGCCTGGCCGGTGCCGAGTCCACGATCATCTCCGACACCGTCCGCCCCGGCTCCTGGAAGAACCCGGTGCTGCGCCGCCGCGTGATCGGCGGCGCCGTGATCATGGCGATCGCCGCCGGCGGCGCCTTCGCGGCGAGCCCCCTGCTGGACCCGCCCGAGGGCACCATCCGCTACGCCCAGCGCGACCGGATCACCCCGCCCTTCGACCCGCGCCAGTACGTCTCCCCGCTGACCGAGTTCCGCGGCTACCTCAAGGATCAGCGCGAGGAGGAGCTGTTCACCATCACCGGCGTGAGCAGCGGCGACCAGATCCGCCTGGCGACGATGGACCAGTACGACCTGCAGGTCTACAACGTCGCCTCCAGCCGGCAGAAGGACAGTCCCTCCGGGGCGTTCCTGCGCACCGCCCCCGGCGTCGACCTCGAGGAGGGCACCGGGGAGCAGCAGGTCTCCTCCGTGACGATCGGCGCGTACCGCGGCGTGTGGATGCCCACCGTCGGCGAGCGGACCAACCGCATCGACCTCGAGGGGATGGACCAGGGGCGCGCGAGCGCCACCACCGAGAACCTCTTCCTCAACCAGCCCTCGCAGACCGCGGTCAACGCGCTCGGGGTGCAGGCGGGGGACACCTACGAGCTGTCCTACGAGCCGTACACGGAGCCCACCGCGGAGCAGCAGAACACCGCGACGTTCGCGGACATCGCCCTGCCCGACAACACGCCGACGGACGACATGACAGCGCTCGCCGAGGAGTGGGCGGGCTCCTCCGACTCCGACTACGAGCGCTTCCAGAACCTCTCCCGCTCCGTCAAGGAGGACGCCTACTACTCCCACGGCCTGGAGGACGACACCGCCTCGCTCTCCGGCCACGGGTACAGCCGGCTCCGGGCGATGCTCGAGGAGGTCGGCTTCGACGAGGACACCCCCGACGCCCAGCCGATGGGCCGCATCGGCGACGAGGAGCAGTACGCGGCGTTGACCGCCGTGCTGGCCCGCTCGATCGACATCCCCGCCCGCGTGGTGATGGGCTTCGAGGTGCCCGAGGGCCAGGAGGGGACCGCCTCCATCACCGGCGATGACGTCACCGCCTGGGTGGAGGTCGCCTTCGAGGACATCGGCTGGGTGCGCTTCGATCCCGCCCCCGACGAGGACGAGGACCCCACGGAGCCGCAGCCCAAGGAGGTGGAGAAGCCGCTGCCGCAGGTCGCGCAGCCGCCGCCGCCCCCGGCCGAGCCGCCGAGCCCGCCGCCCGGCGCGATGAGCGACGACACCGACGACGACGAGGACCCGACCGACGAGACCGCCTCGTGGGTCGTGTACCTGGGCCTCGGCCTGCTCCCGTTCGTGCTGCTGGGTCTGTTCGCCGCCGCGGTGATCGTCGCCAAGACGGTGCGGCGCCGACGCCGTCGCGCGCTCGAGACCCTGCCGGCCCGCGTCGACGGCGGCTGGCAGGAGATCCTGGACCTCCTCACCGACATGGGCAGGGCTCCTGATCCGCTGATGACCCGGGCGGAGATCGCCGCACAGCTCCAGGCCGACGTCCCCCAGCTCGGGGCGTCCACGCTGGCCGCCCGCGCGGACCGGGCCGTGTTCGGCCCGGACGACCTGCCCGACGCCGCGGCGGAGGAGTACTGGGACCAGGTGATGGCGGCGCGCAGCGGCGCCACCGCCGCCCTGCCGTGGCATCGTCGGCTCCGCACCGCGCTCTCCCTACGCTCCTTCCGCCGCGGTGCGGCCGAGCGACGGCGCGAGAACCGGCGCCGACGGGTCAACGCCCGCGCCCGGGCGAAGGCGCAGAAGCGCACGGAGGCGCTGCGGCGACGCCGCTCCTCGGTGCGCGGCACGACCGCACCGTCCCTCTGGCGGACCATCAGGCGAAAGGGCCGTTCCTCATGAACCAGACCAGATACTGCAGCACCTGCGGGACGCTGCTGTCCGAAGGGGCCGCGATCTGCGGCGAGTGCGGTGCGCGCTATCAGGCCTCGCCCTACGAGAAGCGGGCCACCGACGCGCCCGGCGCCTGGTCGGCGCCGCCCAGGCCCCGCGCCCGGGCGGAGCAGGGACAGGAGCGGTCCGACCAGGAGGACGAGGGGATCGAGCTCATCACGGCCGACTCCCTCCGCCCGCCCCAGCCGGGAGCGACCGCGCTGCGGAGCGAGGAACAGTACGATCGGGTGATGGTCACGCAGCCACCGATGAACCAGCCCGCGATGAACCAGCCCGGGCAGAGCCCCGGCATGCCCGGCGGGCCCGGTGCGTCGGCCCCCGGGCCGGGCGCCGCTCCGGGCACTGCGCCCGGCGCCGCTCCGGAGGGCGCTCCCGCCGCGGCATCCTTCGAGCCGCCGCTGGACGGCTGCGCCCCGGCCACCCCGGTCAAGCGCTTCCTCGCCGCGCTGATCGACACGGTGATCGCTACGCTCGTGACGGTCCCGTTCCTGATCGGCTTCATCCTGATCATCACCTCGCAGAGCGCGAGCACCACCTCGATGATCCTCATCGGCGTCGGGACCGCGCTGCCGGCCGCATACCACCTGGTGATGATCTGGCTGGTCGGCGCGAAGGGCTTCACCCTGGGCAAGCTGATCCTGGGCCTGCGCGTGACCCGCCTGAGCGAGGGCGGGGCGCTCGGCTTCGTGCGCGCTCTCGGACGCTGGGCCGTGTATGCGCTGTTCCCGCTGCTGATGGCGCTGTCGATCTTCTTCGACCCGCGCAAGCTGCTGCGCGGCTTCCACGACCGGGCGATCGACTCGGTCGTCACGGACATCAAGGCCGGACGCAACCCCCTCCAGCCCCGCCCCGACGACTTCGAGCGCGCCGGCGCCGAGCACTACCTCGGCGCGCCGTCCGTCGCGGTGTCCACGCACGAGAACCTGCTCTCCGAGCCCGGTGCGGCATGGCGAGACCAGGGCGCCTCCCCGGTCCAGCCCGTCGACGGCGCGCAGGGGCCCGAGCAGGGCGCCCCGAGCCCGTACGCCCCGGGCGGCTCGGCGGCCTCCGCCGCCGAGGCTCCCGCCGCGTCCTGGGGCTCCCCGTCCCCGGCACCCCAGCAGCCCGCCTCCGACGGCGGCTGGGCCCCGCCGCCCGTCGAGCCGATCCCCTCGGCACCCGTGCAGTCCTCCTGGGACCAGCCGTCCGCGTCGGGCCAGTCCTCGTGGGACCAGCCGTCGGCCCCCGCACAGCCCTCGTGGGAGCAGCCCGCCGGGCAGGACCAGGCCCCGTCCTGGGGCGAGCCCGCGGCGCAGGACCCGCAGGAGCAGCAGTGGGGCGCCCCGGCCCCCGAGCAGCCGCAGGCCGCCCCGTCCTGGGGACAGCCCTCGGCACCGGAGAGCTCGGCGCCCGAGCCCTCGCAGTCCGCGACCTCGTGGGGCGAGGCTTCGGCCCCGGAGCAGCCGCAGAGCTGGGACCAGGGCGGATACGCCCCCGCCCCGCAGTGGGGCTCCCCGGCTACCGCGCCGGAGCCCGCCCCGGCGCCGTCGCCCGCTCCCGCCCCGGGACCTGCCGACTCCTCCCCGGCCGCCTGGGGACCGCCTCCCGCGGCCCCGGCGGACCAGGCCCCGGCCGCGCCGGGCCAGGACGCGGCTGCGCCGGGCCAGGACGCGGCCGCGCACGGCGGCGACGCCCCGAGCGACGTCACCGGTGATGCCTGGGGCGACGACGGCGTGGACGAGGCGACGCGCATGTCCGTGCCCGAGGACCTCGGCGACCTCGAGGCGACCCGCATCTCGCCCGCCCATCTCCCGCCCGCGAAGAAGGTGCGGCTGACCACCGACGACGGTGCCGAGCGCGTCGTCGAGAAGGCCGTGGTGGTCGGGCGCAACCCCTCCTCGCCCTCCGGCGAGGTGCTCTTCGTGATGAAGGACGACACCCGGTCCGTCTCCAAGACCCACCTGCGCATCGACGGCACGGGGGAGGAGCTGCTGGTGACCGACCTCGGGTCCACCAACGGCTCGACGATCCTGCGCGAGGACGGCTCCCGCGAGAACCTCGTGCCGGAGACCCCCACGGTCCTCCCGGCCGGGGCCCGCCTCACCCTCGGGGACCGGACCCTGTCCGTGGAGAGGGTGCAGTGATCGACCGCTCCCTCTCCGACCCGGACCTCGAGGGCACCGTCCGCGTCGTCTCCGCCTCGGCCACCCACGTCGGCCATGTGCGGGCGACGAACGAGGACAGCCTCCTGACCGCCACGCCGATCCATCTCGTCGCCGACGGGATGGGAGGGCACAACGCGGGCGAGGTCGCCAGCGCGATCGCGGTCGAGGAGTTCGAGAAGCTGACGCTCCAGCAGAACGTCACTGTCGAGCAGCTCGGCGACGCGCTGCACACCGCGTCGGTGCGCATCGGCGAGCTCGGCGGCGAGTCGACCCTCGGCGCCGGCACCACGGTCGCGCTGGTCGCGACGATGGTGCTGGACGGGATCGGCTACTGGGTCGTGATGAACCTGGGCGACTCCCGGGTGTACCGCCTCTCGGGGGAGATCTTCGAGCAGGTCAGCGTGGACCATTCGGTGGTCCAGGAGCTGATGGACCGCGGCGAGATCTCGGCCGAGCAGGCGCGGATCCACCCCTACCGGCACATGGTCACCCGGGCGCTCGGCGCCGGGCCGGAGTCGGATCCCGACTACTGGCTGATCCCGGCGGAGGTCGGCGATAGGATGCTGATCTGCTCCGACGGGCTCACCGGCGAGGTCGACGACGCGTCGATCGAGCGGATGCTGCGCCGACCCACCGACGTGCGCACCATCGCCGAGGACCTGGTGCGCCGTGCACTGGACGGCGGCGGGCACGACAACATCTCCGTGGTGATCGTCGAGGCGGTCGAGGTGCTGGGGCAGCCCGGCGCCTCCGAGGACACCGCCGGCGGCACCTCTCCCGCGGAGGACGAGTTCGAGGTCGACGAGGACACGCTCCCGCGTCCCCTCGCGGACGGTGAGGGCCGGGCATGACGACCGAGGACACGGCGTCCGCCGCGGCCTCCCTGCTCGGCCTCGGCACCTGGACCAGACAGGGTCCGGCGACCCTCGTGGTGCGCGAGGACCGCTGGGCGGTGCTCGTCCCCGGGCTGCGCAAGCAGGTGACGGAGGCGGCCTGGGAGGTGCTGGGACGGCGCCCCGAGGCCGAGGAGTTCGTCGATCAGCTGGTCGAGGCCGGTGATCTGGGCAGCGCGGACAAGCTCACCGCGCTGCTGTTCGGCGTCCACGACGGGCAGAGCGCGACGGTCGGGGTGAAGGGCTCCACGCCCCTGGCCGTCTACACGGCCGATGGGGCGCAGATGGTCGTCGGCACCGAGGAGCAGCCGCTGGTGATCAGCTCCTTCGAGGGGGTGCGCCGGGTGGCCTTCGGCGACCTCCCGCCCGAGGAGCCCGTCGGCGCGCCGCGCGTGGTCTCGGGCATCGTGCCCGTGCGCGGCTTCGTGCACATGACCGTCGACCCCGCCCAGCTCGAGGAGGCCGAGCGCGCCGCGCTCGCCGAGCAGGTGGAGAAGGACGGCCGCTCGATCGAGACGGAGGAGGCGAAGAAGCGCCGCGCGGAGCGTCCGGCGCCCACGCCGTCGAAGCCCTCGACGACCGCAGGATCCGGCTCGAGCTCCTCGTCGATCCGCAAGCCCTCCGTCGCCACCCGCAAGCCGGGCGAGATGCCGCCGTCGCTGTCCCGCGGCGGATCCTCCACGTCCTCCTCGCGCCCCGCGGCCGCGGAGGAGGCGTCCTCGGGACCGAACCTCTTCGCGGGCCTCTTCGGGAACGACGCCCCGGCCGCGGGGTCGGCGCCTGCTCCCGCCCCGGCTCCGGCGGCGACTCCGGTCCCCGCTCCGGCCGCGCCCGGGCAGTCGACCGCCGGTCCCGCCGCCGCGCCGTCGGCACCCGCGGAGGAGCCTGCTCAGCCTGCGGCGAAGCCTGCTCCGGCTGCCACGCCTGCGCCGGCCGCAACGCCCGAGCAGGCTGCGACTCCTGCGCCGGCTCCATCGCCGGCGCCGGCCGAGGCGACCGGAGCGAGGGCGGAGACCGCGACGACGGGCGCGGCCTCGCAGCCCGTCGCCGGAACGCGGACCGCGCCCGCGAAGCGACGACTCGTGAGCACTTCGCTCTTCGACCGTCGGCGCACCGCGCCCCCGCCCGCCGCCGCGCCTGCACCGAGCGCCGCCGAGCAGGCGACCGCGCAGCCGGTCGAGCCCCCCTCCGAGGAGACCGCGACGGCACACGGCTCTCACCCGGCGCCCGCACCGTCGGCGCCCGAGACGCAGCAGCCCGCGGCGCAGGACGACTCCGCCGCCGAGACGCAGCAGCCTGCGGCGCAGGATGCCTCCGCCGCCGAGACGCAGCAGCCTGCGGCGCAGGATGCCTCCGCCGCCGAGACGCAGCAGCCCGCGGCGCAGGACGCCTCCGCTCCCGGCGCCCCTGCGCAGCCTGCCCCCGGGCAGCCCGCTGCCGAGCCGGCCGACGCCCCAGAGCCTGCACCCGAAGCCGCTCCCGCACCGGTCACGCCTCCGGCCTCCGCCGCACCGGCGGCCTCCCCGGCGCGCCCCGCCTCGCCCTCGGTGCCCACGCCCGAGCCGCCCATGGAGGACGAGCTCGAGTCGCCGCCGACCCTGATCGCACCGATCGACGACGGAGAAGGGCCGGAGGAGGAGGACGGACCGGCGCCCACGCCCGTCCGACGCGCTCCGGCGCCCGCGCCGCAGCGTCCCGCCGCCTCCACGGGCGACCTCGAGAACTCCGGCGCCTACGACGACCTCTTCGGCAAGACCGTCTTCCGCCGCATCGAGGACGCCGCCGTGCGCCGCAGCGGCGAGGAGGGCGAGGAGGCCGAGCACGAGCAGGCCGCCTCCGCCCCCGGCGCGGACGTCGTCGCGGCGGACGGCGACTTCCCCTCCGAGACCCGGATCCCCAGCACCGACGCGGACGACGAGGCCGAAGAGGCCCCCGTCCCCGAGCACACCACCGGTGCCGGCGACTTCATCGACTGGGTGCCGGGCGTGGGACGGACGGCGCCGGAGATCGCGCAGACCGCCGCACGTCGCGCCGCGCAGCCGCAGAGCGCACCGCCGGCCTATCCGCAGGTCCACATGGCCGAGCGTCCTCCCGCCCCGAACACCGGCTCGCGTCCGGCGCCGACCGGGCCCGACGCTCCCCAGGGCACGGGAGCGGACAGGTACGCACAGGTCTCCGGCCCCGGGGCCCCGATGCGGGGTGGCCAGGGCGCGCAGAGCGCCGACGGCCGGCACGGCGCGCACAGCCCGTACGGGATGCCGGGACCCCAGGGTCAGCAGAGCCCGTATGCGGCACCGGGGACCTACGGTTCGCAGAGCGCCTACGGCGCGCAGGACCATCACGGCCAGCAGGGTGACCACGGACGCCCCGGTCCGTCGCAGCAGCAGGTGCCTTACGGCCAGCAGGCCCCCTACCCCCAGCAGCCTCCTCACGGACAGCAGACCCCTTACGGCCAGCAGTCCCCCTACGGCCAGCAGTCCCCCTACGGCCAGCCGGGCCAGTACGGCCGGCCGGGCCAGCACGGGCAGCGCGGCCAGTTCGCCGGGCCTGGCCAGAACGGTGCCCCGGCCTCCCACAGTCGGCCCGCCGCCTCCGGCCATCCGGCCTCCGCCTCCGGCCCCGTCGGACAACCGGGACAGCATCCGCCGCACGCCCCCGGCGTCGGAGGACGCCATGCGAGCGCCCCGCATCCCGTCGCGCCGAGCGCCGCAGCGCCGTCGGCTCCGGGGCCCGCGCCCCGGCCCGCCCCGGCGCCGGCCGCTGGGCCGTCCGCCCCGCACGCCCCTGCCGCGCAGGGAGGTCCCGCACGGCCCGCCACCCGCGGATCGGGCGGCGCCGCCGTGGCACTGCCGGGGCTGGTGTGCGCGAACGGCCACGCGAACTCGCCGGAGAGGTCGGCCTGCCGGCTCTGCGCCGCGCCGCTCAGCGGCCCCACCCGCACCGTCGCCCGCCCTCCGCTGGGCGCCGTCGCGGTGAGCACGGGGGAGGGGTTCGTGCTCGACCGCACCGCGGTCATCGGCCGGCGCCCCCGGGCGTCCCGCGTCAGCGGCAGCGACGTGCCGCAGCTGATCACGGTGCCGAGCCCGCAGCAGGACATCTCCAGATCGCACCTCGAGCTGAGGCTCGAGGGATGGCACGTGGTCGCGCTCGATCTCGGCACCACCAACGGCACCACGCTGCACCGCGAGGGCTACGAGCCCCTGCGGCTGCGCCCCCGCGAGGGCGTGGTGCTCCACGACGGAGACCTGCTTGACCTGGGGGATGAAGTGCACCTGACGTACGGGGAGAAGTCATGAGCTCGAGACCGCCCTCGGCACCGCCGCGCCTGGCCGGCTACGAGTACGAGAAGCTGCTCGGCTCGGGCGGGTTCGCGGACGTGTTCCTGTACCGCCAGGCACGGCCGCAGCGTCGCGTCGCGATCAAGGTGCTGCTGTCCACGGTGCTCGACGATTCCGTGCGCCATCAGTTCGACTCCGAGGCCAACGTCATGGCCCAGATGTCGACCCACCCCTCGATCGTCACGATCCACCAGGCCGAGGTCTCCGGGGACCACCGCCCCTACATCGTGATGGAGTACTGCTCGCGCCCGAACTACGGCGTGCGCTTCCGCAAGGAGCGGATCACCGTCGCCGAGGCGCTGCGCGTGGGCGTGCAGATCGCGGGCGCCGTGGAGACCGCGCACCGCGCCGGGATCCTCCACCGCGACATCAAACCCGCGAACATCCTGGTCACCGACTACAACCGGCCCGCGCTCACCGACTTCGGCATCTCCATCGCCGCCGGGCAGGGCGAGGACGTCGAGGACTCCCAGGGCATGTCGATCCCCTGGTCGCCACCCGAGTTCTTCGCCGACCCGCCGCGCGCCGACGTGCGCAGCGACGTGTTCTCCCTCGCCGCGAGCGTGTACTCGCTGCTGGCCGGGCAGACGCCCTTCGAACGGCGCGGGCAGCGCAACACCGCCACCGACCTGATCCAGCGCATCGCGAGCGAGCCGCTGCCGGCCCTGAACCGGCCCGACGTGCCCCCGGAGCTGAACCGGGCGCTGTCCATCGCGATGGCGAAGGACCCCGCCGGCCGCTACGACACCGCGCTGGCCTTCGGCCGTGCGCTGCAGCAGGTGGAGCTCTCGCTCTCGCTCCCGGTCACCCAGATGGACGTGCTGGACGACCGCGGCGCCGCCCCGGCCCACGACGGCGAGGACGACGAGCTCGTCGAGCACACCCGGATCCGGAAGGTCGCCACCGTCGACCCCGAGACGGGCACCAGCCCCGGCGGCCGTCGGCGCACGGACCGCTATGCCGGGGTCGCCCCCGCGCTCGGCGCCGCCCCCGCCGCGGCGGGCCCCGCGAGCTGGTCGGGCGCCTCGGCCCCGTCGGCCGCCGACGCCTCGGAGTCCACGATGCTGCGCCCCGCCGGGGCGCCCGCCGGATCCGTCGGCCGTGCGCCGCTGGCCTCCGAGCACCGGGAGCCGGAGCCCGAGAAGCCCCGCACCCCCGCCTGGCCGTTCGTCACCCTCGCCGCCGTGCTCGTGATCCTGCTCGGCGTCGGGGCGACCCTCGGCGTGCGCCACTTCTTCGTGGAGGAGCCCGACCCGATCGCGACCACGGACATCAACGTGCCCGAGGCGCCGGAGGAGGCCCCGGGCGCGCCCCGCAGCCTTGAACTGCAGGTCGTCGCCCCCGAGCAGGAGGGAGGGCGGACCGGGCGGGTGAAGGTCGCATGGGAGCTGCCCGAGAACTTCGCCCAGGAGGACCACTTCATCGTGCAGTGGCAGGACCTTCCCGCGAACTACGACCGCTACGCCGTGCAGCACGAGGTCCACGGCCGCAACTCGGTCGTGATCGAGATCCCGCCCCAGCTGGCGGAGCGGTGCCTGACCGTCAGGACCGTCAACCCCAACGGGCAGTCCAGCGAGGCGGAGGAGAAGTGCCTCAATGGGTGATGCCTCGACGATCACGGCCCCGACGGCCCCGAGACCCATGACCCCGACGACCGCCGACGAGGACAGCGCCTCGCACGGCGAGACGGGTGCCGCCGCGGCGCGCGCCCACCGGACCCGACACACAGGAGAGCAGTGACCATGGCATCGACGATCTCGGTCGAGTTCTGCGGCGAGTGGTACCGCGTCGAGGACGGGGAGGAGCTCACGATCGGTCGCGAGGCGGACCTCACGATCGACGAGGACAACCCCTTCCTCCACCGACGCTTCCTGACGATCGTGCAGGTCGAGTCGATGTGGTGGCTGGTGAACATCGGGGCGCGGCTCTCGGCCACCCTCACCGACGGCACCGGCTCGATGCAGGCCTGGCTCGCGCCCGGCGCGCGCATCCCGCTCGTCTTCGACGTGACCAAGGTGGTCTTCACCGCCGGCCCGACCACCTACGACCTGTCCGTGCACGCGGAATCCCCGGAGTTCGCGCGGATCGCCGGCCCCGACGACCCGGCGGGGGAGACCACCGTCGGCTCCGTCCAGCTGACCCCGAGCCAGAAGCTGCTGATCCTCGCGCTCGCCGAGCCGATGCTCATCCGCGAGGGCACCGGCATGAGCTCGGTGCCCACCTCGGCGCAGGCCTCCAAGCGCCTGGGCTGGCAGCTGACGAAGTTCAACCGCAAGCTCGACAACGTCTGCGACAAGCTCGACCGGCTCGGGGTGCGAGGGCTGCGCGGCGGGCCCGGCAAGCTCGCCTCCAACCGGCGGGCCCGCCTCGTCGAGCACGCCGTCTTCTCACGGCTGGTGACGAGCGAGGACCTGCCGCTGCTGGACCAGTCCCAGGACGAGGACGACGAGTAGGCCGCCCCGCCGGGGATCGAGCCGGACGGACGGAGCCGATCCCCGACGCGGGGATCAGGACGGCGGGCGAGGGGCCCGCCAGGGGGAGGAGACCAGATGCGCATCAAGCTCACGCTGCGCAGGCCCGAGGACCGGCTGACCGATCTGGAGGTGACCGCGGACGCGACCGCGACCGTCGCCGACGTCGCGAACGCCCTGTACCTCGCCGACCCGCTGCGCAGCGAGGTCGAGCCGCCCGACGGGCTGACCCTCCAGGTCCAGGACCCCGGTGCCGGACCCGGCGCGAACGGCGTGCGCTCCCTGGACCGCTCGATCGACCTGATCCAGGCCGGTCTGCGCTCCGGCAGCATCGTCTCCATCGCCCGCTCCTCGAGCGAGTACGCCACCCGCTCCGAGTCCCGCGGCGCCGCGGTCGCGCTGATGCGCGTCCTCTCCGGCCCCGAGTCGGGACGCGAGTACCCGCTGCCCTCGGGGTCCAGCGTGATCGGGCGCGAGGGCGATCTCGACATCCGCATCGCCGACCCGATGCTCTCCAAGCGCCACGCCCGCATCAACGTCGGCGACACCATCGAGATCGTCGACCTGCACTCCTCCAACGGCGTGGTGATCGGCGGCGAGCAGGTCCAGCGCGCCGTGATCGGCCCTTCGGACACGGTGCTGATCGGCGGGACCACCTTCTCGGTGATCCTCCTGCACCGCCTCGGCGGCACCGCCCCCAGCTCCCCGGTGGTCGAGTTCAACCGGTCCCCGCGCGTGGTGCCGCGCTTCCCCTACCGGCCGCTGAAGGCGCCGACGCCGCCGAAGGAGCCGAACCCCCAGTTCTTCCCGATCTTCATGATGTTCGCCCCGCTCCTCATGGGCGGCTTCATGTTCTCGCTGACCCGCAGCCCCTTCTCGCTCATGTTCGTGTTCATGATGCCGATGATGGCGACGGCCGGGTATCTCAACCGCAAGTTCCAGCAGAAGAAGATGCTCGAGCGGCAGATCGCGAACTTCGAGGAGGGACTCGCCTCCCTCAAGCGCCGCGTCACCGCCGCCCAGGACCTCGAGCGGGCGGTGCGCCTGGTCGAGGCGCCCTCGGCCGCGGACACCGTCGACGCCGCCTTCCGCCTCGGGCGTCTGCTGTGGACGCATCGCCCCGAGCACAACGCCTTCGGCACCGTGCGCCTGGGACTGGGCATCGCGGAGTCCCGGGTGGGCATCGACATGCCCGGCGAGAACGATGCCATCCCGAAGTACTACGACATGCTCGACGACATGCACGAGGAGTACAAGATGATCGCCGGCGTGCCGGTGGTCGCGGAGCTGAGGCACGCGGGCAACCTCGGCGTCGCCGGCGGCGGCGAGGAGGCCGACGGGGTCGCCCGCGGCATCGTCACCCAGCTCTTCGCCCTGCACTCCCCGGCGGAGATCGCGCTGGCCGCGATCACCTCCCGCTCCAGCCGCGACATGTGGCAGTGGCTGAAGTGGCTGCCGCACACCTCCAGCCCGCACTCCCCGCTGCCCGGAGACCACCTCGCCGACACCCCCGGTCGCGGCACCTCCCTCCTCTCGCGGATCGAGGAGCTGATCGAGCAGCGCGCCGGCGATGCGCCGCCCGCCCTGCGCACCCCGATGACCGTCGACGTCACCGAGGAGCCGCAGATCCCGCCGGAGCCGATCACCCCGAGCCTGGTGGTGATCATCGAGGACGACGCCCCCGTGGACCGGGCGCGCCTGGTGCGCATCGCCGAGCGCGGCCCCGACGTCGGCGTGCACGTGATCTGGTGCGCCGCGAACATCGCCGCGCTGCCCGCGGCCTGCCGCACCTACGTCTCCGTGGACGAGTCGATCGAGGGCGCGAGCGCCGGGCACGTGCGGGTGGGGGAGCGGTTCTACCCCGTCACCGTCGAGACCGTCTCCGTCGACGTCGCCGCCGGCGTGGCCCGCCACCTCGCGCCCGTCGTCGACGCGGGCGTCCCCGTCGACGACGACTCCGACCTCCCCCGCGCGATCTCCTATCTCAAGCTCGGCGGCATGGCGATGGCCGAGGACCCCGACCACATCATCGAGCGGTGGAAGGAGAACAACTCCCTCACCCCGCGCGACGGCTCCGAGCCCCAGCGCCGCAAGCACGACGCGAACCTCCGGGGGCTCATCGGCCACAACGGCCAGGACGCTTTCCACCTCGACCTGCGCACCAACGGCCCCCACGCCCTCGTCGGCGGCACCACCGGCGCCGGCAAGTCCGAGTTCCTGCAGGCCTGGGTGATGGGCATGGCCACCGCGCACAGCCCCGACCGGGTCACCTTCCTGTTCGTGGACTACAAGGGCGGCGCCGCCTTCGCCGATGCCGTCGACCTGCCGCACACCGTGGGCCTGGTCACCGATCTCTCCCAGCACCTGGTGCGACGCGCGCTCACCTCGCTGCGGGCGGAGCTGCACCATCGCGAGCACCTGCTGAACCGGAAGAAGGCCAAGGACCTCGTCTCCCTCGAGCGGACCGGCGACCCCGAGACCCCGCCCAGCCTGATCATCATCGTCGACGAGTTCGCGGCGCTGGCGAAGGAGATCCCCGAGTTCGTCGACGGCGTCGTGGACGTCGCCGCACGAGGCCGCTCCCTGGGCCTGCACCTGATCCTCGCGACGCAGCGGCCCGCCGGCGTCATCAAGGACAACCTGCGCGCCAACACGAACCTCCGCATCGCGCTGCGCATGGCCGACGAGGCCGACTCCAAGGACATCCTCGGCGACAAGATGGCCGCCCACTTCGACCCCGGCATCCCGGGCCGCGCCGCGGCGAAGACCGGCCCCGGCCGCATCGCGACCTTCCAGACCGGCTACGCGGGAGGGTGGACCACCCACGAGCCCGAGCGGGCACGCATCGACATCGTCGAGAAGGACTTCGGCACCGGCGAGCAGTGGGACATCCCCTCCCCGCCGACCAAGGAGGTCAAGGATCCCGGCCCCAACGACATCTCCCGCGTCGTCGCGACGGTGAAGGCCGCCGCCGAGCGCGCCGGCGTGCCCGCGCCCCGCAAGCCGTGGCTGTCCGAGCTGGCCGACGCCTACGACCTCTCGCGCCTGCCCACGCGCCGCACCGACGAGGAGCTGCTGCTGGGGGTGATGGACGTGCCCGAGGAGCAGTCCCAGCCGACCGTCTCCTACTATCCCGATCGCGACGGCAACATGGCGATCTACGGCACCGGCGGCTCCGGCAAGTCGACCACGCTGCGCACCATCGCGATCTCCGCCGCCTCGACGGTGCGCGGCGGCCCCGTCCACGTGTACGGGCTCGACTTCGGCGCCTCGGGCCTGACCATGCTCGAGGACCTCCCGCACGTCGGCTCGATCATCGCGGGCGACGACGAGGAGCGCGTGATCCGCCTGCTGCGCACCCTGCGGGAGCTGATCGACGACCGCGCCCGCGAGTTCGCGAAGCATCGCGCCGGGTCCGTGGCCGAGTACCGGGAGCTGACCGGGAAGTCCGACACCCCGCGCGTGCTGCTGCTGGTCGACGGCATGGCCGCCTTCCGCGAGGCCTACGACTTCTCGAACCTCTCGAAGTGGTTCACCACCTTCGTGCAGATCGCGACCGACGGCCGCCAGGTGGGCGTGCACGTCATCGTCACCGGCGACCGCCCCAATGCGATCCCCACCTCGCTCGGCTCCTCGATCCAGCGCCGCCTCATCCACCGCATGGCCAGCGCCGACGACTACTCGGCCTTCGGCGAGCCCAAGGACGTCCTGGACGGCACCTCGCCCCCGGGACGCTCCATCCTCGACGGCCACGAGGTGCAGATCGCGGTGCACGGCGGCGACTCGAACGTCGCGATCCAGTCCCGCGAGGTCGCCAAGCTCGCCCACGCGATGCGGCGCGCCGGCGTGCCCGAGGCGCCCACCATCGAGCGCCTGCCCGAGCGGGTCGAGCTCTCGACGCTCCGCCCCGTCGTCGGCGGCCGGCCCGTCCTCGGCCTGGCCGACGAGACCCTCGCCGAGATCACCTACGAGCCGCGCGGCGCCTTCATGGTCACCGGCCCCATGGGATCGGGTCGCACCACCGCGATGCTCACCATCGCCACCGGCCTCAAGGCGATGGAGAACCCCATGCGCCTGGTCCGCTTCTCCTCCCGCCGCACCCCGCTGACCGGGCTGCCCGTCTGGGACGTGGAGGCCTCCGACCCGGACACCGTGCGCGAGCTCGCCGGCCAGCTCCGCCAGACGATCGAGTCCGGCTCGGTGGGGGAGGGGCGCCTGGCCCTGTTCATCGACGGGGTCGCCGACTTCACCGGCACCGGCGTGGAGAACGACCTCGACAAGCTCATCCGCGCCAGCACCCGCGAGGGCCAGTTCGTGGTGGGCGAGAACGAGTCCGCCTCGTGGTCCCAGGCCTACGTCCTCGCCCAGCCGTTCAAGGCCGGACGGCGCGGGCTGCTGCTCCAACCCAGCGACATGGACGGCGACTCGCTGCTCGGCACCGGACTGGGGAGGATCCGTCGGGCCGACTTCCCGGCCGGCCGCGGCTTCCTCGTCTACAGCGGTCGGGCGATGAAGCTGCAGGTCGCGCAGATCACGTCGGGCTGAGGGCCGCTCTCGGGGGCCGACGGGGAGGGGCGTCGAGCCCGCCCCTGAGGCCCCCGCGACGCGTCCGGAGGGGTGCTCCGTCCCCATGGGGACTCCTCCCCATGGTCGCCTCCGGCGGATCGCCCTACAGTGAGGGCTGTCGAGCACGCAAGAGGCCCGGTGCACCGCAGGGGGCGCAGGAGCCGGTGAACAGGAAGGGGAACCCGCATCGTGAACGCCACGAAGGGTATGAACGTCGACGAGGTCAAGCGGATGTCCGGCCAGCTGCGCGATGCGGCCGAGGAGATCACGCGGATCGAGCAGGAGCTCACCCGGGGCCTGGAGGACGTGGACTGGACCGGCCCCGACGCGGATCGCTTCCGCGGCCAGTGGTCCGGGGAGATGGTCCCCGCGCTGCAGCAGATCATGAACGCGGTCAACGAGCTCGGCGACACCGCCGACCGCAACGCCGCCGAGCAGGAGTCCACCTCCAGCTGAGGCGGTGCAGGACCGCGCCGTCACGGACGGCGACAGGGGTGGGGAGAGGCCCGGGCGGAGCACCGCTCGGGCCTCTCCCCTGCCTGGTATCTTTGTCGCGGACAGTGCCTGGGGGACGAATGGAGCACAGCACCGTGAAGAGCATCGAGTATCCGAGCGCCGATTTCCCTGCGCCCCCTCGGGTCCGGGTCGAGGTGCCGGAGGACTGGGAGCCGCTCACGGTTCCGGGAGTGCAGCTCGCCGTCGCCCAGCCCCGCGTCGACGGGCGCTTCCGCGCGAACGTGGTCGTGACCGTGCAGCGCTTCGGACCGGAGTTCACCCTCGAGGCGGCGCGCGCCGGCCTCGAGCAGCGCAAGGCCTCCCTGCCCGAGCTCGAGGAGCTCGGCACCGGGGAGATCGAGATCGAGGGCACCACCTGGACCGCGAGCGAGTACGGCTACACCCAGCCCGGCCGCCCGACCGTGGTGCAGGCCGCGCGCTACGCCGTGATCGACCGCGGGGGCGTGGCCGCCGATGTGCTCGAGATCGTGGGCAGCTGCGGAGCGGAGAGCGCCGACGAGGAGATCGAGACCGTCCGCGCCATCCAGGACTCCCTGCAGCTGACCCTGGACTGACCCCGCCACCGCATCGTCCCCGGAGGGCGCCGGCCATCTTGGCCGGCGCCCTCCGGCCGTCCGGGGCGAGGCCGTCCGGTCGACCCTGTTGAGGTCCTCGGGACGCGACGGCGAGGCGACGGCCCGGCGAGGTGCCACGAGGCGTCGCGTGGGGAGCGGTGCACGGGGACCTCTGCCTGGGGAGTTGTCCCCATCGCCAAGGTGTGGTGGGTGGTTCTAGGGTGGTGTCATCACCTGGGGGACAGGGATCGAGGAAGTGGCCTTGGGGGTCGCGGAGGTCCGGTTCGGTGGGTGGGGATC
>Ga0079224_100004864_pt1 | contig 17513 bp, 13 predicted proteins | sample Stecom2015_FD_80414 | JGI IMG/M metagenome (GOLD analysis project Ga0079224, IMG submission 80414) | Agricultural soil microbial communities from Utah to study Nitrogen management - Steer compost 2015 | ecosystem: Environmental > Terrestrial > Soil > Agricultural land | place: USA: Utah...
CCCGGGCGAGCCGTCGGGCGAGGGGGAGGTCGTCGCCTTCGGCGAGGCGATCAAGCGCACCCTCCACGAGGTCATGGAGCGGGACGAGCGCATCCGGGTGTTCGGCGAGGACGTGGCCGACGCGCGCGAGGCGCTCCTCGCCGACGTCGAGGGCAAGGGCGGCGTGTTCGGCACCACGCACGGGCTCCAGCGCCGCTTCGGCGCCGCCCGCTGCTTCAACACCCCGCTAGCCGAGGCCAACATCATCGGCCGGGGCGTGGGCCAGGCGCTGCGCGGGCTGCGGCCGGCACCCGAGATCCAGTTCTTCGACTACATCTGGCCGGCGATGCACCAGATCAAGAGCGAGGCGGCCACGATCCGCTGGCGCTCGAACGGTGCGTTCAGCTGCCCCATGGTCATCCGGGTCCCGATCGGCGGGTACCTCACCGGCGGGGCGATCTGGCACAGCCAGAGCGGCGAGTCCTACTTCACCCACGTCCCGGGCCTCTTGGTGGCGATGCCGTCTCGCGCCCGCGACGCGGCCGGGCTCCTGCGCTACGCGTTCGAGTGCGAGGACCCCGTGCTGTTCCTCGAGCACAAGCACCTGCTGCGCCAGCCCTACACCCGCGACCCGTTCCCCGAGCCGGACTGGGTCCTCCCCTTCGGCCACGGCGACGTCCGCCGGCCGGGCACCGACGCCACGATCGTCACCTGGGGCGCCACCGTGCAGAAGAGCCTCGAGGCGGCCGAGCGGCTGGCGGCGGACGGGGCGGGATCGATCGAGGTGATCGACCTGCGCACGCTGGCGCCGTGGGACCAGGACCTCGTGGCCGAGTCGGTGGCCCGCACGAGCCGGGTCCTCGTCGTCCACGAGGACGTGCTCACCTGCGGGTTCGGCGCCGAGCTCGGGGCGTGGATCGCCGAGCACTGCTTCGAGGACCTCGACGCCCCGGTCCGCCGGGTCGGGGCCCTCGACACGCACGTGGGGTACGCCCCGGTGCTCGAGCGGGCGATCCTCCCGCAGGTCGAGGACATCGAGGCCGCGGCGCGCGACCTCCTCGCCTACTGACGCCCGGCTCGCCCGGTCAGCCCCAGAGCGCCCGGAGCACGGCGGTGGTGGCGCAGGCGGCCACGACCACGACGAGGAACGGCGCCCGCCGCCACTGCGCGACCACGGCGACGGCCACACCGGCCAGGCGGGCGTCGACGACGACCGCTCGCCCCGACGTGATCGTCTGCAGCCCGATGAGCGCGGCGAGCAGCGCCACGGGGAGCAGCCCGGCCACCCGCTGGACGCGGCGATCGGCCAGCCATCGCTCGGGGACGGACAGGCCGGCCACCTTGAGCAGGTAGCAGCCGGCCGAGGCGACGAGCACCGCGGGCCACATCAGGGCCGCCCCTCCCCGGCGTCGGGCCCGGACCCGTCGTCGGTGGGCGGCGGTCCGTGCTCGACGGCCGCCGCGCCGATCACCTCGTCGCCCACGCCGGGCGCCCCGGGGCGGACGAGGCCGGCGGCGACGGCCACGCCGGCCGCCACGAGCACCGGCACCCCGGCGGGGACGAGCGGCGCCACCGCCACGGCCACGGCGGCGGAGCTCAGCGCCACCGCCCACGGGCGCCGAGCCCGCAGGCGGGGACCGAGGAGGGCGACGAAGGCGGCAGGACCGGCCACGTCGAGACCGAGGACCCCGGGGTCCTCGAGCGCCGACGCGCCGACGGCGCCGGCGGCGGTGGCGAGGTTCCAGAGGGCGAACACCGAGCCGCCCGTGACCCAGAACCCGAGGCGACCCTCGGCCGGGTCGTCGGGGGTGGCGCCCATCGCCGCGCTCTCGTCGATCACGAGCTGGGCGCCCACGAGGCGGCGCACGCCCCGCAGCCCCAGCCGGCTGGCCAGCTGCAGGCCGTAGAAGGCGTTGCGGACCCCGAGCAGCACCGCCGTGGTGACCGCCGCGAACGGCTGACCGCCGCCGGCGATCGTGCCGACCATGGCGAACTGGGACCCGCCGGTGAACATGAGGAGGCTGAGCGCGCAGGCCTGGGCCACCGACAGGCCGGCGGCCACCGCCACCGCCCCGAAGGAGATGCCGTAGGCGCCGGTGACGAGCCCGATCGAGACCCCGTCTCGGACGATGGCCCGGCGGCGGGCGGGGTCGATCACGGCGGCGGGCACCGCCTCACCGCTACCACAGCGCCGCGGAGACCAGCGAACCCCGCCGAGCCGGTGCCTACCGCGCGGGGAGCACCCGCCACCGGTACCGCGGCGGACGGTGGAGGTGCTCCACGTCCACCACCTTCTGGCGGGGCGTGAGCTCGAGGACGAGCGCGCCCGGCGGGTACATGGCGGCGTCGATGTCCTCGCGGGTGGCGTCGACGTCGAGACCGACCTCGAGGCGAGCCTTCAGGACCGCCGTGCCGAGGCGGCCCTTCATGAGCGCGTGCATCACGGCGGGCAGCGTCTCCGGGTCCTTGAGGAGCCACGAGTGGGTGCCCCGCTCGACGACGACGAGGTCGCCCCGGGCCCGGCGGGCCGCGTCCTTGGCCGTCTTGATCGGCACCGGGACGTCCCAGTCGCCGTGGATCGCGAACACCGGGATCCGCTCGTGCTTCAGCCGCTCGAGCATCCACTTCGTGCCCCGGCTCCGCAGGATCGACGCGGCGGGGCCGAGGAGGCGCCAGGGGCGGCGGACGTGGCCGGCCACGGTGGGGGCCAGGAGCCGACCCAGCTTGAGCGCCTGGCGGGGGTCCCGGAACAGCGGGACCGTGGTGGCCGTGTCGAGGGCGAGGGTGGCGCCCATCCCCACGAGGAGGCCGGGCAGCACCCGGAACACGTTGACCATCCGGTCCCAGGTGTCGCCGACGATCGCGTCCAGGAGGATCACGGCGATGGCCCGGTGGGGCTGGCGGGCGGCCAGCTCGGTGACGAGCCGTCCCCCCATCGAGTGCCCGGCCAGCACCGCCTTGGGCACGCCGAGGTGGTCGAGCACCCGGCCGAGCAGGGCCGCGTACGACTCCATCGTCTGCGCGTCGGTGGGCAGGCCGAGCGTGCCGCCGTGCCCGGCGGTGTCCACGGCGATGACCCGGAACCCGAGGTCGACGAGCCGCGACAGGGTCTGGGCGTAGAGGATCCCCTCCGCGGAGAAGCCGTGGACCACCACGAGCGGCACGCCCTGGCCGCAGACGGCGACGCCGACCTGGTGGCCGTCGGCGAGGGTGATCGTGTGGCGTGCGAGGCGCGGCAGGGCGGCCTCGGCCTCCTCGTCGACGGTGGGGCCGGGCCCGATGACCGGATCGGTGGCCACGGCAAGGTGCCGGACGTTGTCGGGCTCCTCGTCGGCCTCGTCCGCTCCGGTGCGGACCGCGATGGGCTCCCACCCTTCTTCGAGCACGTTCCCAGTCTGGTCGATCCCGGCAGGAACCGGCGCGATGGCGGCGTGGTCGAGCCTCAGCCGAGGGCCTGGCGGGCTGCCTCGACGGCGGCCGCCATGGCCTCCGGATCGGGGTCGCCGTCGGGGCCGGGCCCGCCGGCGAGGCGCCGGACGAAGCGCACCCGCGCCCGCTCGTCGTGGAGGTCGCCATCGAAGCCGAGGAGGTGGGCCTCGAGCAGGTTGGCGTGCGTCTCCTCGTAGAAGGCGGTCCGGCGGCCGATGCAGAGCACGGCGGGGTGGCTGTCGCCGCCGTCGCGCTGGAACCACCCGGCGTAGGTGCCGTCGGCGGGCAGGAGGATGTCGCCGGGGATCGACACGTTGGCGGTGGGGTACCCGGCGATGTCCGGGGGCCCATCGCCGACCACCCGCCCGCGCACCTCGTGGTGCCGGCCCAACATGCGCTCGGCCCGGAGCAGGTCACCCTCCACGAGGGCGTGGCGGATCGCCGTGGACGAGGCCTTCTCCCCCGGTGACACCGGGCTGCCGGTCTCGTCGACGAGGGGCAGGCCGGCCACCTCGAAGCCCAGCTCGGCGCCCATGCGGGTGAGCATCGCCACGTTGCCCTGCCGCTGGTGCCCGAAGTGGAAGTCCTCCCCCACGATCACCACCCGGGCACCGAGCGCCTCCACGAGCACCTCGCGCACGAAGTCCTCGGCCGGCTCCTGGGAGCGGCGCTCGTCGAAGGGGATGACCAGGCACCGGTCGATGCCGGTGGCGGCCAGCAGCTCGAGCTTCTGCTCGAGGTCGGTGAGGAGCCGGGGCGCCGACTCGGGCCGCACCACCGAGGCGGGGTGGCGGTCGAAGGTGACGACGACGCTGGACAGCCCGGCCGCCTCGCCGCGCTTGCGGACCTCGGCGATGACGGCCTGGTGCCCGAGGTGTACGCCGTCGTAGGCGCCGATGGTGACGACGCTGCCCGCGCCCGGCTCACAGGCGTCGACGTCTCGCAGCACCTCCACGCCTCCCGACACTACGGGCCCGGGGGCCGGCGCTCCGAGTCGGCGCGGGCGGGGTCGCTCAGCGGGCGGCGAGGACGACGGCCGGCTTGGCGGTGTCGCCCCGGTGGGCCTCGTAGACCGCGAGCAGCGAGCCGTCGGGGCCGACGACCGCCCAGGGCCCGGCGCCGACCACCGGGAGGCGGTCGCGGGGCAGGACCTTGCCGTGGGCGACGGCCGCGGCGAGCCCCTCGTCGACGTCGACCCGGGCCAGGTCCCGCATGGCTTCGGTGGGGGTGAGGAGGTGCTCGGGGGTGAGCGCCTCGAGCGGGACGGCGTCGGCGAGGGTGAACGAGCCGATGGCGGTCCGCCGCAGGTCCCGCAGGTGGGCGCCGCCCCCGACCGCGGTGCCGACGTCGGCGGCCAGCGAGCGGACGTAGGTGCCCGACGAGCACTCGACCTCGATCGGGAAGCACCCCGGCTCGATCGGCTCCCCCACCTCGAAGCGGTGCACGGTCACGGGGCGAGCCTCCCGCTCCACCTCGATACCTTCGCGGGCCAGCTCGTGGAGGCGGCGACCACCGACCGACACGGCGGACACCATGGGCGGCACCTGCAGGATGGCACCGGTCAGGGCGGCGGCTGCGTCCCGCACCTGCTCGACCGTGACGTCGGCCATGTCCCACGTGCCCGTGACCTCGCCGGAGGCGTCGAGGGTGGTGGTGGCGGTGCCGAGCACGATCACCCCGGTGTAGGTCTTGGACGACAGGCCGAGGAAGCGCAGCAGCCGGGTGACCCGGCCCACGCCGAGGAGCAGCACCCCGGTGGCGTCGGGGTCGAGCGTGCCGGAGTGGCCGACCTTGCGGGTGCCGAGCAGCCCGCGGGCCTTGGCCACCACGTCGTGGCTCGTCCACCCGGCCTCCTTGTCGACGACGGCCAGCCCGTCGGGTCCGTGGCCGCCTCGTGCGCGCCGGCTCACCGCTCGTCGTCGTGGAGGGAGCGCAGGACCTCCTCCACCCGCGCTGCGCTCCGGTTGACGTCGTCGGGTCGGAAGACCAGCTCGGGGGTGTGCTTCACCCGGGCCTGGCGGCCGATGGCCCCCTGCAGCCGGAACCGGTGCTCCTCGAGCGCCGCCAGGACGATGACGTCGTCGTCCTCGCCGCCGGGCGAGTCGACGTACACGGTGGCCCGCTTCAGGTCGCCGTCGACGACCACAGACATCACCGTGACGAGCTCCAGGCGCTCGTCGTCGATGTGCTCGATCGACTCGGCCAGGATCTCCTGGTAGAGGCGGTTCAGGCGAGCCGTGCGGGGGAAGTCGCGCGCGGTCGCGTGGCGGCGGGGGCGCTTGGGCATGTCAGCCTCCTGGGGAAGAGGCCCCTAGGTGCGCGGGATCTCGCGCTCCTCGAAGGTCTCGATGATGTCGCCCTGCTTGAGGTCCTGGAAGTCGCTGAGGCCGATGCCGCACTCGTAGCCGGCCTGCACCTCGCGGACGTCGTCCTTGAAGCGGCGCAGCGAGGCGATCGTGCCCTTCCAGATGATCGTCCCGTCGCGCAGGAAGCGGACCTTGGAGTTCCGGGTGATCGTCCCGTTGAGCACGTAGCAGCCGGCCACCTTGCCGACCTTGGGCACGGAGAAGATCTCCCGCACCTCGGCCTCGCCGGTGACGACCTCCTCGAACTCGGGCTCGAGCATGCCGACCATCGCGCTCTCGATGTCCTCGAGCGCCTTGTAGATGATCTCGTAGGTCCGGATCTCGACGCCCTCCTCGGCGGCGAGCTCGCGGGCCTTGCGGTCCGGTCGGACGTTGAAGCCGATGATCGTGGAGCCCGACGTGGCGGCCAGGTTCACGTCCTGCTGGGTGATGCCGCCGACGCCGCGGTGCACGAAGGCCAGCTTCACCTCGTCGCGCTCGAGCTTGCGGAGGCTCTCCGTGAGGGCTTCGAGCGAGCCGGTGGTGTCGGCCTTGATGAGCAGGTTGAGCGTGGCCACGTCGCCCCGCTGGATCTGCTCGAAGATGTCCTCGAGCTTGGCGCCGCTGGGGGCCGCGGCCTCCCGGCCGAGGTTGGCCACCCGCTGCCAGTGCTCGCGCTTCTCGGCGACGGACTTGGCGGCCTTCTCGTCGGGCGCGACCACGAAGGTGTCGCCGGCGCCGGCCACGTCGTTCAGGCCGAGGACCTGCACCGGGGTGGACGGGCCGGCCTCCTTGACCTGCTCGCCGTGGTCGTTGATGAGCGCTCGGACGCGGCCCCAGGCGGGCCCGGCGACGAGCGGGTCACCGACCCGGAGGGTGCCGCGCTGCACGAGCACGTTGGCCACGGGACCACGACCGATGTCGAGGTGCGACTCGATGACGACGCCGGCGGCCCGGCCCTCGGGCTCGGCCTTCAGGTCCTCGACCTCGGCCACGAGGAGGATCGTCTCGAGCAGGTCGTCGACGCCGTCGCCGGTGAGCGCCGACACCGGGATCATCTCGGTGTCGCCGCCCCAGTCCTGCGGGATGAGGCCGTGCTCGGAGAGCTGCTGCTTCACCCGGTCGGGCTGGGCCGTCTCCTTGTCCATCTTGTTGATGGCCACGACGATCGGCACCCCGGCGGCCTTGGCGTGGTCGATGGCCTCGATCGTCTGGGGCATGACGCCGTCGTCGGCGGCGACCACCAGGACCACGATGTCGGTGGCCTCGGCGCCTCGGGCCCGCATCGCGGTGAACGCGGCGTGGCCCGGGGTGTCGATGAAGGTGACCTTCTTGCCGTCGTGCTCGGCCTGGTAGGCGCCGATCGCCTGGGTGATGCCACCGGCCTCGCCGGCGACCACGTTGGCGTCGCGGATCGTGTCGAGCAGCTTCGTCTTGCCGTGGTCGACGTGGCCCATGACCGTGATGATCGGGGGCCGGGGCTCGGCCCGCTCCTCGTCGACCTCCAGCAGCTCCTGGACGCCGAGCACCTTCTGGAGCTCGACCTCCTGCTCCTCGCCGGGATCGACGAGCCGGATCGTGGCGCCGATCTCCGCGGCGAACAGCTCGATCTGCTCGTCGGTGAGCGACTGGGTGGCCGTGACCATCTCGCCGAGCTGCATGAGGAAGCGCACGACGTCGGCCGCGGTGCGGTTCAGCTTCGGACCGAGCTCCTGCGGGGTGGAGGCGCGCTCCACCACCACCTCACCCTCCGGGACGGCAGCGTCCTTGGGGGTGTAGGTGGGCAGGTCCATCGGCTGGAGCTCTTCGCGGTTCCGGCGCCGACGACCACCCTTGCGCCGGGGCGGGCGCTGCTGCGGGCCGCGGCCGCCACCGGGGCGACCGCCGCCGGGACCACCGCCCGGGCGGCCGTAGCCGCCGGGGCCACCACCGGGACCGCCACCGGGGCGACCACCGCCGCCGCCGGGGGGCGGGCCGACGACGCGACGGCCCGGAGGCGGTGGGATGGCGCGACCGGAGGGGCTGCGGGGTGCGCCGCGCCCGCCCATGCCGGGCGGGGGCGGGATCGGCTTGCCGCTCTGCGAGCGAGGTAGGGCCGGGGGACGCTGACCGGGCGCGGGCGGGCGGGGCGGCGCCTCCGATGAGCCGCCCGGAGGCGGCGGGGGTGCCTGCCCGGGCCGGGGCGGCGCCGCCGGACCGCCCGCGGCGGGCGGCGGGGCGGGACGGGCCTGACCGGGCGCCGGCGGGCGAGGCGCGGCCGGCGGGGCGGGACGGGCCTGGCCGGGCGCCGGCGGGCGAGGGGGTGCCGGCGGGGCGGGACGGGCTGCCCCGGCCGGGCGGGCCTCGCTGCCGTCCTCGGTGCGCCGCGGCGGGGCGGGACGCTCGCTGCCCGACGACGTGACGAGCCGGCTGGGCGCCGAGGGCTTGGCCGCCGGGGGCGCCGCCTTGGCCGGCTCGGCGCGCTCCGGAGCGGGCGCGGCCTTGGCCGCGGGGGCCGGCTTGTCGGTCTCGGCCGCCTTCTCCGGGGCCTTCTTGGCCGGGGCCTTCTTGGCCTCAGCCGCCTTCTTGGCCGGGGCCTTCTTCGCCTTGGCGGGCTCCTCGGGCTGGACCTCCCGGATGAGGCCCTCGCGCTCGGCCTTGCGACGGACGCGATCGGCTTGCGCCTCCTCGATGCTCGAGGAGTGCGTCTTGACGCCGATCCCCAGCGAGAGGCAGAGGTCGAGCGTCTCCTTGTTCGTCATGCCGAGCTCCTTTGCGAGCTCGTGCACGCGCATCTTCGGTGCCAAGTTCTTGGTTCAGTCCTTCGCGGGCGTCGTCGTCTTCACAGATCGTCGGTGGGCGCGGTGCGGCCCCGTCGCCACATCACGGCCTACCATCCTCGCACGAACTGAGCCGTCCGCACGACTTGGGGGCCATCCCCGGCGGTCAGCCGGCGAGGTCCGGGCCGAGGGCACGGACCGCATCGGGTGACACGGGCGACCGCAGCGCCCTCGAGAGAGCGTTGCGGCGAGCGGCCTGTTCGAGGCAGTCGAGCGACCCGGCGCACAGCCAAGCCCCTCGACCCGGCAGTGTACGGCCGATCCTCAGCACTCCCTCCTCGTCGAGGGCCAGGCGGACGAGCTCCGACTGGGGAGCTCGCCGCCGGCACCCGACGCAGGTGCGGATCGGTGGACGGCTACCGCTCGTCGTCGACCGCTCCGACATCGGCGTCGCCCTCGTTCTCGGCCGGGGCCTCGCCGGTGCCTGCGTCCGCGAGCGCCGCCTCGCCCTCGGGTGCCGACACCTCGGCCGGCTCCTCCTCGGTCGGGCCCGCGTCCTCGCCGCTCGGCGCCTCGACCTCGTCGACGGGCGCGTCGTCGGTCGGGGCTGCCTCGTCGTCGGCCGGCTCACCCGCGTCGCCGTCGGAGGCCTCGCCAGCCGCGTCGGCGTCGTCGTCGGCCTCGGCGGTGCTCTCGGCCCACTCCTCGGCCGACAGGGCCGGGCCGCCCTCCGCGGGCACCCACACCTGCTCGCCGGTGTCGGGGTCGACGACCCACTCGCCCTGGGCCCACTCCTCGCCCTGGTAGGCCTCCTCCTCGGCCAGCTGCGACTCGCTCTTGATGTCGACCCGCCAGCCGGTGAGGCGAGCGGCGAGGCGGGCGTTCTGGCCCTCCTTGCCGATGGCCAGCGACAGCTGGAAGTCGGGGACGATCACCGTGGCCACGCCGGTGTCGGGGTCGATGCGGACCTCCTTTACCTTGGCCGGCGACAGGGCCTTCATGACGAACTCGTAGGGGTCGTCGGAGAAGGGGACGATGTCGATCTTCTCGCCGTTCAGCTCGTTGACGACCTGGCGGACGCGCGCCCCTCGGGCGCCGACGCAGGCGCCGACCGGGTCGACGTTCGGGTCGTTCGACCAGACGGCGATCTTCGTGCGGTGCCCTGGCTCGCGAGCGCAGGCCTTGATCTCGACGACGCCGTCGGCGATCTCGGGGACCTCGAGCTTGAACAGCTCGAGGATCAGGCCCGGGTGGGTGCGGGACACGACGATCTGCGGGCCCTTCGCCGTGCGGCGGACCTCGACGATGTAGGCCTTGAGCCGCGTGTTCGGCACCGGCCGCTCGTAGGGCACCTGCTCGGCCTGGGGCAGCAGCGCCTCCACCCGACCGAGGTCGAGCAGGGTGTAGCGGCTGTCGGTCTGCTGGATGATGCCGGTGACGATGTCGCCCTCGCGGCCCGCGTACTCCTCGTACTTGAGCTCGCGCTCGGCCTCGCGGATGCGCTGCGTCATCACCTGGCGAGCGGTCATCGCCGCGATCCGCCCGAAGTCGTCGGGCGTGACATCGAGTTCGGGACCGTAGGGCTCGCCGTCCTCGTCGAGCTCCTGCGCGAACACCCGGATCTCGAAGGTCGTCGGGTCGATCGTGACCCAGGCGTACTCGTAGGCGTCGGGCATCCGCTTGTAGGCGGACTCCAGCGCGTCGGCGAGCGCTCCCAGCAGGGTGTCGACCGAGATGCCCCGGTCCTGTGCGAGGGCGACGAGGGCCTCCCCCATGTCGAGGTTGCTCATGGCTTGCTCTGCTTCCTCTCTCGCTTGGCGTTGCCGCCCCACTCGAAGGTGGTGCGGGCCCGCTCGATGTCGTCGAACCGGAGGGTGCGACTCGTGCCGTCGGCGACGGCGAAGGTGACGGTGTCCTCGCCCACGGCCGCGACGCTGCCCTCGAGGCGGCGGTCGCCCTCCACCCCGGGTCGGGTCTTGACCTTCACGCTGCTGCCCAGCGCACGGGCGAAGTGGTCGCGGGTGCGCAGGGGTCGCTCGAGGCCGGGGGTGCTGACCTCGAGGGTGTAGTTGCCCTCGATCGCGTCGTGCTCGTCGAGGGCCCGGGAGATCTCGCGGGAGACCCGGGCCAGGTCGTCCACGCCGACGCCGCCCTCGCGGTCGACGAGGACCTGGAGCATGCCGGCGCCGAGCTCGAGGTCGTACAGGTCGAGGTCAGCTGCGCCCAGGATGGGCTCCACGAGGTCGCGCACTCGGTCGACGGTGCTCATCTGGACGGCTCACCTCCTCGGCATCGGGCCCGACATGGCAACGGCGCGGGCCAGAGGCCCACGCCGTTCACACGCAACGGACGAGATCAGGTCGCGAAGTGTACCAGCCACCGACCCGATGGGACGGGTCGAGACGTCCCGTTCCGTCCGCTCAGTAGGACCGTGCGACGTAGGCGACGAGGTCGGGCTCGTCCTCGCTGTCGGGGAGGGAGCCGTCCGGTCGCTGCAGGCAGCGGACGGTGATGGCGTCCTGGGCCAGGCGGGCCTCGCCGCCGTCGCGCACGAGGTCCCACGGCACCCGGGCGAAGCCGTCCTGACCGGCCTCCACCGCCTCCTCCAGGGAGGCCACGTCGGCGGTGCGCTCGTCCCGGCGCCGGGTGGCCGCCGCGAGCAGGTCGGCCTGGATGGCGGGCAGCAGCGCCTCGGCCCGCCGGGCCGCCTCGGCCGCCGGGACCGCCACCTTCTCGCCGGTGTCGCGCCGCACCAGGGTGACGGTGCCCTCCTTCAGGTCGCGCGGCCCCACCTCGATGCGCACGGGGATGCCCTTCAGCTCCCAGTCGGTGGCGCGCCGCCCGAAGCTGGTGGCCACCTGCGCGTCGAGCCGGGCCCGCACCCCGACGCCCTGGAGCTCGCGGGTGATCGCCTCGGCCGCTTCGCCGGCGCCGTCCTCGTCGCGCACGAGCAGCACCACCACCTGGGTGGGGGCCAGCGCCGGCGGGACCACGATCCCCCGGTCGTCGCCGTGGGCCATGATCAGCCCGCCGACCATGCGCGTGGTGACGCCCCACGACGTGGTGTGGCAGAGCTGGGAGTCGCCCTGGTCGTCGAGGTACGTGATGTCGAAGACCTTGGCGAAGTTCTGGCCGAGGTCGTGGCTCGTGCCCATCTGGAGGGCCTTGCCGTCGCCCATCATCGCCTCGACGGTCAGCGTGTTGACCGCGCCGGCGAAGCGCTCGGCCGCCGTCTTCCGGCCCGGGACCACGGGGATGGCGAGCACGTTCACCATGAAGTCCTGGTATACGTCGCGCAGGATCTGCTTGGCGTAGGCGTCGCTCTCCTCCGCGGTGGCGTGGGCGGTGTGGCCCTCCTGCCAGAGGAACTCGGTGGTGCGCAGGAACAGGCGGGGCCGCAGCTCCCAGCGCACCACGTTGGCCCACTGGTTGAGCAGCAGCGGCAGGTCCCGGTAGCTCTGCACCCACTTGCCCATGTACTCGCCGATGACGGTCTCGCTCGTGGGCCGCACCACCAGCGGCTCCTCGAGCTCCTTGCCGCCGGCGTGGGTGACCACGGCCAGCTCAGGGCTGAACCCCTCGACGTGCTCCGCCTCCCGGGTGAAGTACGACTGGGGGATGAACAGCGGGAAGTAGAGGTTCTCGGCCCCCGCGGCCTTGATGCGCTGGTCGACCTCGGCCTGCATCCGCTCCCAGAGCGCGTACCCGTACGGCCGCACGACCATCGTCCCTCGGGCCGGCCCGTTGTCGGCCAGCTCGGCCTTGGCGACGACGTCCTGGTACCAGCGAGGGAAGTCCTCGGCCTGCGGGGTGAGGATCGGGGCCTTTGCCATAGGCCGCCGATGGTAGGGCCCGCTCCCCCACCGGCCCGAACGCGCCTCGGCTCAGCCGTCGACGCGCTTGTGGATCAGCTCGACCCGCTGCTCGGATGCGTTGGCGTCGGCGCCCTTCTCGGCCAGCAGCGCCGCGCGGTCGCGCTCGGCCTCCCGGGTGGCCCGCTCCACGTCGGCGCGCGCCATCGCCGCCTCCACGCCGTGCTCGTGGATGAACTCGGCCCACTCGACGAGCGTGTCGACCATCTCGTCCTCCGGGACGACGGCCACGTTGCGCCCCTTCACGAACAGGTGGCCCCGCTTGTTGCCGGCGGCGATGCCCAGGTCGGCGTCGCGGGCCTCGCCGGGGCCGTTGACGACGCAGCCCATCACGGCGACCTGCAGCGGGATCTCCCGGTCCCCGAACGCCGCCATGGCCTGCTCGGCGACCGCGATCACGTCCACCTCGGCCCGCCCGCAGCTGGGGCAGGCGATGAGGTCGATGTTCTTGCGCTCCCGCAGGCCCATAGCCTCGAGGAGCTGGCGCCCGGCGCGGGCCTCCTCGACGGGGTCGGCGGTGAGGCTGTAGCGGATCGTGTCGCCGATGCCCTCGGCGAGGAGGGTGGCGATCCCGGCCGTGGCTTTCACGAGGCCCCCCGGGGGCGGACCGGCCTCGGTGACGCCGAGGTGCAGCGGGTGGTCGACCGTGTCGGCGAGGAGCCGGTAGGCCTCGATCATGAGCGGCACCGACGAGGCCTTCACCGAGATCTTCACGTCCTCGAAGCCGACCTCGCGGAAGTAGGCGAGCTCGATCTGGGCGGACTCGACCATGGCCTCCGGCGTGACCCGGCCGCCGTGCTTCTCGTAGAGCTTCGGGTCGAGGCTGCCGCCGTTCACCCCGATGCGGATCGGGATCCCCCGATCTCGGCACTCCTGGGCGACGATCTTGATGTGCTCGGGCTTGCGGATGTTGCCCGGGTTGAGGCGCAGGCAGTGCACGCCGGCCTCGAGGGCGGCGAGGGCCATCCGGTACTGGTGGTGGATGTCGGCCACGATCGGCACCGGGGAGCGGGGCACGATGCGGGCCAGCCCCTCAGCGGCCTCGATCTCGTTGCAGGTGCAGCGGACGATGTCGGCCCCGGCGGCGGCGAGCGCGTAGATCTGCTGGAGGGTGGCCTCGTGGTCGGCCGTCTTCGTCGTGGTCATCGACTGGACGGTGACGGGCGCGTCACCGCCGACGGGCACCGAGCCGACCATGACCTGACGGGTGCGGCGGCGCGGGTACGACGACTGGCCTAGCTCCACTGCGGCTCCTCCGGACCGACGACGGCGGGGCGGGGCTCGAGGGTGGCGTCGAGCGGGACCATCAGCCCAGCCCGATCGGGTCGACGATGTCCAGGTAGATCGACGACACCCCGATGAGGACGAGCACCATGAACACGGCGTAGGTGAGCGGCAGCAGCTTCGACACGTCGGCCATGTAGCGGCGGCCGCCGATCGAGCGGATCCGCTCGTAGGTGGCGACGGCGGCGTGACCACCGTCGAGCGGGAGCAGCGGGATCATGTTGAGCACGCCGATCGAGATGTTCACGAAGGCGAGCAGCAGCAGGAACCCGGACATGCCGTCCTCGCTCATGTCGGCGCCGAGTCGGGCCACGCCGTAGATCGACACGAGGCGGTTCTGGTCGCCCTCGTCGGCGGTGCGGGGCCCCCCGCCGCCACCGGCGGGCGCGCCGGCCTGCGGCTCGGGCTGCCGGCCGCCCTCGAGCACCGTGGAGGCGAAGTCGCCGACGCCGCCGGTGAAGAACCGGGTGAGGTTCACCACGGTGTCCTTCACGGTGGTGACCGTGTACTCGCCGGACAGCAGCAGCGAGTCGACGATGCCGCCGGTCACGTCGGGGCGGTCCGGGAAGGCGCCGGACACGCCGAGGAAGCCGAGCGATCGGTCGTCGGGCCGGCGACCGATCGTGGCCTCGAGCGGCACCTCGACGCCGTCGCGCTCGACGACGATCGGGATCGTGTCGCCCGGGCGGTCGACGACGAGCGGGCCGACGTCGGCGAAGGTGGACACCTCCTCGCCGTCGATGCGCACGATCCGGTCGCCGGGCTCGACGCCGGCCCGGTCGGCGCCGGAGCCGGGGGTGACCTCGCCGACCACCCACTCGGTCTCGTCGACCTGGTGACCGAGCCGCTCGGCTTGCTCGCTGTAGGCCGGGACGCCGAAGAACGCGAACACCACGAAGAAGAGGACAAAGGCCTGCAGCAGGTGCATGATCGAGCCGCCGGACACCGTGAGCAGGCGCTTGGGGTACGACTGCTGGCGGTAGGTGCGGGGCTCGTCCTCGGGCGGCACCTCGTCGAGGTTGTTCATCCCGATGATCCGCACGTACGCCCCGACGGGGATCAGCTTGATGCCGTACTCGGTCTCGCCGCGGCGGAACGACCAGATCTTCGGGCCGAAGAAGAGGAAGAACTCGGTGACCTTCATCCCCGACCACTTGGCGGCGAGGTAGTGGCCGAGCTCGTGGAGGAAGATCATCACGGACAGCGCGCCGATGATGAGCAGCCAGCCCTTGCCGGCCCAGAGGCCGAGGGCCACCGTGGCCGTGATCACGATCCCGAGGCGCCACCAGCCGCCGGCGATCTCGCCGCGGGGCTCGCCACCGCCGGCCGCCCCGGTCATGCGAGCCGACGGGGACGGCTGGGGCGGAGCCGGCGGCTCGCGGTCGGGAGTTCGGATGTGGGTCACAGGCGGTGCCTCTCCTCGATGACCGCCGTGGCGGCGAGCCGGGCGCGGCGGTCGGCGTCGATCACGGCGTCGACGCTGTCGGCGACACCTCCATCATGCCGGGCCAGGACCGCGTCGAGGACCTCGGGGATGGCGATCCAGGGGATCTGCCCGTCGAGGAAGGCGGCCACCGCCACCTCGTTGGCGGCGTTGAGGGTGGCCGGGGCGAGCTCCCCGGCGCGCCCCGCCTCGTAGGCGAGGCGCAGGCAGGGGAAGGCGTCGAGGTCGGGCGGCTCGAAGTCGAGGCGGCCGAGCTCGGTCCAGTCGATCCGCCCGAACGGGGTGGCGACCCGCTCCGGGTAGGCCAGGGCGTAGGCGATCGGCAGGCGCATGTCGGGCAGGGAGAGCTGGGCGATCGTGGCGCCGTCGGTCATCTCCACCATCGAGTGGACGACGGACTGGGGGTGCACGACGACCTCGATGCGGTCGTAGGGCACGTCGAAGAGCTCGTGGGCCTCGATGACCTCCAGGCCCTTGTTCATCAGCGTCGACGAGTCGACGGTGATCTTGGGCCCCATCGACCACGTGGGGTGCGCCAGCGCGTCCTCCACCGTGACGCCGGCCAGCTCCTCGCGGGTGCGACCCCGGAACGGCCCCCCGGACGCGGTGAGCACGATCCGAGCCACCCAGTCCCCCGCCTCGGCGTGGGGGTGCTGGGCCCGGAGGCACTGGTGGACGGCGCAGTGCTCGCTGTCGACGGGCACGAGCTCCCCCGCCCCCGGCTGGCGCCGGATCGCCCGCACGACCGGTCCGCCCGCGATCAGCGACTCCTTGTTGGCCAGGGCCAGGCGCTTGCCGGCGCCGAGCGCGGCGAGGGTGACGCCGAGCCCGGCGAAGCCGACCACGCCGTTGACGCACACGTCGGCCACGGTGGCGATCTCCGCCAGCGCGCTCGGCCCGGCCAGCACCTCGGTGCCCGGCGCGACGGCGGCCTCGAGCTCGGCCGCCCGCGAGGCGTCGGCGATGGCCACGACCTTGGGCCGCACCCGGCGCGCCTGCTCGGCCAGCGCCTCGACCGAGGACCCGGCCCCGAGCGCGACGACCTCGAAGCGGTCCGCCTCCGACTCGATGACCTCGAGCGTCTGTGTCCCGATCGAGCCCGTCGACCCTGCGATCGAGACCGTCCTCGCCATCCCCCCAGGCTAGGCCCCACTCCCCCACGGGACGCGTGCCCGAGGCAATGCGTCCCACGTCCGCGGTCTCGAGGCGATGCGTCCCGCATGTGGGTCGTATCGCCTCGACAGCGCTGCGGCGGGACGCATTGCCTCGCCACGAGCGGTCGGGGCGGGGGCTACATGAAGAAGTCGCGCAGGGTGGCGAGGAGCCAGACGGCGGGGAGGACGAAGAGCATCCCGTCGAAGCGGTCCATGAGGCCGCCGTGGCCGGGGAGGATGCTGCCCATGTCCTTGACCTCGAGGTCGCGCTTCACGAGGGACTCGCAGAGGTCGCCGAGGGGGGCGAAGAGGGCGACGGCGAGGCCGACCAGGGCGCCTTCGGCGAAGGAGTCGATCGGGCCGAACCCCACGAGGGCGCTGAGGACGACGACGACCACGAAGGCCACCGCGCAGCCACCGAGGAGGCCCTCCACGGTCTTGTTGGGGCTGGCTGCCGACAGCGGCTGGCGACCGGCGTTGCGGCCGATGAAGAGCCCGCCGACGTCGTAGCCGATCGTGCCGATGATGGCGGCGAGCAGGATGCCGAGGCCCGGGTCGCCGAGCCCGAGCATCAGCGCGGCGAAGGACCCGAAGAGCCCGACCCACAGCACCCCGAGGAGGGTGGCGCCGACGTTCAGGACCGGTGACTCGTGGGCCGCGCCGACGAGGTACCACAGCAGGCACACGGCGGTGGTGAGGAACAGGACCGCCGGGTACGCGCCGTAGCCGTAGTTGTAGGCGCCGATCACGAGCCCGACGGAGCCGACGATCCCGGCCAGCGCCACCGGCTGGTAGCCGGCTTGGCGGAGGGCGCCGTAGAGCTCGGCGACGGCGACGCCGATGACGGCGGTGACGAGCACCATGGCCGGCACGGTGCCGAGGTTGAACAGCACGAGCGCGAGGGCGAGGAAGCCCACGCCCACGCCCACGGCGGCGCCCATGTCCCGATCGCCACCGCCGGAGCGCGCCGGCGGGCGGCTGCTGCGCTGCGGGGCGGCCCGCCGGCTCCGCTCGGCCCGGCGGGGCGCTCCGGCGGCCACCGCGGCCTCCTCGTAGGCCGGCTCCTGCAGTGCGGGGTCCCAGTCGGGCTCGAAGGGCTCGGGCTCGTAGTCGTCGTCGCCGGGGGCGAACACCGACGCGCCGGGGGTGACGCCGGCGTCGAGGTCGGCGAAGGAGAAGTACTCGTCGTGGCTGGGCCGCTCGCTCGTGTCGAGCGCCCCGATGCGGGCCTCCTCGTCGGCGTCGGC
>Ga0079224_100004865_pt1 | contig 17512 bp, 16 predicted proteins | sample Stecom2015_FD_80414 | JGI IMG/M metagenome (GOLD analysis project Ga0079224, IMG submission 80414) | Agricultural soil microbial communities from Utah to study Nitrogen management - Steer compost 2015 | ecosystem: Environmental > Terrestrial > Soil > Agricultural land | place: USA: Utah...
CACAGTCCAATCCGGAATGGATGATGAAATCCCAAGGAATTTTCACGCAATTGCTCGATATGGATTATCCGCTGATTTTGGTTTTATTTATCGTTTATTTCTTCATCGGCTATTTATTTTACAGCTCAATTTTTGCGGCAATCGGTTCTGCGGTCGATAACGACACGGACACGCAACAATTCACTTTTTACCCTATTTTCCCGATGATGATTGCGATGTACGGAAGTTTGACCACACTTGAAAATCCCGACGGTCCGGTTTCTTTTTGGTTGTCGATGATACCGCTGACTTCGCCGATTTCGATGGTTACGAGATTACCGTTCGGCGTGGAATGGTGGGAAATTGCGCTTTCGCTTGCATTGCTCATCGGTTCGATGTTGCTGATGGTTTTCTTTGCTTCGAAAATTTACCGTGTCGGAATTCTGATGTACGGCAAAAAACCTTCGTTTAAAGAAATGTGGAAGTGGATGAGGTATTCGAATTAAGTTTCAAGTTCAAAGTTTAAGGTTTCAAGTTAATAGAAGTTCGGAATGCGAGGTTCGAAGTTCGTTAATTGAGATGAACAAAAATTGATGGAAGATAAAAAAGTATTTTTCTATTTATAATAATTAGGTTCAGGAAAATCAGGATTAAATTCCTTGTTCATTTCATACATCATTTTCATGTGAGAATTTAATTCATCAATTAAAGGTTCTAATCTATATTCTGCTCTTCTTTTATCCACATTGACGCTGTCAATCAGCCCAATTTTCGGATAAATTCTCATATCATTTTTGTACTCAACTTGAGTTCCAAATATTTGTTTTTCTCCGTTGTTGACATTTACTCTATCTTGGAGATATGCATAATCATTTGGGTTTGCATTTTTTCTTCTAACTTCTTTTTTCATTTTTTTGAGAATTTCTTCCTGAAATTCAACATCAAAATCAAAATGCTGTACCAACAACCAAAAATCATGAGCTCCCTGCTCCCCTACTTTGTCAAATCCCAAAAATCCATATTTTTCATAAATTGATTTTACTTCTTTATGATTAGATTTGAAAATACTGTCTTTAATTATCGTGAAATCTTCCCAAGCTTTTTCTACTCCTTTTGACCTTTTATCCTCATCGGATGGAACGCCTGCAGCAATCTGGTCTTGAACAACCAAACTATCTAATTTCTGAATTAAATTTTCTTTTTCAATTTGTGTCAATGATTTTGAATTCTCGCAACTGATAATCAAAACAGCAGCTAAAATCAACGCAAATCCTTTTTTCATTTTGTCTAAGTTTAATTCAAAACTACTGAATATTAATTAAGCATACTTTAACTAACTTTCAACCCGAATTTCCAACTTCTAATTTCGCAAAACGACGAAAAACAATTAATTTCGCAACTCAATTAAAAAGCTATGTCAGAAGATATTTTCAAGAAAATCATTTCACACGCCAAAGAGTACGGTTATATTTTTCAATCGAGTGAGATATATGACGGATTATCAGCCGTTTATGATTACGGTCAAAACGGTGCAGAACTCAAAAACAACATCAAACAATATTGGTGGAAAGCAATGGTTCAGCTAAATGAAAATATCGTCGGGATTGATTCCGCGATTTTTATGCATCCCACAACCTGGAAAGCTTCCGGTCACGTAGATGCGTTCAACGACCCTTTGATTGACAATAAAGATTCTAAGAAACGATACAGAGCAGACGTTTTGATTGAGGATTATTGCGCCAAAATTGAAGCCAAAATCGATAAAGAAGTGGAAAAAGCGGCAAAACGTTTCGGCGATGCTTTTGATAAAGAACAATTTTTGGCAACCAACGGACGCGTGGTGGAATACCAAGAAAAAATCGATGCAATTCTGAGCCGAATGGCAAAATCTTTGGAAACCGAAAATCTCGCTGACGTAAAGGCTTTGATCGAAGAATTGGAAATCGCCGATCCGGTTACCGGTTCCAAAAACTGGACAGAAGTTCGTCAGTTCAATTTGATGTTTGGAACGAAATTGGGTGCAACGGCTGATACCGCAATGGATTTGTATTTGCGTCCGGAAACAGCACAAGGGATTTTTGTGAATTTCTTAAATGTTCAAAAAACCGGACGAATGAAAATTCCTTTCGGAATTGCGCAAATCGGAAAAGCATTTAGGAATGAGATTGTTGCGAGACAATTTATTTTCAGAATGCGCGAATTCGAACAAATGGAAATGCAGTTTTTTGTGCAACCCGGTTCGGAATTGGAATGGTACGAAAAATGGAAGGAAACCCGTTTGAATTGGCACAAAGCATTGGGATTGGGCGATGAAAATTATCGTTTCCACGACCACGAAAAATTGGCGCATTATGCCAATGCCGCTGCCGACATCGAATTCAAATTCCCGTTCGGATTCAAAGAATTAGAAGGAATTCATTCCAGAACAGATTTCGATTTGAAAGCGCACGAAGAATATTCAAGCAAAAAATTACAATATTTCGATAACGAATTGAACCAACATTATGTTCCGTATGTGGTAGAAACTTCGGTTGGTTTGGACAGATTATTTTTGGCAATTTTCTCTAACAGTTTGAAAGAAGAGCAATTAGAAGACGGAAGCGAAAGAACGGTTTTGAGTTTGCCACCTGCTTTGGCACCGATTAAAGCCGCAATTTTACCATTGGTCAAAAAAGACGGATTGCCGGAATTTGCTGAGAAAATTTTCAAGGATTTGCGTTTGGATTTCAATGTAATGTACGAAGAAAAAGATTCCATCGGGAAACGTTACAGAAGAATGGATGCCATCGGAACGCCTTTCTGCATCACGGTTGACCATGATTCCTTGAATGACAATTCAGTTACGCTTCGGTACCGCGACACGATGAAACAGGAAAGAATTCCTGTCGAAAAACTTGCTGAAATCATTGACAAAGAAGTGAATATGAAATATTTGCTGGCGAAGGTTTAGTTTCAGGTTCAAAGTTTCAGGTTTCAAGTTTGTTTATAAATTTATTTATTTTATGCCACTCATTGAACTGGAAACTTTTATTGAAGCCGAAATAGGAATTTGTTTTGATTTGGCAAGAAGTATTGATTTGCATACCATTTCTACTGTAAAAACCAATGAAAAAGCGATTGAGGGACGTACAAAAGGTTTAATTGAGTTGGGCGAATTTGTCACTTGGGAAGCCACGCATTTTGGTGTCAGACAAAAATTAACTTCAAAAATTACGGCTTTTCAAAAACCCTTTCATTTCAGAGATGAACAGTTAAAAGGAATATTTAAGTTCATCAAACACGAACATTATTTTGAACAAAAAACCAATGGTGTTTTGATGAAAGATGTGTTTCATTATGAAGCGCCATTTGGTTTCATTGGAAGAATCGTTGAAAAATTAATTCTGACAAATTATTTAAAAAAATTCCTTCTCGAAAGAAATCAAATCATCAAACAATACGCAGAAACAGATTTACATAAATCATTGCTGAAAATTAAAACCCGTAATTAACCTTTGTGCAATTATAGTTAATAATACTTATTTCCTCAAAACATTCCATGCTCCTTCCACATCGCCATCTTTCAATAAATCTTTTGCGTGGAGATGGGCTGTTTCGTCGGATTGGAAATTCCCTTCCATAAGGCTTTCAACATTGCCCAGCATCGCCAAGTCATTTCCGGTAAGAATAGAACTTGTTTGAATTTCTGTCGGTAAAGCATCTACCCCAATTCCTTTTGTAGCCAAAGGTTTGGGGATTTCAAAAAGAGAATCACCATTGGAATGTGTGTACCAAGATTCGCCCATTCGTCCGACCAAATCAATTTTCCGAGTGTCGATTAATCCTTTTTCATTTAAAACAGATTCATCCACATGAATCATCAAAACTTCACAAATTACCAAAGTTCCGGCTCCACCACCATCACCCAGATAAATCAAATCACGGACTTTGCATTCAAAAGAAGCTTTGGATTCTTTTACGCGCGGCGGTTTTATTTTTATCGAAGCGACTTCAGTGAATCCGGCTTTGTGAAATTCATTGGTGCCTTTCGGGTATTCGGTGCTAGCAAGCGAACTTTGGTGAACGATGTCGTAAGAAACTGTATTGATGACACATTCGCGCACTTGTTCGATGTTTTCCAAGGTATGTTTGGTCGTTGTATCACGCACTCTTCTGGAGGGGGAAAAGACCAAAATCGGTGGATTGGAACTGAAAACATTGAAAAAACTGAACGGGCTCAGGTTTACATTTCCTTCTGAATCAACGGTACTTACCAAAGCAATTGGGCGCGGTGCAACGGCGTTTTGCAAGTATTGAATGGATTCTGCGGGTGTGACTTGAGTCGTATCTATGGTTTTGATCATCGTTGAAATTTTGAAGCGCAAAGTTAAGGATTAATCAGGAATTTTGAAGGGATTCTATAGTTTTAAGGTTTGCCCCGCGTGCGAGATGAAGGCATTTGTTTGACTTCGTCGAACCACTTCGTTAGGGTTGAGCTTCCCTCCGCTCCCGAAAAGGAACGGAGGGAAAGCGAGTGCCGCGAGCCCGGTCACGGTCTTTTGGTTTGTGTTCGGATTCGGGATTTTGTTTCCACCGTGACAAGCTTATTTTAACAGTTTTTATGATGGATTAACATTTTTCGGTTTGATGATTGCAATAGGATAAATACTATTAATAAGAAACATTAAAATTATGGACAGATTAGAATTAGAAGGAAAATGGAACCAAATCAAGGGAGCCTTCAAACAAAAGTATGGAGAGTGGTTTAATGATGATGAATCTTTCGCTGACGGCAAATTTGATGAAGTGATTGGGAAAATTCAGGAAAAATCTGGACGTACCCGTGAACAAATTGAACAAGAAATCAGGGATTGGAACATTTAATCCTTCTTGATTTTTTATGTTCAGATTCCCTTTTCATCGTTGGAAAGGGAATTTTTTATGGTTTAAATCTAAATTATAAATTAATTTTACCCAAAACCAAGGAATGAAACGTCTGGATGAGAAACTGATTTTTCCTAAGTATGAAGAGACCGATAAGTCGGGCATCATTGCGTATGGTGGCGACCTGAGCTTGGAAAGGCTGAAATTGGCTTATAGGAAAGGGATTTTTCCTTGGTTCAATGAGAATGAGCCGATTTTGTGGTGGTTTCCGAATCCGCGTTTTGTTTTGTTTCCAAACGAATTAAAAGTTTCAAAGTCTATGCAGAAAATTATTAAAAATCAAGTCTTTAGTTTTACGGAAAATAAGGCTTTTGAAAAGGTTATTGAAAATTGCCGGAAAATTTCACGAGCCGGTCAGACCGGAAGCTGGATTACTGATGAAATGACCGAGGCTTACATAGGATTGCATAAATCGGGACAGGCCAAGAGTGTTGAAGTTTGGCAGGCGGGCGAGTTGGTAGGTGGGTTTTATGGCGTTGAGAGCGAGAATGTTTTTTGTGGTGAAAGTATGTTTGCCAAAGTTTCAAATGCTTCCAAAGCGGGATTTATTTATTTCGTCCAAAAATATAAAAATCAATATGAATTAATTGATTGCCAGGTTTATACGAATCATTTGTCAAGTTTGGGCGCGCGGGAAATTTCGGCAGATGCATTTATAGGATTTTTGAATTCTTAATTATTTTCTGTATTTGACCAGCGCACAATAAATTTCGTACATCAAAATGAAGGGAAAAGCTAGTATAATCAAAACTTCGTTTGCTAATTTTTTCATATTCTAATTTGCAATATACAAAGTCGGAACGAAAATCTGTGTGAATAAAAAGAAAACCCTGCATATTTTTTTATTGCAGGGTTTAAAAATATTAGAAGATTTTGAAAGATTATTCTTTTCTCCTTTCGCAGAGAGGAAGGGATTCGAACCCTGATTTTTTGGTTTAATTTGTATTTATATGATTTCATTTAATTGATAATCAGTGTTTTTACGAAATTATAAATTCACTTAATATCATAAAAAAACACCTTTTGTTGTACCTATGTTGTACCCATTCTTTGTATCTTTGTTATACAAAAAAAATGATTACATGGCTACGGTAAAGGTTGTATTGCGTAAGAAGAAAAATAAAGATGGTTCATATCCGCTTGCTATTCGGATCACGAAAGATAGAAAAACGTCATTTATTCATTTAGGCTATCATTTAAAGCCTGAAGAATGGAACGCGGATAAGGAGCAGGTAAAATCATCGCATCCGAATTCCAAACGTCTGAATAATTTCATTCTGAAAAAGAAAGCCGAAGCAAGCGACAAGTCTATTGAAGCAGAAACAATAAAAGATGATGTTTCCGTCCGTGCAATTAGAAAGAAAATAAAATCCGTGACAGGTGCAACATTCGCACCGCAAGCGGAACTGTATTTGACTCGTTTAAAAGAAGCAGGGAATTTCAATGTTTATGCAGCGGAAAAACCACGTGTAAAGATATTCAAGGAATTCAATGGCGGTGATATTGCGTTTTCCGATATAACGGTTGGCTTGTTGGAACGCTTCAAGCTGTATTTAAAATCCGATAGAGGTTCAAGCCCACGGACAATTATGAATTACCTTATTTGCATTCGTGCAATATTCAATCAGGCTATCAAAGAAGAAGTGTTGGACAAAAAATATTATCCGTTCGGCGGTGAAAGCGGTATTAATATCAAATTGCCTGAAAGCACAAAAATTGGTATCAGCTTGGAAGATGTTATCAAACTGGAAACCGTAGAACTTACAAATCACAATCATGACCATGCGCGGAATCTTTGGCTTACTTCATACTATTTTGCAGGTATGCGGATTTCCGACGTGTTGCGCCTTAAATGGTCAGATTTTCAGAATGACCGTTTGCATTATACAATGGGAAAGAATAATAAAGTCGGTTCGTTAAAGCTACCTGAAAAGGTACTGCGTATTTTAGAGAAATACGAACCGCAAAAAAACGCGCCTGATGATTTGGTATTCCCGAACCTGAAAGGAATAAATCTAGATGATAGTTTTCTTGTAAAAAAGAAAATCTCATATTCCGTTAATCGTTGTAATAAATTGCTACAAGAATACATTACCCCCATCGCTAAAATTGAGGGAAAACTTTCAACCCATGTAGCTCGCCACACCTTTGCAACATTGGCAGGGGATAAAGTACCATTGCAGATGCTACAAAAGCTCTACAGACATAGTGATGTCAGAACGACAATGGGCTATCAGTCCGCTTTCATATACAAGGACGCCGATGAAGCTTTAGAAGCAGTTATTGGCATGTAAAATATTTAAATCTTAAGTCCCATTTGTTTTGTAGAAAAAAGTATATTGCAAGACTATTACTAAAACAATTATACAAATGAAAGCAATCAAATTACTGATGCTCATAATGAGTATTCAATTACTAAATGGTCAAGAAATCAAAAGTATTTCTTCTACTGAAAATTTATTATCAAGTGAACAAGAAAACTATGGATGGAATAAAAGAATTTCTTTCTTTGTTGGTGCTGGGACTTCTGTGATGGTTAATAAGGTATATGAATTACCAATAATAGATAGAACCACAAATAATGTTATAATCGAGGAATCAGGAAGGTTAAAACCAAATGTTTCAATGGGTATAGTTTATACTCCTTTTGTTTACACAATTACTAGAACGATTAAGTATACTGGAGAAAATGGGGAAGAAAAAATAAAGAAAATTTATCATTATGAGCCCAAACATTTTTCAGTTGCGCTATTTATTAATCCAATTAGTTTTACATCGGCAAACAGTAATTTAAACAACACAGTTGATCTAGGTTTTGGTTTAGGTTGGAGATCGGATAATTTTTCAGCCTTTCTTACTATGGAATTCTTTAGCTTGAAACAGCCTAGAGATTATTTTATCAAACAATATGAAAATAATGATAGAAAATATATTATTGATGATGAGATTCAAACATCTATTGATACAGGTGATAATTCAATCTTCAAGAATAAAGTAATGACATCATTTGGAATTAAGCTTGCATATACTTTTGATATTGCAAAAAGCTACAATAATACAGCAAACTTTTAATCTATAATAGAGTAGCTTTTTTTTAGCTTATAAAATTTAAATTGTTTGAATCTGCAAACGAATAATATTGGTTTTTAGTTATAATTATATGATCCAATACTTCAATATCTAGGAATTTGCCACCCTTACAAATTTTTTCTGTTATTTTTTTATCCGCATCACTTGGGGTCAAATTTCCCGATGGATGATTATGCGCCAGAATAATCGCGCTGGCATTGGCTTTCAAAGCAACGGCAAAAATCTGTTTGGCATCGACAACTGTGCCAGACGTGCCGCCTGATGATAAATTATAAATCCCTAAAACCTGCATTGCTCGATTGAGCAGTAATATTTTTGCCTGTTCCAGAAGTTCGATTTTGTTTTCATCCCAATTCTGACGCAGAATGTTGTGTGCATCTTCTGTATTGGAGATTTTATGACGTTCATTGAAACTACTATCTGTTCGATAAATCAGTTCGACTTCGGTTACTTTATAAAGTTCTGAAATGGACATATCGATTCCCCGTATTGGCTTGATTTATTCAGCCATATACGGAAAAAGAGCTATGAAGTATAAAAATAGTGCCTCATTAATAAAAAATAATATCAGCCTTGCTTAAGGCGTACTTTATATAACCATTCCAATTTAAGTTTTAGGGTTGCTCCGTCACCATATTTAGGGCGATGGAATTTATGCCCCATTAATTCGGCTTGCACCCTATCAGGTGCATTTACGTTTAAAACTCTGTCCTGAAAACTATGCCGCAAGGAATACATGGAATGTTGTTTCGTAGGAAATAATTTATTTTCCCGCAAGAATTTATTTACCGCAGCACTTAATTGATCCGATTTATCTCTGTATTTTGGAAATCCCTCCGGCATTGCCTTGAAGGCTTCTAATGCAAAACCGATTAATGGAATATCCCTTTGACTATGAGTTGTCTTAAGAGGACGTTCTCTCCTATCGGTTATTGATATATGCGGAATTTCAGCATCTAGCTTTATGTCCTCCGGCAATAATCCGACAATTTCCGAAGGACGCGCCCCTGTTTCTGATAAAATGTAGGTAAAATGTGGCAACTGATATCCCACGAAACCCAAAGAAAGACTACGCTGACTAAAACAGAGGATTTACTTAGTTATGTTGAGTCTCAAAAAGTAAATTAAGCTGAAATTATATTTAAATTAAAAATTTATCTTTTATTTTCACTATATTTGTGATATAGTAATGTTAGTTATATACATTTCTTGCACATAAAAAATACTATAATGTTACTTATATCGCCAGCAAAAACACAGCTCAAACTCGCTGAATATCTCCGCGAAAGACGTTTGCTCATGGAACTAACCCAAGAAGGGTTAGCAGAGCGTTCAGGTGTGCCTTTACCTACATTAAGAAAATTTGAACAAAAAGGGGTAATTTCCCTTGAATCATTTCTCAAGCTGGTTTGGGTTGTCGGGAATTTGGAAGAGTTACTGGATGTCCTAAAACCAAAACCCTTGAGTTTCCAATCAATCGATGAAGTTTTGAAAGAGGAAAAAAGTTTAATCCGAAAAAGAGGTCGTAAAAAATGAGCCATTCAGTCACAGAAATAAAAGTCGGACTGGATTTTGGCACTCAAATCCAATCCGTAGGTCGTTTAGCCAAACGTGATTCTATCATCTATTTTGAATATGATAATGACTTCGTTGACAAGGGAATCGAAATTTCTCCGTTACGACTGCCTTTAAAGCGTGGATTGCAGGAACTTCCTGCCCGACCTTTTGAGGGTTTAGCCGGCGTTTTCAGCGACAGTTTACCGGATGGTTGGGGAAGATTACTCTTTGACCGTATGATGCGTGCAAACGGAATTCTGCCTTCTGAAATCTCCCCATTAGACCGATTGGCGTATGTCGGTTTTAACGGAATGGGTGCATTGGTTTACGAACCGGACAATAGCCCAAAGGATAATCTGGATTTTATCGATCTTGACCAATTAGCCAGCCAAACAGAACAGGTACTAGAAGGTCGATCGGAAGAAGTCATTTCCGAGCTTCTGGCTTTAAACGGCTCTTCTGCCGGAGCACGCCCCAAAGCACTTATAGGTGTTGATCAAAAAAGAGAAAAAATTTCATACGGAACAAATAATTTGGTGGATGGTTTTGAGCATTGGCTTGTCAAATTCCCCAATTCTCAGGACGGTCATGATGCCGGAGCCATTGAATATGTTTATGCGCTCATGGCGAAAAAAGCGGGCATCCTAATGCCGGAGGTTCATTTGTTCCCTTCTGAAAAAGGAAGCGGTTATTTTGCAGTGAAGCGTTTCGACAGAGACGGAAACAAACGATTGCACATGCATACGGTGGCTGGATTAACGCATAGTAACTTTAGATTCCCATCATTGGATTATGAAGATTTGCTCAACCTGACTGGAGCTCTTACCAAAGACATTCGTGAAGTGGAAAAAATGTACCGTCAGGCTGTATTTAACGTGCTGGCACATAATCAGGACGACCATGCTAAAAACTTCAGCTTTCTGATGAATGAAAACGGAGAATGGAAACTTTCTCCTGCCTATGATTTGACCTTCTCAAGCGGTGCGGGTGGAGAACAAAGCACGATGGTTTTAGGCGAGGGCAAAAACCCGACGCTTACACATTTAAGAAAGCTGGGGTTAGTGGCAGGACTTCCCAAAGAAGCAGTAGAAGAAACAATTGGGCTTACCAAAGAAGCCTTGAGCTTATGGGATGCTTTATCCAAAGAATACAATGTAGATAGCCTCAACAGAAAACTGATTGCAAAGGCACTTAATAAGTAATTTAATATATAATTCAAAAGGTTATAAATGTCCGTATATCAAGAAATTTTAAATTGGTCTCAAAGCAGACAACCCTTCATTCAAGATGCCTTGAGAAGATTAATGACCGCAACATCACTTACACAAAATGATATTGAAGAATTGACTGAATTGGTAAAAAAAGAGTGTGGAGACAATACGATTTCCTTAAATCCGATACCGCTTGAAAGTTCTCATATTCCAGTAGTAATTACAGGTAGTGGGACTTATCCTAAATTGCTTAGGCTAAGCAATCCTAAAAACATTTGCGCATTATACGATCAAGGTGATTTGCAATTTCCTAACATGGGATTAACTGTTGTTTATGGCGGCAATGGATCAGGAAAATCAAGTTACTCACGCATTTTAAGAAAACTTTGTTGGAGTCGAAATCCAAGTGTTGAATTAAAAAAGAACGTTTTCGCCCCGTCTGCTCACCCACAACAGGTTGATTTTGTTGTAGAAGAGAATGGTTCAAACGTTAGTTTTTCTTGGACAGAAGATGGTCCAAACAATCCTATCCTTAATTCAATTTTTGTTTTTGATAATGACTGCGGAGACATTTACATCAACAATGAAAATCCCACAGAATATAAACCTGTGGGAATTGATATTTTAGAAAAATTGGTTTCAACTTTCGGAAGTATCTCTCAAGCCTTAAGCTTGTCTATTGCTTCTTACAACACGCAAAAACCCGAGTTGCCACAAAATTTATTTCAAACCGCCACATCACAATGGTATGGAACAATAGAAAGTCTACAACGTAATGACATCGATTCATATATCCAATTTACCCAAACAAACATCAATAGAAAACAAGAACTGACGGCATTAACCACAGCACAAAACCCTCAGCAAAACATTACAAACTTAACCAATCAGCGAACACGAATTAACGGCTACATACAACAATTTTCACAAATTGAAACATTATTCAACGAACTAAACTTAAACGAACTAAGAACAAATAGAAACACTTTTGAAAGCGTAAATCAAGCGTATCAAATTGCGACAACGCAACTACAAAACGTAAACATGTTGGATGGATTTGGCACAAATCCTTGGCGAACTTTGTGGGAAGCTGCAAGAAATTACGCACATAGTTCAAATCTTTCAGACGGTCAAAATTTCCCGTCCTTAGCTTCATTAGAAAAATGCGTGTTATGCCAGCAAGAACTTGACGAAACAGCACAACAAAGATTGACAACTTTTAATCAATTTGTATTAAATGACGTTTCTACACAACTAAATTCAATTAACTCAATTATTCAGGAAAAAATAAACTTATACAATTCATTGGTCATCCCACCAATTGAAAACCTTGCAGAGTTAGAGCCGCTAATACCAAACTTTAGAGATAGCTATAACCAGTTTGTTAATTCAGTCGCCACATTCAGAAATTCAATCATTACATTTTTGCAAAATGGTGGTGAGCTAAATATAAGTTTACAAAATCTGACGCCAAGTATAACAAGCATAATTCCAGGAATTGATGCAGTGATTGCACAGAACAGTCAACTTCTACAAAATAGAACCAACTTAGTTTCAGAACTTAATGAACTAACTGCAAAAGAAATTTTGTTTAATAACAAAACGGCAATTCTTCAGTATTTTGACGAACACAAACGAAAATCTTGGATAAACACTTGTCAATCACAACTTTCCACCAATGGGATTTCACGCAAAATTGGCGAACTAATGGAAAACCAAGCCGTAAGTCTGCAACATCAAGAATTTGTTTCTCATCTCAATTTCTTCAATCGTGATTTGGCAAGTAAAGTTTTGATTTCAAGAACGAGAACAAGTCAAGGGAATACATATCAAAGATGTGGTTTGAACGGAATTAATGATTCAATCAATTCAATCTTAAGTGAGGGCGAACAGAAAATTATTGCCTTATCAAACTTTTTAGCTGAATGCACGATTGACAATCGCCTCAACACGATAATATTTGACGACCCTGTTACATCTTTAGATATGGATTACAGGGATAAGATTTCGGATAAAATTGTTCAACTATCGCAAAACCGACAGATAGTTGTATTTACTCACGACCTTTCATTCTTACGTTTACTTATAGACACACATAAAACAATCACTACAACAGACTGTACAGTAATCGGTATTGAAAAATACGATGGAATAAGCGGCATCGTGACAGATGAAATTCCTTATTTAGCTAAGAGTGTACAAGAAAGGGTTGATTCTATAAGAAGGATATTAGCCGAACATGATGCTCTTGCACTAACGGATTCACACGGAAGAAATACTAAACTTGATTCTGCAAGAAAACGATTTAGAATGTTACTAGAGCGTTCTGTTGAAGAGATTTTATCGAATAAAACTTATCAACGTTTTTCTAAAAATATTCATCTAAAAAAAGATAATTTATCAAGTTATATCGTTACAGAACAAACAGACGTTGATTTTCTTTTAAATTTATTTGGAAAGTATTCCGTAACGGAACACGATGGCGGAACGTCAACCATTCCACTATTACCGACTAAAACAGAAATTGAACAAGACATTAGAGATTATTCGAATTGGAAAAACGGCTTTAATGATAAACTTAAAGAGTTTAAAAGAACTTATATTCAATAGTTCTTATATAAAAATTTGCTTTAAAAGTGAATAAAAAAATTCCCTATTTTTCCCTAAATTGCCGATTTTATAAGCACTTAGTAAACAACCTATATTCTCGACTATTTTGAAAGCTTAGCTATACTTCAAAATAGGGAAATATTTTTGTAAGGAAACATTATGGCAACCGAAAAATTAGATATGCAATCACCCGATGGTGTGGAAACCAACGTTCAGAAACTGGCAGAACTTTTCCCGAATTGCGTGACCGAAACCGCAGAAGGAAAAGCCGTGGACTTTGACCTCCTGAAACAGGAACTCAACCACCAGATTGTGGAGGGAAATAAAGAACGCTATCGGCTGGAATGGCCGGGTAAGCGGGAAGCCATTGTGACGGCAAACTTGCCTACTACCCAGACACTACGCCCTGTACGCGAGGATTCCGAAGATTTTGACAATACCGAAAACCTCTACATAGAGGGTGATAACCTCGAAGTACTGAAGCTTTTGCAGGAAAGCTATCTGGGCAAAATCAAAATGATTTACATTGATCCACCATACAATACGGGAAAGGATTTTGTCTATAAAGACAACTTTACAGAAGACAAAACCGAACACGAAGAAGAAAGCGGACAGCGTGACGAATACGGGCAACGCTTGGTAGCCAACCCCGAAACCTCCGGACGTTACCACTCCGACTGGTTAACCATGATGTATCCACGACTAAAACTCGCAAGAAATCTACTGACCGATGATGGCGTGATTTTTATTTCTATTGATGATAACGAAGTACACAACCTCCGAAAAATTTGTGATGAGGTTTTTGGGGAGGGGAATTTTATTTCCGAATTGATTTGGGAAAGAGCCTATTCTCCAAAGAATGATGCTAAATACATATCTAAAAGTCACGATTTTGTTCTGATGTATACTAAGATAATAGATGAATTTATTATAGGGAGGTTAGAAAGAACGGAAGCGGCAAATGCTCGTTATACAAATCCTGATAATGATCCAAGAGGTAATTGGAAGCCAGGGGATATGTCTGTTAAAACATATAACGAAAGTTATGATTACCCAATCACAACCCCTTCTGGTAAAATTGTAGAGCCTCCAACAGGTAGATGTTGGCGCTTTTCAAAAGAAGCTTATGAAAAAGCCCTTAATGATAATAGAATTTGGTTCGGAACAAACAATGATAGTGTTCCACAAGTAAAACGTTTTTTGACAGAGTTGAAATTTGAGGGGATGGCACCAACTTCAATTATGTTTTACAAAGACGTTGGACATAGTCAAGAAGGAGCCAAAGAGGTTACTGCATTGTTAGAAGCCGGCGCTTTTGATGGACCTAAACCCCAAAGATTTATATCAAGATTATTAACTTTAGCAAACCTTAAAGAGGACTCAGTTGTTCTCGATTTTTTCTCAGGCTCAGCTTCTACCGCCCATGCGGTAATGCAACTCAATGCAGAAGATGACGGCAACCGCAAATACATTATGGTTCAGCTTCCTGAAGCCACCGATGAAAAAAGCGAAGCCTACAAAGCCGGTTACAAAAACATTTGCGAGATTGGCAAAGAGCGCCTCCGCCGTGCTGCCAAGAAAATCAAAGAAGAAACCAATGCTGATATAGATTACGGCTTCCGTGTCTATCGTTTAGACAGCAGTAATATGCAGGATGTGTATTACCGTCCGCAAGATTACAAACAAGACCAGTTGGATATTTTTGAAGACAACGTAAAGCCCGACCGTACCGCAAATGATTTATTGGCTCAGGTCATGTTGGACTGGGGCTTGCCTTTGTCGCTCAAAATCGAACAGGAAAAAGTACAGGAAAAACAGGTTTTCAAAGTAGCCGAGAACTTCCTTTTCGCTTGTTTTGATAACGGAGTTGATGAAGCTTTTGCCAAAGAAATTGCTGCTTATAAACCTTTGCGTATCGTTTTCCGCGACAGTTCATTCAAAGACAATTCAGCCAAAGAAAATGTACGTCAATTACTAAAGCAACTCAGTCCAGATACTGAAATGAAAGTTATCTAAAAATGAGTTTGCCTATCAACATAAAAGATTTGGTTCATCCTTTTGCTGATACTAACCAAGTTAATAGTGGAGTAACTCCTTTTAGTATTAATAGTTTAGATGATGTTCTATCTGTTGTTAATGATGATGCTAACGGAGTAAAAAGAAAGATAGCTGCTATAGGATTTGAGAAAATGGAATACTCCGCAACACCAACACACCCAAAACAACGCTATAAGGCAACAGCTTTAGGCGAAAACCTTTTAAAGATTATTGAGTAGAATGAAGTTACAATTCAAAGAACAGCAATTTCAGTTACAGGCGGTAAAATCCGTAGTTGATTGTTTTGAAGGACAACCTTTGAAAACCAATCGTTTTACTTTAGAAAAAAGTAAAGACATTATCCGGCAGGCAAAACAAGCCGCTCTTGGAGTTTCCGAATTGGGCTTGGAAACTTCTTTGGAAGAAGCCATCGGATACAGAAACAGTTCTTTACAAATTACAGAAGAACAAGTCTTAAAAAATATTCAGTCTGTTCAGCGTTCAAACGATCTGATCGAAAGCAAAGAAATAGAAAAGCCGAAAGGCTTGCGTTTAGGATATAACTTAACAATTGAAATGGAAACAGGTACGGGAAAAACCTATACCTATATCCGCACTATGTATGAATTGCACAAGCATTACGGCTGGAGCAAATTTATTGTCATTGTACCAAGCATAGCTATTCGTGAAGGGGTTTATAAAACCTTTGAAGTAACACAAGAACATTTTCAGGAATTATATGGACATAAGATTAATCCGTTCATTTATAATTCTGCTAAACCGCAGGACATCGAAACCTTTGCTTCTGACAGTCGTATCAGCGTAATGATTATCAATACACAGGCTTTTAATGCAAAAGGAAAAGATGCACGCCGTATTTACATGGAGCTGGATCAATTCGGTTCTAGAAGACCCATTGAAATCATATCGCAAACCAATCCGATATTAATTATTGATGAACCGCAATCCGTAGAGGGCGAAAGAACTTTAGATGGTATGCAGGATTTCAATCCGTTATTTGCTTTGCGTTATTCAGCAACCCATAAAAGCGAATACAACAAAATATACCGTTTGGATGCTCTTGATGCTTATAACGCCAAACTGGTTAAAAAGATTCAGGTAAAAGGTATCAACCTGAAAGGCAAAACCGGAACCAACGGTTATCTATATTTAGAACAGATTATCCTTAGCACAAACAAGCCGCCCGTAGCATTGGTGGAATACGAAAAACGTTCAGGAACTCAGGTGAAAAGGGTTCGTGAAAAACTATCCAAGGGGGCTAATCTTTTCGAATTATCAGGCGAAATGCCACAATATAAAAATGCCGTAATTACCGATATCGACGGTTATTTCAATAAAATCGTAGTCAATGGTGAAGAGCTTTTTGCCGGAGATGCCGTAGGTGATTTAGATGAATCCGCTTTCAGACGCATTCAAATTCGGGAAACGATTCTTTCTCATTTGGAAAAAGAGAAACAACTGTTTGATAAAGGTATCAAAGTCCTTTCTCTTTTCTTTATTGATTCTGTAGAAAAGTATAAAATCTATGATGAAGAAGGAGAAGAAATCGCAGGGGAATACGCCCGAATTTTTGAAGAAGAATATAAACTGGCAGTCAATCAGTTCATTGACTTGTTTCATCAGGAATACAACGACTATTTGAAAGTCAATGACCCAAGTGGCGTACACAAAGCCTATATGCCTTCTGATTATGTTCGATACTTACAGCGTGATGAAGCCGAAAGCGTACATAACGGTTATTTCTCTATCGACAAGCAGAAAAAAATGATTGACCCATCTTTAAAGCGAGGCAAAGAAGATTCTGATGATATTTCTGCCTATGATTTGATTATGAAAGATAAGGTGCGGTTGTTGAGTTTTGAAGAACCTACAAGGTTTATCTTTTCGCACTCTGCCTTAAAAGAAGGATGGGATAACCCGAATGTATTTCAGATTTGTGCATTGAAGCAATCTGACTCCACAGTACGAAGAAGACAAGAAGTAGGGCGTGGTATGCGTTTATGTGTCAATAAACACGGTATCCGTCAGGATTTTGAAACCATTGGTGAACAGGTACATGAAACCAATAAACTTACTGTTGTAGC
>Ga0079224_100004866_pt1 | contig 17511 bp, 18 predicted proteins | sample Stecom2015_FD_80414 | JGI IMG/M metagenome (GOLD analysis project Ga0079224, IMG submission 80414) | Agricultural soil microbial communities from Utah to study Nitrogen management - Steer compost 2015 | ecosystem: Environmental > Terrestrial > Soil > Agricultural land | place: USA: Utah...
ACGGTCATTGAAAATATCAAACAGGCAAAAAGCGCTTTCATTTTATTCATAAATCGTAATTTTCAAGGATAAAGTTAAGAATATCTTTTGCAACTTCAGTTTTATTTTTTGCTTCATAGGCAACCGGCTCTCCTTTTCGGGGAATAAGGGTCACTTTATTGGTGTCTTTTTGAAATCCGGCTTTGTCGTCTTGCATAGAATTTAACACAATGAAATCCAGATTCTTTTTTTCTAATTTTTCTTTGGCAAATTCCATTTCGTTATTGGTTTCAAGCGCGAAACCTACCAAAATCTGATGTTTTTTTTTCTCTCCCAAACCTTTCAGGATATCAGGATTTTTCACCAATTCTATCACCAGATTTTCATCGTTTTTCTTGATTTTTTGTTTGGCTAAATTTGCAGGTCTGTAATCAGCAACAGCTGCGGCCATGATGACGATGTCAGATTCATTGAAACGTGCATCCATTGCTTCTTTCATTTCCAAAGCAGAAACAACATCCACTCGGTTTATATTGTATCCGGCAGTTGAAATAGACGAAGGACCACAGACCAAAGTTACATCGGCTCCCAGTTCAGCGGCAGACTTGGCGATTTCAATCCCCATTTTTCCGGATGAAAAATTCCCAATAAACCGAACAGGATCCATTTTTTCATAAGTAGGACCAGCCGAAATCAAAGCTTTTTTACCAAAAAGGGGAGATTTATTTTTTATATCGTTTTCAATAAATGCCAAAATGTTTTCAGGTTCGGCCATTCTTCCTTCCCCGCTTAGTCCACTGGCTAATTCACCCGTTTCTGCCGGAATGATGATGTTACCGAAACTTTCGATTTTGGCTAAATTTTCTTTGGTTGTCGGGTGTTGGTACATATCCAAATCCATTGCCGGAGCAATGTAAACGGGACATTTGGCCGAAAGGTAAGTCGCCAGAACCAAATTCTCTGAACTTCCATCTGCCATTTTGGATAAGGAGTTGGCGGTGGTGGGTGCGATGACCATAAAATCAGGCCAAAGACCGAGTTCCACGTGGTTATTCCAAGTTCCGTTTTCTTCTGAAAACTCCCATTCTACTTCATTTTTGGAAAGGGTGGAAAGAGTAAGCGGGGTTACAAATTCCCGGGCTTTGGGTGTAAGAATAACCCGTACTTCTGCTCCGGATTTTATAAACAAACGAACCAGAAAAGCAGTTTTGTAAGCGGCTATACCTGCGGTAACAGCCAACAGAACTTTTTTCCGGTTCAGTATAGACATATTTGTGTGTTTTAAGCTTCTTCGTTGGGATTTCTGTAATAGATATCGTTACTCATCCATTCTTTAATCGCAATTGAAGTAGGTTTTGGAAGGCGTTCGTAGAATTTTGATACTTCGATTTGTTCACGGTTCTCAAAAATTTCTTCAAGAGAATCTGTATGTGAAGCAAATTCGTCCAGTTTCTGAATCAATTCGGTTTTCATTTCCTGATTGATTTGTTCGGCACGTTTCCCCATAATTACGATTGATTCGTAAATATTTCCGGTTTTTTCTTCAATTACACCTCTGTTGAAAGTTTCTGTTGAAGTAGGTGCGTCAATGTCTTTGAAGTTCATATTTGTATATTCTAATTAATTCAACTTAAATTATGATTCTACGGGTGTTGCCCGGTTTTGGTTTTCTTTCTTTTCTGCTTCCATTTTTGCGGCCAGTTCTTTGTGTCTGGCCATATCATCCAGAACTTTTTGATTGATTTTGGAAGCTTCTTCACTGAATTCGGAATCGGGAAAAGCTTTGGTGAATAATCTGTACTGTGTCATCGCTTCTTGTAATCTCAGTTCTTTTCGGTCAAACCGGCTATAATTTACAGCCAGTTCATATTTGGAACGAAGCGAATAAATCATGGCTTCTTCACGGTATTTTGTATCCGGAAAATCATCCAGCATATTGTCAAAGGCGATTCCTGCCGCTTTGTATTTCAGTGTTTTATAATAAATTTTTGCAATCTCAAATGCTTTTTTCTCCAGTTTTTGTCTCAATTCATTTATATAACCGTTGGCTTCTTCTACTTTTGAAGATTCCGGATAGGAATTGATAAAAGACTGTAGTTCATCAATTGCACTGTAGGTACTGGTTTGATCCAAATTATAATCCGGAGAATCCGTGTAAAATGAATAAGCAGAACGGAAGGCCGCTTCTTCAGCTCTCGGGTCATTTGGATTGGTTATGTAAAAGGTTTTGAATTGATGCGCTGCCAAACGGTAGTTTTTGTCCTGAAAATTCGCATCTGCTTGTTTATAGGCAATGTCTGCGGCCTGTTCGGTTCCGGAAAATGCGGAAGAAACTTTTTGATAAAGTTCAATTGCGCTTGCCCATTTTCCTTCGTCATACAATTCATTGGCGACCTGCAATATATAGTCCTTGTCAGAACTTTTCATTGCTTTTTCAAAACGTTTATTGCAGGAAACAACCAACGTCATAATAATCATTAAAATACCGAACTTTTTAAACATTTTGCAAAGGTATGAAATATTTGCCACAAACATAGTATAAATGCTTGTGGCAAAATGTTAAGGGAATCAAAATTATTTAGGTGTACTAAAAGTTGAAATATCTCTGTCAAACAAATACATACCGCCTTTGTCGTCTCCTATTAATTTGAGTTTGTCCAAAATGATTCTCGCCAGTCTTTCTTCTTCAATTTGTTCCGAAACATACCATTGCAGAAAATTATGCGTGGTATAATCCTTTTCTTCCAAAGTTAAATCTACAATTTCATTGATCATTTCAGAAACTTTAATTTCATGTTCCAAAAGCATTTCAAAAACTTCATGGAGATTTTGAAAATCCTGTTTTGGCATGTGCAGAGAAGGAATAATCGCACTCCCACCTCTTTCATTGATGAAACGAACCAATTTCAACATATGCATTCTCTCTTCGTCTGAATGCGCAAAAAGGAATTCTGAAATTCCTTCGAGTCCGCGGGCATCTGCCCAAGATGCCATCGCCAGATAGAGCTGTGAAGCTTCTGCCTCAGCTTCTACCTGATTGTTCAAGGCGTCCAATATGCTTTGCTTAATCATAATTTTATTTTTTATAATTTGTCTAATAATTCTTTAATTTTTCCGGATAAATTTTCTGTTGCCGGAACCAATGGTAATCTTGTGTAAGGTTTACAAATTCCTTTGTGGGAAAGCAATGATTTGATTCCGCAAGGATTTCCTTCTATATAAATGGAACGGGTAATTTCCATGAGTTTGTAATGCAAAGAATATGCCTCATCCACTTTTCTATTCAAACTCAAACGAATCATTTCGGTATAAAGTTCCGGTAAACCTTGCGCAATTACTGAAATTACACCTTTTCCACCGGCGAGTGTCATGGGAAGAGCAAATTCATCATCTCCTGAAATGACTATAAAATTATCAGGCTTATCTTTCAGTATTTCAGTGCTTTGTAAGAAATTAGGCGAAGCTTCTTTAATCGCAACGATGTTTTGGAAATCATTCGCCAAACGCAAAGTCGTTTCCGGATTGATGTTGGAACTGGTTCTGCCGGGAACATTATAAAGAATGATTTTCGAATCGGTATTTTCCGCCAAAGCTTTGTAATGCTGGTAAATTCCTTCCTGAGTGGGTTTATTGTAAGCAGGAGAAGCCGATAAAACTGCAACGAAATCTGAAAGATCAGTAGACCTGAATTCTGATTTTACGGCTTCCGTATTATTTCCACCGATTCCCAATACCAACGGTAAACGTCCTGAATTGGCGGATTTTATGACAGATACGATTTCTGATTTTTCATTTTTTGTCAAAGTCGGTGTTTCGGCAGTCGTTCCCAGACAAACCAAATATTCGACTCCACCATTGATGCTATAATCGACTAATTTTTCCAATGCAGGAAAATCAATACTTCCGTTTTCGTTAAACGGTGTGATTAAAGCAATTCCGGTTCCTTTGAGTGTGTCCATCTTACAAAATTAAAGTGTTTAAAATTAAAAAATAAATAGTTGGGCTGATTTAGGTTTAAACTAAATCTCAATAAAAATTAAACTTCAAATTTATGGCATATAAACTGAAAAATGGCAAAGGATTTCGAATTCCTCTGCGGTATATTTTTAATTTTATAAGCTTGATTATTTTTGGATTAATTTTTTACTTAATCTTTTTCTAAAGAAAAAGATTTCTCAACTTTGAATTAGAATTGATAAAAATGAAAAATTTCTCTATTCCGATTGTCCTGATTTTAATGATTTTGGAAGCTTGTGCGCCAAAAATCTATCAGGTTCAAAAATCCGAATTCTCTGAAAATACGTCTATCACAGCAGATTTAGAAGAAGATGAAACCATCAATGCGCTCATCGCTCCCTACAAACGAGAATTGCAGGAAACCATGGACAAAACCATCAGTTATACGCCCATTGACCTGCCTAAAGACGGTTTCAACAGTCCGCTGGCCAATCTGAATTGCGATATGGTTTTGGAAGAATCTAACCTCATTTATGAAAAAAAGCACCACCAAAAAATCGATATCTGTGTGCTGAATTGGGGCGGAATCCGTCGGTCGTTTACAGCCGGGGATTTAACGGTGAAAAACGTATTTGAACTGATGCCGTTTGAAAACGAAGTAGTGGTCATCACGCTTTCAGGAAAACAAATTTTGGAATTGGTTAAATATATGAGTGAATCATCGTTCGGGCATCCGCTTTCAGGTATTCAGTTTGTTTCAAATGATGAGAGTTCTATTTTAATTGACGGAGAAAAATTTGACCCGAATAAAAATTATACCGTGGTGACCAATGATTTCCTTCAAAAAGGAGGTGACCAAATGAATTTCTTTGAAAATCCCGTTTCGGCGGAAAATTTAGGTATCAAACAAAGAGATTTGATAATGAATTATTTTGGAAAACACGATACCATTCATGTCAACTTGGATAAACGAATTTTGGATAAATAATTATGGAAAACCGAAGAGAATTTATAAAAAAAGCAAGTGCCGCTTCTTTGCTGACCATGGTTCCGGTAGGGAATCTTTTGGCGAAAGAATTGAATCAAACTCAAAAAATCACAATTCTTCATACCAATGACCAGCATTCGCGGATTGAACCATTTGAAATATCAACCGATGAAAATTATTCCAACAAAGGCGGATTTGCGCGTCGCGCAAACTTGATTCATAAAATTCGTCAGCAAGAAGAAAATGTATTGCTATTGGACGCGGGCGATGTGGTTCAGGGAACGCCTTATTTCAATTTGTTCGGTGGAGATTTGGAATATAAACTCATGTCGCAGATGGGATATGATGTGGGAACACTTGGAAATCACGAGTTTGACAATGGTCTGGAAGGAATCAAAACTCGTATGCCGCACGCAAAATTTGAAATCGTAATTGCGAATTATGATTTTACCAATACTTTGATGGAAGGTTTTTTTAAACCGTATAAAATCATTCAAAAATCCGGAGTACGCATCGGAATTTTCGGAGTGGGAGTGGACTTAAACGGAATGGTTTCTCGCGATGCTTACGGTGAAATGAAATATTTGGATCCGATTGAAATTGCACAAGATATGAGTCGGATTTTGAGGGAAGAGGAAAAATGTGATCTCGTAATTTGTCTTTCGCACATTGGCTACGAATATTCCTATGATGACAACATAGTTTCTGACAAACATTTGGCACAAAAGACTTCGGGGATTGATTTGATTATTGGCGGTCATACCCATACCTTTTTACCAAAGCCTGAAGAATACGTAAATGCAAAAGGCAAAACGGTTTTGTACAATCAGGTAGGTTGGGCAGGATTATTTTTGGGCAGAATTGATTTCTATCTCCAGTTTGGGAAAGTTCAGAATTATACTGCTTACAGCTTAAATGATTATCCGGTAGATGAATTTTTGAGTTGAAATAATTGTGTCTGAATATTACTCTTCATCACATTTGCTTTCATCTTTTTGTAATAAAATCTCACCTTCTTTTACCGAAGTGTCGTCGCCACCTTTTACGGCAATTTCAGTTTTGGCGATTAAAACAGCGTAAGTCGAAGGTTTGATTCCGTTTCCAAATACTTTTGAATGCTCTTTGGTGAATTCGGCTCCGAAATAAAGAATTGCGGCTGAATAATAAATCCACAATAACAATAAAATTACCGATCCGGCGGCACCAAATGCACTTGCCATAGCATTGTGCTGGAGGTAAAATGAAATTCCGTATCGACCCAACATAAACAAAAGCGAAGTGAAAATTGCGCCACCGATTATGTCCTTATTTCGGACTTTGGCATCGGGTAAAACTTTGAAAATAAAACCAAAAAGAGTGGCGATAACCAGAAAAGTAATGCCGGTATTTATCCAGTTCAGCATATTGACCGTAATGCCCGGAATTATTTCATTTATATAGTTGGTAAACAGCATGATGAATGAATTTACCAATAAAGAGGTAATCAATAAAAATCCCAATCCCAAAACCATCGAAAGTGAAATAAGCCGATCCAAAATCAGTTTTAGCCAACTTTTTTTGGGCTTGGGCTTTACACCCCAAATCGCATTGATAGAATCCTGAATATCTACAAATATGGTGGTAGAAGTGAATACAAGCGTTGCAACACCAATGATGATTCCCAAATTAGAATCGGATTGAACCATCATTTTCTCCAAAGAGTTCTGCATAAAAGTTGCCACATTCGCACCAAATATTTTGTTCAATTCTTCAAAAACTTCCATTTGGGCAGAACTGCCTTCTTCCAATTGCCGGCCGTAAAAAAAACCAATGCACCAAATAACAATCAGCAGCAAAGGTCCAATCGAAAAAATCGTATAATAGGCGAGAGAAGCGCTGAATTTCATACAACGGTCATCCCCAAAATTTTTAACCGATTTGATGGTAATTTGCAGAATTTTTTTCCAGTAATCCAGCGTAAATTTATTTTTCAGCATACCTTATTTTTTGGGTTTGCGGCTTCTTTTTATAAATTAATTTTCAGAAACTTTCTTTTCCATTGAGAAAACACATAATCACAAAACTAATACAGAATGAAGCACCCATCGCCAAAGTAGAAACTTTCATTCCATCTGTCATTTCAATGATAACGCCAAATATGAAAAGACCCAAACACAATGCCAGTTTTTCAAAAACATCATAAAAACTAAAATAAGTGGTATGGTCTTCGGTTTTGGGTAATAATTTAGCATAAGTCGAACGGGAAAGTGCCTGAATTCCTCCCATTACAAGTCCCACTAAAGCTGCCATGATGTAAAATTGGGTTTCTACAGAAGGATTTTTTTTGTCGATTAAATAGCCGATTATACAAACGATAATCCAAATCAAAATCCCTATCAGAAGTGTATTTCTATTTCCGATTTTTCCTGAAAAAAATGAAAAAAGCCAAGCACCAAAAATAGCTTCGATTTGAATCAATAAAATCGTCATGATGAGTTTATCGGTAGTCAAACCAATTTCTGATTGACCAAAAAGAGCCGCTACCAAAAAAATGGTTTGCATACCCAAACTATAAAAGAAAAAGGAACCCAGAAAAATGCGTAAAGTCGAATAGTTATTCAGTTCACGGGCGACATTTCGGAGTTCTCTAAAACTCGATTGAATGATGCTTCGCGGAATTTTTTTATTGTAAATATTGGTCGGCAAACGACGAAATGTGATTTGTGCAAAACCCATCCACCAAAGGCCAACTAACACAAAACTCAGCCGAGTCCAGAAACCTTCATTTCCTTTTCCAACCCATTGAATCAGAACCAAACAAATGACCAAAAGAATCACCGAACCAACATATCCGACCATAAATCCTTGCGCCGAAGTTTTATCCAAACGGTCTTCCGTAACGATTTCCGGTAGATAAGCATTGTAAAAAACCAAACTTCCCCAATATCCAATTCCGGCCGAAATATTGAGTAAGAGTCCCAACCAGACTTTATCGGGAGTGAAAAAAAACATCGCCATACAGCTCAGAGAACCCAAATAGCAAAAGAATTTCAAGAATTTTTTCTTATTCCCAATCGTGTCGGCAATCGAACTCAAAACCGGAGAAAGCAAAATGATGATGAAAAAACAAATTGCCAAAGAAAAATTAAATGCAGATTCGGGGTGAAATCCCATAAATTTAATCCGTGAATCGTCAGCAGCTGTCGTAACCGCACCATAATAAATAGGGAACACGGCAGAGGCAATTACCAGTGAATGAACAGAATTCGCCCAATCATAAAGTTTCCATGCATTGACTACTTTTGAGTTGTTTTTTTGAAACATAATCCGGTTTTAGCGCCGTAAAGATAATAAGCTTGAGATTTAGTTGGGATTAATTATTTTATTTCAGAATATAATTCACGCAGATTTCGTAGATTCAGCGGAAGGGTTCAAGAGTTAATTAACCCAAATTCAATTCCTTAAACACTTCACTTGTGATTTTTAGCGAATTCAATTTCGCTTCAAAATCAAAAATATTGGTATAGGCAATGACTTCATTTAAATTTAAATCCTTTACGATGGCTCCGATTTTTTCTTTCAAAATTTCTTTATCACCAATCATAGTCAAAGCCGTCATTCGGTGAACACCGGCCTGTAATTCCGGACTTAAATTTTCAAGATTTGTTTTTTCTGGCGAAACAAGCGGTGCTCTTTGGTCCGTGAGTAAATTGACAATAGACTGAAATTGGGACAAGGAATGATAAACGGCTTCGTCTTCGGTTTCGGACGCGAAAATGCTCAAACAAAGCATAGAATAAGGTTTATCCAAAAACTGACTTGGTGTAAAACGATTTTGATAAATCTCAAATGCCTGCTGAAATTGTCCCGGTGCAAAATGACCTGCAAAGGCGTAAGGTAAGCCTAATTTTGCAGCAAGAAATGCGCTATCCGTACTGGAACCCAAAATATATATTGGCACATCGGCACCTTCACCCGGAAAAGCACGGACTTTGGAATTCATATTTTCCAAACTGAAATACCGAAATAATTCCTGAATATGGTATTCGAAATTATAATTAAAATTTTGATCACCCCGACGTAAAACGCTGGCTGTTAAAGGATCGGTTCCCGGCGCACGCCCTAAACCTAAATCAATTCGATTTGGAAACATGGCTTCCAGTGTCCCAAATTGTTCGGCAATTGAAAGCGGCGTATGGTTCGGCAGCATGATGCCACCTGAACCTACTCTGATTTTTTGGGTGACTTGGGCTATATGTCCGATGAGAATTGATGTTGAAGCGCTTATTACACTTGGCATATTGTGATGCTCAGAAAACCAATAGCGTTCATAACCCAATTCTTCTGCAAATTGAGCGGATTTTACACTTTTCTCAAAGGTTTGGGTATAATTATCGCCTTCCATTACAGAAGCCAAATCCAGTACCGAATATTTTAGGGACATAATTTTTTATTTGAAATTTCTTTCAAAAGTACAAAGCTATTCTCGGTTTGGAATAACTAACGGATTCTAAGAATTAATTTTAAAATAGTTTTTTTCAATAAGCTTCCTTGTGAACATTTACAACTGCACGTCCCGAAGGATCGTTCAAATTCTGAAAGGCTTCATCCCAAAGTAATGCTTGCGGCGTACTGCAAGCGACCGATTTTGCATAAGGAACGGTCAAAGCTGCTGTATTGGATGGGAAATGTTCTTCAAAAATAGATCGGTAATAATACTCTTCTTTGCTCATGGGTGGATTAACCGGAAATCTGGATTCGGAATTTAATAATTGATTATCAGAAACTTTTTGGTTGACCAATTCTTTCAAGGTGTCAATCCAATTATAACCCACACCATCTGAAAATTGTTCTTTTTGACGCCAGGCGATTTCCTGTGGTAAATAATCTTCAAAAGCTTTTCGTACAACCCATTTTTCAATTCTTCCGTCTTTGATCATTTTATCTTCCGGATTGATTTGCATGGCAATATCGATGAATTCTTTATCCAGAAAAGGAACTCGCGCCTCAATTCCCCAAGCGGCCATGGATTTGTTGGCACGTAAATTATCATACAAATACAATTTGCTCAGCTTTCGTACATTTTCTTCATGAAATTCTTTTGCATTTGGCGCCTTGTGAAAATAAAGATATCCGCCAAAAATTTCATCAGACCCTTCACCGGAAAGCACCATTTTTATTCCCATCGATTTGATGACGCGCGCCATCAAATACATCGGAGTAGAAGCTCGAATGGTGGTCACATCATAAGTTTCCAAATAATAAATCACATCGCGAAGGGCATCCAATCCTTCTTGAATGGTGAAATTGATTTCGTGATGAATCGTTCCAATATGGTCGGCTGCTTTTCTCGCCGCTTTTAGATCGGGAGAACCGTCCAATCCCACCGCAAATGAATGCAATTGGGGATACCAAGCCTCATCTTTATCACCACTTTCTATTCTTTTGGCGGCAAATTTTTTGGTAATAGCCGCAACTACAGAAGAATCCAATCCGCCGGAAAGTAAGACGCCATAAGGAACGTCTGACATCAACTGTCTGTGCACGGCTTTTTCCAAAGCTTCCCGAAGTTTGGGGATATCGGTCGTGTTGTTTTTTACATTTTCAAAATTTTCCCAATTTCGGCTATACCATTTTTGCGGTTCCAAACCTTCAGGACTATAAATATAATGTCCCGGAGGAAAAGTTTTAATGGTAGAACAAATACCTTCGAGAGCTTTCAATTCTGAAGCAACATAAAACTGTCCGTCATTATCCGTTCCATAATAAAGCGGAATGATGCCCATGTGATCACGTGCTATCAGAAAAGCATCTTTTTCTTCATCATAAAGCGCAAATCCAAAAATTCCATTCAACTCATCCAAAAAATCTTTTCCTTTTTCTGGGTAAAGCGCCAAGATAACTTCACAATCCGATCGGGTTTGAAAAGGATAGTGAGGAAAGGAATTTCGGAGTTCGTTATGGTTATAAATTTCGCCGTTTACGGCCAATATAAGTTTGTTGTCCTTGCCGAACAAAGGTTGTTTTCCCGAAGTGGGATCTACAATAGCCAAACGTTCATGTGATAAAATCGCATGATTATTTGTATAAATTCCTGACCAGTCCGGCCCCCTGTGTCTGATTCGTTTTGACATTTTCAAAATCTGAGGACGAAGTTTTTCCGAGTCTTCATTTAACAAGAATGCACCAATTATTCCGCACATATTGATAAAAATTTAATTTAACTTAAGTTTAGTAGTAAAAAGTCTATGCAATTTACGGAAAAAGATGTGAAAACCTTAATTTAATTCTACAGGATTTTACCTGTATTTTTTTAGTGTTTTTTCCTCAAGTTGGGAACGAAGGTTTTATTTTTATACTTTGATAAAAAATTCAGCCTAAAGAGCCGATAAAATCTTCAGAATTATAAACCGGAATTTCAGAAAAATAAAAATCAGAGGTATCTTCAGTAATAATTACTTTGCAATTTGAACCAACGGTAGAATAATATTCCAAACCATCTTCAAACTCATTAACGGCAACATTTTGAACCGCAAATTTAACCGTTTCGGCATCCACAGAAGTAACCTGGATATGTTTTGAAAGCGTCGCAATTTTCTGTTTTGCTTGTTGGGTTCCGCTTTTCTTTTCGGCAAAATAAAAAGCAATCGCCAAACAAATCGGCGAAGTATAAAGTTGATAACCCGGTTTTTCCGACAAACTCAATATTTTCGCAGCATACGTAAACAACGGGTATTGTCTGTTCAACACTGCAACCAACAAATCGGCGTCTAAGAAAATCTTCATTTTTGCGAATCAAAAAAGTCAGATTTCATTTGTCTGCGCGAAACGCTTTTGCCATATTCAGGTCTTTCTTCTGCGACTGCATTTACCCAATCGGCAATCGGCAATTCGTCCAAATATTTATAGTTTTTGGCGGTCATTTGTTTGTAAATGAATTCTGTAAGGCGCGACAAACTGATGCCGTTTGCTTCTGCGAATTCTTTGGCATCTTTGATGACTTTTTGATCAAACGATAAAGTGATTTTGGCGTCCATTTGGTTTTAATTTTAAATTTATACGACAAAGACACTAATTTTATACGTATAAAAATATAAAAGCTTTAAATAAATGCTTTTATATTGAAATTTAATCAGTTTATTTCTTCTTAATAGATCAATTAAATAATTCTAAATCATCTTTTCGAAATATTTGGCTTTCAAACTTTTCTCATTACTTTTGCTTTCGTAAATCAAACTTTAAAAATGACAACCGATTATTTCAAAATAGAAGAATTACTGACAGAAGAAAACAAACTCGTTCAGCAAAGCGTTCGAGAATTCGTCAATCAGGAAATCAAACCTGTGATTGACGAAGCAGCGCACAACCACACAGACATTCTCGGATTGATGCCGAAATTGGGCGCAATCGGTGCTTTGGGACCTTATATTCCCGAAGAATACGGCGGCGCAGGTCTCGACCAAATTTCTTATGGATTGATTATGCAGGAATTAGAAGCCGGCGACAGCGCGGTTCGTTCTGCGGCTTCGGTTCAGTCTTCTTTGGTGATGTATCCGATTTATACATTTGGCTCAGAAGAACAAAAAAGAAAATATTTACCCAAATTGGCAACCGGAGAAATTGTGGGTTGTTTCGGATTAACTGAACCCAATCACGGTTCGAATCCATCCGGAATGGAAACCAGAATTGTGGACAAAGGTTCGCATTATGTTTTGAACGGTGCCAAAATGTGGATTACCAATTCACCGATTGCCGACATCGCAGTCGTTTGGGCAAGAGACGAAGAAGGAAAAATTCGTGGAATGGTAGTAGAACGCGGAATGAAAGGATTTTCGACACCTGAAACCCACAATAAATGGTCGCTTCGTGCTTCCAAAACCGGAGAATTGGTTTTTGAAAACGTAGAAGTTCCAAAAGAAAATGTATTTCCAAATGTAAGCAGTTTACGAGGTCCTCTTTCTTGTTTGAATTCAGCTCGTTACGGAATTTCTTGGGGCGTAATCGGTGCCGCAATTGATTGTTATGAAGTAGCTTTGAAATATTCATTAGAAAGATTCCAATTCGGAAAACCGATTGCTTCTTATCAGTTACAACAAAAGAAATTGGCAGAATTCATCACCGAAATCACCAAAGCACAATTATTGGCTTGGCGATTGGGAACTTTGAAAAATCAAGACAAAGCAACACCTGCACAAATTTCGATGGCAAAAAGAAATAACGTACGAATGGCAATCGACATCGCGCGCGAATCTCGTCAGATTTTAGGCGGAATGGGAATTGTTGGCGATTATCCGATGATGCGCCACGCCGCTAATTTAGAATCCGTTATCACTTACGAAGGAACGCACGACATCCATTTGCTGATTACCGGAAACGACATCACCGGAATCAATGCTTTTGAATAAATTAATTTTGAGTAATTAGTTTCAAGTAATTAGTGAATTAGTAATTGGTAAATAGTATTTACAAATATAATCTGAGGATAAATGGATTTGTTTTTACTATTTAAATACGAGAGCAAAATGCTAATCACTAATCACCACTCACTAATCACTATCCCAACACTATGAAAGAAATTCAGATTTTACTTCCCAAAATGGGTGAAAGTGTAATGGAAGCGACCATTACCGATTGGCTGAAACAACCTGGTGACAAAATCGCCAAAGACGAATTATTTGTGACCATCGGGACTGATAAGGTCGATAGTGATTTGCCGTCTGAATACGAAGGGATTTTGAAAGAAATCCTGGTGCAGAGCGGGGAAGAGGCTAAGGTGGGAAGTCCGATTGCGATTTTTGAAGTCGATGAAAATACGGTGGTTCATTCGGAAATCGTTGAAACGATTGAAAAAGAAACCGCCATTTCAACCGAAAAAGCTGAATTAATTTCAACCAAATCCATCGATGGAAAATCATTTCTTTCGCCTGTTGTTAGAAAAATCGCAGCAGAAAGTAAGTTGGAAATCGAAGATTTAAAACAAATCAAACCCACCGGCGAAAATGGAAGAATTCGTAAAATCGACATTCTGAATTATTTGAATAAAGATTCAAAACCAATTCCACAAAAATTTTCAACCAAATTAAATCTAAACATACAAACGGAAGACAAAGTAGAAACTTTGCCGAGAATCCGACAAATCGCGGCGGAACATCTGCAAACTTCTTATCAAATCATTCCGCACGTAACGACTTTTTCGGAAGTAAATGTTTCGAATTTGGTCAATCATCGTGAAAAAATCAAAGACGAATTTCTGAAAGAATACGGCGTAAAAGTAACTTACACGCATTTCATTATGAAAGCGGTCATCGAAACTTTGAAAGAATTCCCGAAATTCAACGCTTGGATGAACGAAGAGGAATTAATCCTCAAAAACGATATCAATTTAGGATTTGCAACCGCTTTGCCCGACGGAAATTTAATCGTTCCGAATGTGAAGAAAGTCAATGATTTAGGTTTGAAAGGAATTATTGAAAATGTCAATTTAATCGGAAACAACGCAAAATCCAACAAACTGAAATCGACCGATATTCAAGACACGACTTTTACGGTCAGTAATACCGGGATTTTCGGAAGTTTGATGGGAACGCCGATTATTTCCAGACCACAAGTTGCTGTTTTGGCTTTGGGTGAAATCCGTTCCGGAGCAGGCGTCGTAGAAGTAAATGGAAAGGAAGAATTAGCCGTATGCAAAATGATGATGCTCTCGCTTTCTTATGACCATCGCGTGATTGACGGGGCTTTGGCTTCTCAGTTTTTGAGTGCGCTTAAAAAAAGGTTAGAATCCTTTTAGAATAAGAAACATAAAGATTTTACACAAAGTTCACAAGGATTAGTTTAGTCTTTGGAACTTAGTGTCTTTGTGGAAAATAAAAGAAACTTGCAACAAAAAGAATAAAGTCAAAAAAAAAAACTGGAAACAAAAGAATTTTATTTGAGATATTGTACTTTTGTGAACATTCAAAAATAAAAATGGAATATAATACCGCGAGAAAACTATTAATCATACCGGAATACGGAAGACATATCCAAGAGATGGTAGATTATTGTATGACGTTGACCGATGATGAAGAACGAAATGGTTTTGCAGAAATTATCATTGAAGTAATGGGAGAATTAAATCCGCATTTGCGGGATGTGCCCGATTTTCAGCATAAACTTTGGGATCAATTGTTTATCATGTCTAAATTTCAATTGGACGTAAATTCACCATATCCCAAACCCACGGCTGAAGAAGTTTACAGCAAGCCGAACAGGGTCCGTTATCCCAAAGACGAATACAAATATAAATATTACGGGAAAAACATTCGAAGTATGATTTCTGTTGCCAAACAATGGGAAGGCGATAAACAGGAAGGTTTGGTGATGGTGATTGCCAACCACATGAAAAAATGCTATTTGTTATGGAACAAGGACACCGTAGATGATCACACGATTTTTGATCATTTATACGAATTGTCCGATGGCGCGTTTGATTTGCGAAATTCAGGTGAAACTTTATTGTCAAATGACCGACTACAAGTAGGAAATAACAATAATGCAAATAAAAACCGCAAGAATAAAAACCAGAACAATAACAATAACCGTAATAAATCCAAATACAAATAAATCTGAAGAATGTCTGTATTTCAAATCAGGGGAGGAAATCGCTTAAGTGGCGAAATTATTCCGCAAGGTGCCAAAAATGAAGTATTGCAGATTCTCTGCGCGGTATTGCTTACAAATGAACCAGTTAGGATTAAAAATATTCCCGATATCAGAGACGTAAACCGATTGATTGAAATTCTCGAAGATTTGGGCGTGAAAATAAAAAAAAACGCCAAAGGGGATTTCACTTTTCAGGCAGACGATATCAATATGGATTATTTGCAAAGCAAAGAATTCAAAAAAGACGGTGCGGCTTTGCGAGGTTCGATTATGTTGATGGGGCCGCTTTTGGCAATGTACGGAAAAGCCTATATGCCCAAACCGGGTGGCGATAAAATCGGACGAAGAAGACTCGATACGCATTTTCAAGGATTCATCAACCTTGGTGCAAAATACAGATTTGAAGACGGAGAAGATTTCTATGGAGTTGAATTGGACAACGGAAAACCGCTTGCCGGAACTTATATGTTGCTCGAAGAAGCTTCTGTAACCGGAACTGCCAACATCATGATGGCTGCCGTTTTGGCAAAAGGTAAAACCACCATTTACAATGCAGCTTGCGAACCTTATTTGCAACAACTTTGTAAAATGCTCGTTCGAATGGGCGCAAAAATCGAAGGAATCGGTTCCAACTTATTAATTATAGAAGGAGTTGAATCTTTGAACGGAACGGAACACACCGTTTTGCCCGATATGATTGAAATCGGTTCATGGGTTGGATTAGCAGCGATGACCAAATCCGAATTAACTATTAAAGATGTTTCATGGGAAAACTTGGGGATCATTCCCGATATTTTCCGTCGTTTGGGAATTCAGATTGAAAAATCCGGTGACGATATGCTCATTCCGGCGCAGGAACATTATAAAATCCAAAAATTCATGGACGGCTCGATTCTGACTGTTTCAGATGCACCTTGGCCCGGCTTTACGCCCGATTTGCTAAGCATCGTCCTCGTCATTGCAACTCAAGCAAAAGGCAGCGTTCTGATTCATCAGAAAATGTTTGAAAGCCGTTTGTTTTTCGTCGATAAATTGATTGATATGGGCGCGCAAATTATTCTTTGCGATCCACACCGCGCAACCGTTATTGGTTTGAACCACGAAACACCTTTGCGCGGAACCACAATGAGTTCGCCCGACATTCGTGCCGGAATTTCATTGTTGATTGCCGCTTTGTCAGCAAAAGGAAAAAGTGTCATTCACAATATCGAACAAATTGACAGAGGTTACGAACAAATCGATACCCGATTGCGTGCGATTGGTGCCGATATAATTCGGGCTTAATTTTTGTTGGATTTAATTCTGTAAAATAATTAAATGCAGGAACTTTTGGACTTTATAGCAAATTTCGTCAGTCGTCCGGACAAAGTCCTGATGGATTTCATAAATAGTTACGGCAACTGGATTTACGTGCTTTTGTTTGTCATTATTTTTGCAGAAACCGGACTGATTATCGCTTCGTTCATCATGCCGTTTTTGCCCGGCGACGCGCTTATTTTTGCTATCGGAATGATTGCGGCAAACGACGAACAGGCACATTTGCATATCGAATACATCGTTCCTCTCTTGATGCTCGCTGCGATTTTGGGCGATAATGTAAATTATTTCGTCGGAAAACGTTTTGGAAACTGGCTTTTGGCCAATCCCGGTAAATTTTATATCCAACCGCAACACATCCAAAAAGCAACTGATTTTTTTAACCAACACGGGAAAAAAGCAATTATCATTGCGAGATTTATGCCGGTGGTGCGGACGATTATTCCGTTCATTTGCGGTACGACCAAATTAGAATACAGAACTTTCATTACTTATAGTTTCATCGGCGCAGTTTTGTGGGTCGGCGTGGTTTCCATGTTAGGCTATTTTTTAGGTGGATTTGAATTTGTGCAAAACCACTTGGAAATGTTTATTTTCGGAATTATCATTGCGGCTAATTTACCTTTGATTACCCGAATTTTAAAAGC
>Ga0079224_100004867_pt1 | contig 17507 bp, 15 predicted proteins | sample Stecom2015_FD_80414 | JGI IMG/M metagenome (GOLD analysis project Ga0079224, IMG submission 80414) | Agricultural soil microbial communities from Utah to study Nitrogen management - Steer compost 2015 | ecosystem: Environmental > Terrestrial > Soil > Agricultural land | place: USA: Utah...
AATGTCTGACTGGTGTATTCGGTGTTGTTGAGCAGCAGGAGCGGATAGATGACCGGATGGCCTCCGCTGTCGATGACGTACTCCAGCCCGGACAGGAAGGTTTCAACCGTCTCGCCGGGCATTCCCCAGATCAACTCGGTATAGGTGGGAATCCCTCGTCGCTGGAACTCCAGCTGGAGGCCGCGGTAGTAGTCCGGCTTGATGTTGGAGCGTTTGGCGATCTGCAGCACCTCCGGATTGAATGACTGAGCGGAGAGCGTCACCGCGGCGATGAGGTTTCCCGAGTAGAGGATGTCGGCGATGCGCAGCACCCGTTTGCTGGTGTTCTTCGCCCAGTTCGTGAACAGAAAAATGCGCTTGTCGAGGCGTCTGAGTTCGGCGACCAACCACTCGGCTATCTCGACGTCCTGCGGCAGTATCCCGAAATTGGCGTCCGCGAGAAACAGTGTGGCGTCCTGAGCGGCGTGGGTGACAATGAAGGTTATCTCGTCTTTGATCCGTTCCAGCGGGAACGGACGCACCTTCGACCTGGTCGCGCCGCCCCAGTAGCAGAAGGCGCAGGAGTACGGACAGCCTCGGTTCGTCTCCATGATGATGATGCGCGAGGACCTGATGTCCTCGATGTCGTAGACGCCGCTGAGCAGCGGTGAGGGGATGACCGACAGGTCGCTGATCCGCTCGCCGACCGGGTTGATGACCGTGTCGCCGTCCCGGCGGAAGCTGATGCCAGGAACGGCTTCGAGTGAACCGTCGACACACAGTCGGCGCAGCACCTCTCGGAAGACCAACTCGCCCTCGCCGTGAACGAGGATGTCGACGCCGGGAGCCTCGGTGAACACCGCATGGGTCTGGTGTGTGACATCGTTGCCACCCATGATCACAACGCAGTCCGGCCAGCGCTTCTTCACTGCGTCAACGATGTAGAAGGAGGGCGCGCGGTTCCAGAAGTACACCGAGATCGCGAGTATGTCGACACGGTCGAGAGTGTCGAGCCATGCGTCGATGCGGTCGACCAGGCCCGGGACCTGAAAAATGACATGTTTGGTGAAGGTGTACGCATCCGCGCATTGGGGGTCGGCCACAGCCGTCGCATGCAGGTAGCCGAGGTTGAGGCTGTACCGCACGTCCGGCATCGGCGTGACCTCGACGAGATGGCACTGCTTGGCCGTCATGCCGGCACCCCTTCAACGAGCAACTCAGCATCGGCAAGGCGGTTGACCGCCTCAATGAGTTCCCTCGGCTCCCGACCCAAATACATCCGCACGTGTCGTCCGGGATGCGGGCCAAGGTGCCGGGCGGCGGGCCAGACATCGGAGAGCAGTACCCCGGCCTCAGCCGCGGCGCGACGGAGGAAGGTTCGACGGTCACCGGGTACCGGGAACAACAAATAGGGGTTGGTCGGGCCCGCGACGATGTCAGTGACGCCATAACGGATCAACGCGTCCCTGGCGGTTGTGCGTCGGAGTGCGTACGCCGCGCGTTCGGCCGCGAGATATTCCTCGACAGCCGGCCGGTCGGACAGCCAGTCGGCCATTGCGCTTTGCAGGTGCACACCGTGGTTGTAGGTGTGCCGTGCGCGTACCTCGTTGACAAGGTCATCTAGGAGGTCGGGCGGACCGGTCACTGCCCCGATCGCCCAGCCGTTGCAGTTGAACTGCTTGCCGAGCGACCGCACGGCCAGCCACGGCAGACTGCTGTCGGCGGCGACGATCATCTGCTGCAGCGCCGACGTCGGCCCCGCCGCCGGGTCCACGAATCCGTAGTAGGCGTCGTCGATCAAGACGGCTGCCCTGTGCTCGGCCGCGAGCCGAATGAACGCCTCCACAGCGGCAGGCGACCATTGCAGGCCGGTCGGATTGTGCTGTGCGTTGATCACCACGACGCCGAGCCGACGTCCTGGCTGTGGACGCCACGACGTGATCAGTCCGGGCGATGGCTGCCAGCCGTTCTCCTCACCGGGGTACAGGTACGCCATGGCGAACCCGGCCGGCTCCAGCACTCCCGCGTAGTCCCAGGCCGGCGCCACCGCGAGGGCGAGCGGCGGTGGCCCGTCGCCGAATCGGGGAGCGAGCATCTCGGCGAAGTCTCGCATGACGCTTCGGGTGCCTGTCCAACTCACGGCGACCTCGTACCGATCGTCCAGGCCACCGAGGCGATGGGTGTCCCGGATGTAATCGCGAAGGATGCGACGCAGCCGGGGAAGGCCGTACATAGACAGCTGGTAGCCATGCGCGGACGGCGGTACCGATGCCAGGGCGGTAACCAGTGCCGGCGGGATGCCCTCCCACCGTTCGCCGAGGCTCAGTAGGATCGGCTTCCGGCGGTCCCCGCTGGCCCTGAACTGTGACAGCCATTCGGTGTCGGGCAGCCGATTCGGGCGCACCTCCTCTTCGAGCAGTTCTGCGGGGATACTCATCGGCAGGTTCCTACTCGGCGGGTGGTGTGCAGAACTGGCTCTGGATTCGGATGGTTGAGCCGATAGACGAGAATGTCGTACCGCGCGTACGACAGGTTCTCGTCGAAGAGCGTGTAGAAGTACGACAGTCGAGCCGCGGCCGCGTCCCGTACCGCCGGATCGATCGCCTGTATGTGCGGCTGGTCGAGGACCCGCTCGACGTACGCGGCGATCCGCTCGGGGGGCTGTCGCTCATATTCGTACGTCTCCTGCTCCAGCAGGTAGGCGCGCGGATCGGCGAACAGGTCGAGCCAGTATTGCTGCGAGGTGACCGGCAGATCGACACCGATCGCTTCGCCGACCCGGCGCCGCAGGTCGTCCGGAGGCGGGGTGTGGTAGTAGATTGGGACCGCGACGAGCATTCCGTCATCGGCGAGCACCCGGTAGTACTCGTCCCTGGCCCTGCGGTGGTCGTGCATGAACGACGTCACATTGCTGCAGTAGATGAGATCGAACGCTCCGTTCGGGTAGGGGAGGTTCTGTCCGTCGCCGACATCGAACGTGACGTTGCGCAATCCGTATCGCACCGCCTTGGCCCGGGCGAAAGCGGTGGACACCGGATTGATGTCCAGACCGGTGACGTGCCCGTCGATCCAGCTAGCAAACTCGATGCTGGTGTAGCCGGTGTTGCTGCCGACCTCCAGTACTCGGCATCCGCGGCGCAGCCGGGCCAGATCGATGACCCGGCGGATGGTCGCGCCCCCACCCGAGGGCATATTGGGTTCGTTGAGCAGACCGACCAGACTGGAGAAGTCGATGGTGGCCATCTCGTCCGCGCTAACCGCGGAGAGGGCTTCGAACGCCAGGTCTGCGGAGATGACGGTGTCAGCGGACATCAGCGGCTCCTGGTCGGACGGGACTGGGCAACGACCCGATGCCAAGCTCGTTCGCCACGCCGTTGAGGCGATCGGGATCCACACCCACCCGACTGACCTTGTCCAGCGCCTCCTCTCGGGTGATGGCACCAAGCCGAACATGGTGGGCGAGCTCATACACGTAGGGGTGGTATCCGTGCCTTCGGAGATGGTCGACGATCAAGAGGCCGTTCAGTCGGCAGTTCGTCGAGCAAGAGTCGGTGTCCGGCGGCGTTTTCCAGCCCAGATCGCTAAGCGCGGCCAGAGTGTCTCCTTCGCTGTAGCGGCTCGCGTACAGCGGATTGAGGAGACCCGCCGGCCGGGTGGCATCTACCGACCGGCGCCATGCGGCGAGCTGGTCGGCGAGGGACGGCGACGCTGCGGTCAAGGGGTCGAAGTGCCGGCGCACCACGTCTTCCAGAAAGGACACCGAGCAAAGGGCGCTCGTTGTGAACTGACCTGGTGTCCAGCCGCCGACCAGCAGCGGAATGCGGTGCGCTGTCGCCAGACGGAGCCCGGTAGCGAGAACTACGCTGATGCAGGAACCGCATCCGGCGGTCGAGTACTTGGTGGTGTCCGCCCCGAATCTCAGCTCCATGCTGATCCGGTAGAGGGGGCGCATCACGGTGCCGGGTGGGCGGAACAGCACATGGTCAACGCCCAGTCCGTCTAGCACCCGACGCATGTTGTCGGCGGCGCCTGCGGACAGGAACCCGTTGTCCAACGTGAAAGCGAGAACCCGGAGCCCAAGTCGACGGCTTGCGATGGACAATGCGAGGGAGCTGTCCTTTCCCCCGCTGTAGAGGACTAAACAATCGTAGTCTCGGTCGGGTGCCGCCGCGGCGAGTGCGGTCTCGACCGCCTCGTGAATTGCCGCCTCCGCGACGACGATTCTCTCCGACTCGTCACGGCAGTAGCTGCACAGCCCGTTGACGTCGAAGGTGACGTCCGGAAATGCCGCGGGCAAGATACAGCGACTGCAGACCTGTTGGTCATAGTGGATCATCAGGTCGCCATCAGCCGTGTCGATGCGGATCGGCACGGTCCCGCTCATCCCAACCTCCAGCCTCGCAGCTGCGGTGCTGCGGAGATCGCACGGCGGCACAGAGCTTCGGCGGATCGTCGGGAGTTCTCCGCGTCCGCGTCGGCGCTGAACACGATCACCCGGGCTCCGTTGCCGGTTATGTGGGTACGAAGGTGTTCAACACCGTCGTCAATGACCGTGTGGAGCCACAGCAGATCCGTGAGGGAAATGTCGTCGAACGGCTCGACATGTCCTTCCGGCTTGATCAGATCCAGCACTGTCATATTCATTCTTGTCCTTCATGGATGACTCGAGCCGCCGGATCGGTGATCGGAACAGAGGAAGCCGATGCGCCGCCAGCGGCCGCAGCATCGCCTCAGCGTGTGATCAGGCGGACGGGGAGGGAGGCGTATTTCCGCATCGCCTGATTAGGAGCCCGTACCGCCTCACCGATTCGTTCGAATCTATGCACGCGGGCAGCCAATGCGGTGATCAACTCTGTGAGCTCCAGCCGTGCGACAGGAGCACCGATGCACAGGTGAATGGATGTGCCGAAGCTCAGATGCGACCTGGCGTCCGCCCGGGTGACGTCGAAGCGATCGGGGTCGACGAAACGGGCCGGATCCCGATTGGCCGCGCCCAGCAGGACACACACGTCGCTGTCTGGTGGGATGTTGACACCGCCGATATCCGTCGCCGCTACGGTGCGCCGATAGAACGAGCGGAAAGGGGCCTCGAACCGGAGTACCTCCTCGACCGTGTTCGGGATCAAGCGAGGATCGTCGCGGATCAGATCCCACTGCTCCGGAAAGTCCGCGAAGGCGCCGATCGCGTTGCCCAACGAACTGCTTGACGAGTCGATACCGGCCAGCCAGATCGAGTCGAGCATCATCAGGCGCTCCTGGCCTTCCTTTAGCGCGCCGTTGTCGCCGCCCTGTTCCATGATCGTGCGCCCCATACAGTGGGCCGGCAACGCCGGTACGCCCACGGCCTTCAACCATTCCAGTGACTCGGTGGCGATCTGGACCATCTCCGCATCGAGATCTGCGGCCCCGAGCTGGCCGACCGCGTCACCCCACGTCGCCATGGCGCCGTCCGGCGGCTGTATACCGGTGAGCAGACGGATCGTGCGGTCCGGCAGCGGCAGCGCGAAGGCGGTGACTGCGTCGACCTCGCCAGCCGAGACGGCCGCCTCAACCAGGTCGTTGGCCGCAGCACGGACACCCGGACGGAGTTCATCAATTGCTGTCCGCCCGAAGAAGTTCTGTACCGCCCGTCGCGTCCTGGTGTGCTCCGGCGGGTCGTTGTCGATGAGCGGGTATCGGTAGCCGTGATCAGGAACCCGGGTGTAGCCGGCCCCTAGGCCGGAAATGAACCGCCGGTAGTCGCGCAGGACGGCAGCAGCGTGCTCGTAGTGGGGCACCAGCCAGATCCCCCGTCCGGGCACGTACGTCACCGGCCCACGTGCGCGAAGCGTCCGGTAGTACAGGTATGGGTTCTCGAGCGCGTCCGGGTGATACGGGTCGGTTCCAGCAAGGCACAGGCCAGGGGCTGAGCCGGCTGCCGTCTCGGTGCTCATCGGACTCCTCGATGGTCGGTCGCGACGATGCGCCTGAACATATCCGCGTGTCCGGGAGCAAAGGCTGGTCACGGACGTTCAGCAAATTGCCGCGCAGCAAGCTGCCCAGAGGGAGGCAACAAGCTGCCAGACCCGTAGCTGCGGGGCTTGGAAGCTGCCGGCAGCGTTTGCGCTGCCGCACGATCGGGGTCGACGGCCGACTGAGCGGGGAGAAACGGGAATGAGCGAGGTCCGCGTACGCTTCGCGCCGAACGGTGAGATGCCGTTCCCCGCCTTCATCACCCGGACGATTCTCTATTCGTGGCTGTTCGCCCGGCGCCATGGAGGGACCTTCGTTCTGCGGCTGGACGACACCGATGTCGACCGGCAGATGCCTGGAGCCCTTCAGAGCTATCCCGACGGCATGCGCTGGCTGGGTCTAAATTGGGACGAGGGTCCCGAGGTCGGGGGTGCGTACGGCCCGTACCGGCAGTCCGAGCGGCTCCACCTCTACCGGGAGGCCGTGCAGGAGCTGCTGTCCTCCGGCGCGGCGTACCGTTGCTACTGCCCACCGGAGCGGCTGGCCGACCTCGTGGCAAAGGCGCGCACTCCCGGGCGCGGCGGCCGCGCCTACGATGGCCGGTGTCGCACACCGTATCGGCGTGACCAGGAAGCGGCGGCGCGGCAGGGCCGGGAGCCTGCGATCCGGTTACGGATGCCGGACGAAGGCACCATCACCTCGACCGACCTGATCCGCGGCCCGATCAGGGTCTCGGCTGGTTCGCTCAGCGATATCGTGATCTGCCGACCGGACGGCTGGGCAACGTATCACCTAACTGTCGTCGTCGATGACACACGGATGCGAATCAGCCACCTGATCCGGGGAGTTGAGGGCCTCTCCAACATGGCGCCGCAGGCGGTCGTGCACCGGGCTCTAGGGCTCCAACCACCGCTGTATATTCACCATCCGCTGGTCCGGATCCCCGGCTTCGTCATCGGCGAACGCCTTCTGCCACGCGGTCACCTGCTCTACCTCGACGAACTCAAGGCAGCTGGATACCCGCCGGAGGCGGTGATCAACTACTACGGGTTGCTCGGCTACAGCGACGACGGCCACGACGTTCGCACCCTGGACGAGATGATCGAGTCGTTCGACTTCTCCCGGATCAGCCGCAAGGAGTTCGTCAATCAGTCGGTAGAGAAGCTCGCCTGGATGAACCGCGTCTATCTACGTTCAGCGGCGCCCGCGACGTTCGTCCAAGGCCTGATCCAGCAGAGGCTGGGCGACGCCGGGGTCGACGACCGCGTGGCACAGGCGATCGCCGAACGGGCCACTCCCATCCTGCGCCGCAGGATCAACTCGGCCGACGAGATCGTCGGCCTGCTCCGCTTCGCGACAGACGACTGGGCGCCCGTCCCGGCCCCACCGGAGCAGCAGGTATGGGCGAAGACGGCGGCCGAAGCCGTCGCGGCGGGCCGGAACCCCACCGCGACACTCCGGGCACTGGCCGCAGGCGACCGCAGTGAGTACGGACGGATCGTGCGGGCGCTGCTCGCCCAGCTCGGCGCCGTCGGCACACCACTGTCACTCGCCGACTGCGTCCAGATCCTCGGGCCAAACGAGGCGGTGCGCCGCTGGCGCAGCGTCGGTGCCTGATTCAGACAGCGGCGGTGACACGGCCCGGGCAGGCAGGTCAGTCTCGACTGTCCGCAACGGCCCGCACCCGGCGGAGCACCTCCTCGGTGCCTAGCGCCATGGCGACCGCGTGGAGATCCGGGCTGCGGGTGCTGCCGGTCAGCGCCACGCGCACGATCTGTGACGCCTCCCGGATCGAGCCGTGGTAGGCGTTCGGATCGGCCTTGTACTCCCGCGGTGAGGCGGCGAAGCCGTGCTCCGCCGCCAAGGACCGGATCTGCCCGAACCACTCCTGCGGGTCGGCGATTGGCCGGTACGTGTCGGCGAACGCGGCGGCGAACCGGCGGACCACGTCGCCGGGCAGGCCGGCCAGCGGACTAGCCGCGAGGTCGTTCACCAGCGGGAACAGCTCCGGGAAGAAGAACCCGTACACCGCCCGGAAGTCCGACCACTTGTGCAGGTCCTTGCGGGGATTGGGTCCGTCGCGCTCCACCGACAGGGCGCGTAGTGCCAGGTCGCTCCGGGTGACCAGCACCTTCGCCAGCTCGGTGTCGTACCGCTCCGCCCAGTCGGTTACCGCGGCGAGCACCTCCGCGGCGGTCATGGTGGCAACGTGGTCGGCGCAGATGCCGGCCAGCTTCACCATGTCGACCAGCGCGCCGGAGACACCACACTGGTCGAGCCGGATGTCGGCAGCCAGCGCCTCGCCCTGGGGCAACTCGGCCAGCCGGCCGTTGATCAGCCCCCGGAGGTAGTACAGCACCGGCTCCGCCGGATACCCCTCCCGGAGGTAGTAGTCGACCGACGCCTCCGGGTCCTTGCGTTTGGACAGCTTGCGCTTGCCGCCACCGGCCTGCTTCAGCAGAGGCGCGATGTGCGCGTACTCGATCCGATCGAAGCCGAGCGCGTCGAACAACTGGTGGTGCACGGGCACCGAGGACAGCCATTCGTCGCCCCGCAACACGAGGGTGACTCGCATCAGGTGGTCGTCCACCACGTGCGCGAAGTGGTACGTGGGCAGCCGCGGACGCTGGTCGGAGCTTTTCAGCACGACCACGTCGTTGCGGTTGGCGTCGAGTTCAATCCGGCCGCGAATCGCGTCCACGAACGACACCCGTTCGCCCGCGTCCGCCTCGGCACGGAACCGGATGACGTACGGCCGGCCCTCCGCCAGCGCGGCCTCCACCCGCTCCTGCGGAGCGTCCCGCCAGAGCGCCCACTCACCGTAGTAGCCGGTCGGCACCTTGGCCGCGCGCTGCCGGTCGGCGGTCTCGGCCAACTCCTCGCGGGTGGCGAAGCATGGGTACGCGAGACCTCGGCGCATCAGCTCACGCACGTACGAGAGATAGATCGTCTCTCGGGCCGACTGCAGGTACGGGCCGTAGCCGCCACCGGCGGTCTCGGACTCGTCGGGCAGCAGTCCGAAGTACGCGAACGCGCGTTCGAACTGTTCCTTTACCCCTGGCACCTCGCGCGCTTGGTCGGTGTCCTCGATACGTACGATGTAGCGCCCGCCTGACGCGTCAGCCAGGTTCCGATCGACCATCGCGACGTAGATGCCGCCGATGTGAAGAGGGCCGGTAGGGCTAGGGCAGAATCTGACAACGCGAGCCCTCGCCGGCAACTCTCTGGGTGGGAAGCGCTGCTCCCACTCGTCCACGTCCGGCAGGTCGGCCGGAAACAGAGAGTCGATGGTGCGGGTGTTCAGCATTCGTCCTCCGTCAGATCCAGCCACGGCGACACGCTTCTACGCCGGCTTGGAATCGGCTACTGCTTTGAAGTTGTGCCGAGATCTCGGCGATCGTACGCCGTAGCGTCCGAACCGACACACCTAGCCGTCGTGACGCCGATTCGTCGGTGAGACCTTCAGCCAAGAGCCGCAGCACGGCCTGCTCGAATGCCGGCAGCCGGCCACTGGAGGCATCGCCGGTCGCCGACGCAGGTCGGTGGGACAGCGGCACGGCGACGTCCCACACCTGTTGGAACAAGGCACACATCGCCACGACGATCGCGGGCGTACGAACCTCGATCGCGCCGTGACGTGGAGATGTCGGATTGATGGGCAACAGGGCCACCTCACGGTCGACCACGACCATCTGCATCGGGACTGTCGGCATGGTGCGGATCTGGCCACCCAACCCGGTGAGCCAGTTGGCGTACTCGACCGTATCCGGGTCATTGCGATAGGCGGTCTGATAAACACAGAGAATCTGCACGCCCCTGGCAAGTGCCGCCTCATTGATCTTCCGGCTTTCGGACATCGCGTCCGGCCGGTGAGCGCCGCCTGGAGTGAACGACCAGCATTCCCGCTTGGCAGTATGCGAAAGTTGCCGCAGCCGAGCCCGGACCGCCTCCACCCCCTCCCAGCGAACTCCCTCAGGTGCTTCCTTTCGCCGCTGATACGCTGTGGCAATCGCGGTTACGGTGTCGCGGGCCTCCTGGATTTGCCGTTGCTGATCGCGCACCGATTCCTCCGCCTTGGATAGCAGCGCGGTGAGTCTCGTAGCGGGATCAGCCACCCGTGGTTGCTGACCGTCCTCGGTCATCTCCAGAAGACATAGGTCGGCAAGTTGATCGAGTGCCTTACGTACTTGCCGTTCCGACATTCCCAGATGTGCGGACAAATCGCTAACGCCCCAGGTCGGCTCGATCAACATCGTCCTGTACACCAGATCGGCTTCAGAGGACAGGCCAAGATGAGTGAGCAATCGCTACCTCCCCGTGTTCGGAGAGAGTATGCATGCGCACATTTGGTTTCCGCTATAGCCTTTGGTAGGACGCTGTTGTGGCTGGTCATGATCGTCGATGGTGGAGCGTAGGACGGCACCGCGAGCCTGGAATCGGAGCCCTCAGTAGGCAGATGTCGCAAAGTAGACGAAGGGTATCAGCGGACGTGCGCCCGTGACGGCTGATCTGCCACCGTCGGCGACCGCGTGCCCGCTGTGGCAGTCATCGTCGGCAAGGGTCGCCTGACGGGCGTCAGCTGGTGAGGGGTTCGACGTCGCGGTGGCACAACGTGCGAACCGGACCCGTCGCGCCGGCGAAAGTCCGCCAGGTTGGCCGCGACGGTCAGCGTCGTAGGGTGCTGGTCGCCGAGGACGCGCCGCATTGCCTCGAGGGTCCGCCCTAAGATCGCGCCTCATCGACGCGCCCGAGGGCGGCCAGGTCAGCGGCCAGGTTGTTGGCGACGCAGAGGGTGTGCGGGTGCCGTTCGCCAACACACTCCGCGTGGCCTCGTGGGTGTTGGCATTCCGCTTGCGGGCCTTCGCATGCTCGTTCCGCGCATCCAGGAGGATCGCCTCGACCAGCACGATCGCCGCCGGCAGCGGTGCCTCGACCGAGCGGTGCTGGTCACCGACCGGCGTGCGGGGGAGAAATTGGCGTGCGGGGCGTCACGCCGACCGCGATCCTGTGGGCCATGGACGGGTACGCCAAGAATGGGTACGTCCCAGACGAGCGAACCGCCGACCAAGCTCGAGCGACCGGTGCCGCTGCTACCGCCGAGAGCACTCGAGTCGCCCAAATTTCGCACGCGGCCGCCGGTCCTCGGGTCCAGCTTCCGCCGCACCTCGACGCGGGTGCGCTGCCGGTGAGCCAACTGCAGGACGTCATCGACGTGGTGTGGGGGGTGCTGTCTCCAGACGCCGTCGGTGCGTACCTGCACGGCTCCGCCGTACGCGGCGGGCTGCGGCCGGGGAGCGACGTCGACGTGCTCGTCGTCACCGGCCGGCGTACCAGTCCAGCCCAACGGCGCGCACTGGTAGAAGGCCTCATGGATATCTCCGGGGCGCGGGCCCGCCGCGGGCCGGCTCGGCCGGTCGAGCTGACCGTCGTGGTGGACTCCGACCTCCGACCGTGGTGGTATCCACCACGCTGTGAGCTCCTTTATGGAGAGTGGCTGCGGTCGGAGTTCGAACAGGGCGCGGTGCCCGAGCCTGGCCCGAGTCCGGATCTGGCCGTCCTCGTCACGATGGTCCACCAGGGCAACGCTCCGCTGGTCGGCCCCCCACCCGGTGAGGTGCTCGACCCCGTGCCGCCGGCCGACCTCGCGCGAGCCGTCGTCGCCGGCGTACCAGACCTGCTCGCCGACCTTGAGCACGACACCCGCAATGTGATCCTGACGCTGCTGCGCATCTGGACCACCATCGTCACGGGTGAGATCCAGTCAAAGGACGCCGCAGCCGACTGGGCTCTCGAGCGACTGCCCGAGGAGCACCGTGCGGTGGTCGCCCATGCCCGGGCCATCTACCTCGGGCACGTGCCGGAGTCGTGGGACGGCGAACTGCGCTCCGGGGTCCGCCCGCTCGTCGACCACCTCGTCGCGCTGATCGAGCGGTTGGACCTCCCAGCAGTGAAACCGCTCTGAAATCACCCGCCACCTATGCGGGAAGATCGGCGCCGAAAGATCAAAACCCCGGTGGCTTGCTCACCGGAGTGAGCAGAGGCGCCCGGGGTCTACGCGTGAAGAGTAGCACGACTATGCACGATGCAGCTCAGCGCAAGGCTGTGCGGGACGGGAGGGGCGTTGAGGTGGCGGACACCCCGGTAGACCCGGCATGTGTCGAGCAGCTCGTTACTCCGGAACGGCTCGCACCGTACCGGGCCGCGTGCAACGGCGACCTCGCCGCCGCGGTTGCGCTCTACGGGTGGAATGCCCGGGTCTCGGCCGCGCTATGGGAGACCATCGGCTACGTCGAGATCATTGTCCGCAACGCGATGCACCGTCACCTCACGGACTGGTCGACCCGGGTACATCAGGAGCCGGCCTGGTACCTCGACCCGGGCGGCAACCTGACCTGGCGGGCCGCCCAGGACGTCGCCGACGCGCGCCGGCGCGCCACCAAGTTCGGCACGCCCGAAACCCCCGGCCGGGTGGTCGCCGAGCTTGGCTTCGGCTTCTGGCGGTACCTCACTGCCGTTACCTACGACCGCACCCTGTGGCGGTGGTGCATCTACCGGGCCTTCCCTAAGAAGCGCCGCAGTGTCGTCCAGGACTCGCTCGCCTCCTTGCATGAGGCACGAAACCGGTGCGCTCACTACGAACCGATGCACAACAGGCCCATCGGAAAGCTATACGAGACGGCCCTGGCTGTGGCCGGGTGGATCAACGTCGATGCCCGACGGTGGGTCGCCTCCCAGTCGAGGGTCGTCGAGCACCTGGCGAACCGGCCGCGCGGAGCCCGGACATAAGCAGCCGGGCTCGGCGACGATCACGGTCGTGCTCTTCATTGCCTGCCGGGCAACCAAGCTCCGCCAATTCAACGAAGCGAAACCGGGCGATCGATCGAGCGGTTGGACCTTCCAGCAGTCGAACCGCAGGGTGGCAGGTCCGCCGAGCGATAGCACCGCGGACCGAGGCAGGATGTGAGAGACGAGCTTGACCGACAGGAGTCCCGCCATGCCGCTTTCGCTGCCGATCGCCCCAGAGGCCACCAAGCTGCTCTACGAGAACCCGTTGGCACTCCTGATCGGGATGCTCCTCGATCAGCAGCAGCCCATGGAGAAGGCATTCTCATCTCCGTACGTGCTACAGCAGCGCCTGGGACGCGACCTCGACGCGCACGACATCGCGTCACGCGACCCGGAGGAGCTCGAGGCGATCTTCGCGAAGCCGCCGGTGCTGCACCGGTTCCCGCGTGCGTTCGCCAAGCGAACCCAGGAGATGTGCCAGCTGCTGGTCGACCGCTACGACGGGGACGCGGCGAAGCTGTGGACCGAGGCGAAGGACGGCAAGGACGCGGTTGCCCGGGTCGCCCAGCTGCCCGGCTTCGGTAAGCAGAAGTCGCAGATCTTTGTGGCATTGCTGGGCAAGCAGTTCGGCGTCGAGCTCGACAGGTGGCGGGAGGCGGCCGGCGAGTACGGCGAGGAGGGGTCGCTGCGCTCGGTCGCCGACATCACCGACGAGACGTCGCTCGCGAGGGTTCGCGAGTACAAGAAGGCCATGAAGGCTGCGGCCAAGGCGAAGGGCTGAGGGGCGAGCGTGGGTGATCACACGGGATTCACGGTTGTCCTCCGCGGCTACGACCAGGTCGAGGTCGATGCGCTGATGCGGCGCCTCGAGAAGGCGCTGGCATCCACGGACCCAGGGCTCCGCGCGTCGGTGCGAGCGGAGCTGAATCAGCCGGGGTTCCGCGTCCGGATGCGAGGGTACGACCGGGAGCAGGTCGACGAGTTTCTCCGCCGGGCCATCGACCGGCTCGCCTGAGCGAGGGGCCCAGGGCAGCGGCAGGGGTTTCGTCGGTACTCGATGAAACCGATGGCGGCATCGTCACGTCTGACTCCCGAGGTGACCCGCGGGTGGTCACCGGACGGGAGTGTCGAACGTGAGGCGACTGCAGGGGATCGGTGCGTGCCTTGCCCTCCTGGTAGCCCTCGCCGGCTGTGGTTACCGCGCCTTTGAACCGGGCGCCGCCCCGCCGGTGCCGGTGCCTCCCAGTCCGGCGGTCACCATCACGCATGGCAAGCCGTACGACCTCGAGATGGAGCAACCGCCGCCGTTCCGGATCCGTTACGACGACACCGAGCTGCACCTCCACCCCGTCACCTTCTGCTACGTAGGTGGGTGTGTTGATGGCTGGGACGAGAACCCGCCATCGGTCGGCTCGCCGGAGGTGCTGTACGTCTTCGTCCCAGTGCGCCGGTTCGACGAGCTCACCGTCAGTCAGTTCGAGAACGGCGACCGGTGCATGGGCCGCCAAGTGGCCGCCGACGTCAAGTCGCTCGGGGAGGGCTGGTGGTCGGTTCACCCACGCGGTCCCGCGGGCGAGTACCGGGTCAGCATCTTCGCCAGCGGCGGCGGTGACATGGTCGCGGACGTGCTCTGGCGTACGCCGTACGCCGGCCCGCTGCCGTACCCGTCGGCCCGTCTGGCGGTCATCGCGGAACACGACGGCCGGCCCGATTCGTACGGAGTCGAGCTCACCGTGACACATCTGCCGGCCACGCCAACGGAGTACTCCGCCACCATCACCGTCACGGCGGGCAATGGTAGGTCAATCACCTTCGATGCCATTCCTTCGCCGGACGCCTGTCTCGGTGCGGGGGCAATCTCCTTCAACGGGCCGCACGACCAGGCCCGCCAGGCCGCCGCGCTCGGCGACTTCCCCTTCACGATCAAGGTCCAGCTCACCCTCGACGGCACCGCGTACGTCGGGACCGCAACCTACCCCGACGACGAGATCGACGACCACGGACCGTACGTCGCCCTCGACTTCGACCCCCCACTCCCTCGCTGAACTCTGCCGCCCTGAGAAACAAACCGCCCAAGATCGCCACGATCATGAACAGCAAGCGTCGCTGTCGCTGATCGTGACCCGGGCGAGCTTTACCAAAACTAACAGTGCTGTTATAACAGTGCTGTGACAAATGACCCGACCCGCGTGCCGGGACGATGGGACGCCCTGTTCGCGGTGCTCAAGCAGATGGACCGCGAGATCGAGTTGCTGTATGAGCGCCGGGGTGCGCACGGCGTCCGGCCGCGTTTCGTTCGACCGTTGATCCGGTTGGCGCACGAAGGTGCGATAACCATCTCCGAGCTGGCTCAGTCGTTGGGTGCTACTCACTCCGCGACGAGTCAGACTGTCGCTGCCATGAAGAAGGCCGGCTTCATCACTGCGGAGCCGGGCAGCGACGGCCGGACGCAGGTGCTGGCTCTCACCCCACGGGCGAAGGAGCTTGTGCCCCTTCTTGAGGCCGAGTGGCGGGCCACGCAAGCGGTCGTTGCGCGTCTCGATGATGAGCTCGGCGGTGCGGTGACCAGGCTGAGCCAAGATCTGCGACGCAGCCTCGAACGCCGGTCCATGTCGCAACGTCTCGATGATGAACTGGGACGTGCGCAGTGAAGTTGCGCGAGCACCTGACTGACGTGCGCCCATTGCGTACCAGCGGGCCGTTCCGAGGAATGTGGAGCGCCTCGTTGCTGACTGGCATGGCGGGCCAGATAGCGGCGGTGGCTGCACTGGCTCAGATCTGGAACCTCACTTCTAGTCCAATTTGGACTGGAGCGATCGGCCTGGCGCGAGGGATCCCGATGCTTGCGTTCGGTGTCGTTGGCGGAACGCTCGCCGATCGGTATGACCGGCGTACCATCCTGCAACTCAGCACTGTCGGGCATGCGGTCGCGGCGACCGGCCTCACGGTACAGGCGGCGCTCGGTAACACCTCGCCCTGGCCCGTTCTGGGTCTCATTGCTGCCGGTACCGCCGCGGCAGCCTTAGGTTCCCCGGCGCGGCGGACCTTGCCCGCCCGGCTCCTTCCCCGCCATCAGGTGGCCGCCGGCCTCGCACTGTCGAACCTGTCTTTCCAGGCCTCCCTGCTAGTCGGACCGGCCATCGGTGGTCTGCTGGTCGCGGCGTCGCTGCCCGCCGGCTACGCCGCTCAGGCCGCCATGATACCAATCGCGCTCGCCGCGGCCCTTCGCCTGCCGAAGCTGCCCCCCGATCGCACCCCAGGTACGAAAGTCCACCGTGGAGGATGGACACTCCCGTGGCGGCAACCGGTCCTCCGGGGGGCGCTGCTGACCGACCTGGCGACCACCGCCCTCTCCATGCCGGTCGCGATCTTCCCGATGATCAACGCACTCCGCTTCGACAACGACCCCCGTACGCTCGGCCTGTTCCTCTCCGCGATCGCCCTCGGCGGTATCAGTGCCGGGCTCGTGTCTGGCGCCGTCACGCGGCTGCGCCGCTGGGGTCTGGTTCAGCTGGTGTGCTCGATCGGTTGGGGTCTAGCGCTCGCGGGATTCGGACTGTCCACTTCGGCGGCCGTTGCGCTGTGCTTTCTGGTTCTTGCGGGAGTCGCTGACACCGTCGGGGTCGTAGCCCGTGGCACGTTGGTTCAGCTCGTCACTCCGGACGGGCTGCGTGGTCGGGTCTCCGCTGTCGACCATGTCATCGGTGTCGCCGGACCCGAGGTCGGGAACATGCGCGGCGGAATCCTCGCCGCCGCCGTCGGTGCTCCCGCAGCCCTCGTCATCGGCGGCCTTAGTGCAGCACTTGCGGCAATGGCCATCAGCGCTACCCACCCGCAGGTTCGCGCTTACGACAATGACGCCGCGCACGACGAAGAAGCTGAGCACGGCTTGCAAGATCGCCGTGATCATGATGGGAAAGTGCTTTCTGAGCGCTGATCATGACCCGCAGTTCATGATCGGCGCGAAAAGGGGGCGCCGCCGTCAGTTGCCGGCGGATTCGTAGCGGCGCAGGCCGCGACGGAAGACTCCGAGTGCCACGGCCACGCACCACATCGCGACGAGCGGCGTCAGCAAGCCGAGGCGGGCGTCAACGCCCTCGCCGCGCAGCGCGGCAACCGGGAAGTAGCTCGCGAACGCGAACGGGATCACGAGTCCGATCGCGAACCGGACCACCACGGTGTAGATGGTGATCGGATACCGGGCTAGGTCGCCGACCTGGTGGAGCGCGTACGCGAACACGCTGTACGGGCCACCGACCCAGAACGACGCAGCGTTGGTCGCCAGCGAGACCGAGAGCCGGATCGCCAACGCACTCCCGAAGAGCACCACCGCGAGGGCGATGGTGCCGGGCCCCAGTCGATGCTCGACCGTGGGAATCGCGAGGACCATCAATATGGCGCCGGTGGCGAGGTTGCCGAAGCCGTTGAACCCGACGCTGTCGGCGGTCACCTGAGCCACCACCGGATACGGGCGCGTCAGCACATAGTCCAGCTCGCCCCGGTTGATTCGCCAGGCGAGGTGCCACATGCCCTCGAAGAAGAGCGGGCCGACGGCCTCGGCGAGAGTCACCATGGCGTAGATCAGCACCACGTCCCAGAACGACCAGCCGTTCAGCGTGGGGATGCGGGTGAAGATGACGGAGAGGAAGACCACGCCGACGATCTGCATGATCGCCGACCCGCCAACCAGTAGCCAGAAGTCCGCCTCGTACTGCAGCGCCGCCCGGATGTGCGCGCCAAGCAATCGCCGGTAGATCCACAGTAGACGCCGTACGTTAGCCGCCATGGAT
>Ga0079224_100004869_pt1 | contig 17506 bp, 13 predicted proteins | sample Stecom2015_FD_80414 | JGI IMG/M metagenome (GOLD analysis project Ga0079224, IMG submission 80414) | Agricultural soil microbial communities from Utah to study Nitrogen management - Steer compost 2015 | ecosystem: Environmental > Terrestrial > Soil > Agricultural land | place: USA: Utah...
GCTCGTCGCGCTCGCAGCGCGCGTCGTAGCCTTGCGTTTCGCAGTGGTACTGCACCCAGTTGTGCACGGCCGGCCGCCCGACGAGGCTGAACAGGTTCTTGTCGAGGTAGAACAGCACCGCGTCGCCGATCACGCAGCCGTCGTAGTTGCACGCGACGAACTGCTTCGCCCGCTCCGGCGTGAAGTTCTTGAAGCTGTTGACGCCGGTGTCCGACAGCACCTTCAGCGCATCCGGCCCTTCGATGTACATGTCGGTCATGTGGTAGGACTGGTTGAACAGGACGCACGTCTCGGCCCATGCGCGCTGCTCGTCGCGCCAGTTGCTGAACTCGGCGGGGACGACCGGATACACGTAAGGCCCGAGCTGCGAGTTGCGGAGCAGATCGACTGGGCTACGGGTTTGCAGCAGGTCTTCCAAGCTTTTTTGTGTCATCGGTGTCGCGTTCCCTCTAGTGAGCCGAGCGGGCGTGCCCGCTGCCTGATACGTGCCGGTTGCAGCAAGAGTCGTCTCGATCCGGAGATGCTCGCACCGACGTGATGATAGTGGCCCGACGGAAAGGTTGGCCGCGGGAGCGCCGCGATTCTCGGTTACAGGGCACCCGTCGAGCCAGATCATGGGATGTACTATTATCACAAGAACCCGGAAAAAAACTGCGCCCGGCGCTGCCTGGAGCCGAACCGAACGGGGCGGGGCGGCGAATCGGGTCAGGCTGCACCGCGCTGGAGCACCCCTCGCAGCAGCTCGAGATCGGCGACGAATCGGGCGAGCGCGGCGTCGCGCTCCGCCGGGTCGCGGATCCTGATCAGCGCGGACGGGTGCACGGTTGCGGTCACATGCGGCGCGAGCGGCGACTCGAGCAACCTGCCGCGATCGCGCGTGACGCGGACTGTGGGCCCGAGCAAGGCCTTGGCCGCGACCGCGCCGAGACACGCGATCCCGGCCGGGCGCACGAGCTCGATCTCGAGCTCGAGCCACGGCAGGCACGCGGCGACTTCCCGACTCGACGGCGTGCGGTGAATCCGCCGTTTGCCGCGCGGTTCCCACTTGAAGTGCTTGACGACGTTCGTCAGGTAGACCGCGCGCCGGTCGATGCCTGCGGCGGCGAGCGCACGGTCGAGCAGCCGGCCGGCGGGCCCGACGAACGGTGCGCCCTCGCGATCCTCGCGGTCGCCCGGCACGTCGCCGACCAGCATCAGCCGCGCGGCGCGCGGACCCCGGCCGAAGACCGTCTGCGTCGCGTTCTGCCAGAGCGGGCAGCCCTGGCAGCCGGCCGCCGCGCGACGGGCCGCGTCGAGCGAGCGGCGCTCCGGAAGAAAGTCCGCTGCCGAGGTCATCGCGCGCGAGCTTCACGATCCGTGCCAGCGCGAGCTTCTCGCGGTTGTCTCGCTATCGGGCAGCGCCTATAGTCGAAAAACTCTAAACAGGGGGTTACAAGGAGCGAGCGAGATGTCCGCACCACATCCAATCGATCAGCGCGTCTTCGATCTTTACGACGAGTACTGCCACGGCCGCATCGACCGGCGCGAGTTTCTCGCCCGTGCGAGCGCGCTCACGATCGGCGGTGTCTCGGCGCTCTCGATGGCGCAGGCGTTGTTCCCGCGCTATGCGGAGGCAATGACGATCTCGTTCACGGACAGCCGCATCAAGGCGCGCTACGTCGAGTACCCCTCGCCGGGCGGAACGTCCGGCGAGATGCGCGGCTACCTCGTGCAGCCGACCGAAGGCAACGGGCCGTTCCCCGCGGTGCTCGTGATCCACGAGAACCGCGGTCTGAATCCGTACATCGAGGACGTCGCCCGGCGCCTCGCGGTCGAGGGCTTCCTCGCGCTCGCACCGGACGGCCTCGCGCCGGTCGGCGGGTACCCGGGCAACGACGACGACGGGCGCGCGCTTCAGGCGAGCCTCGACCCCGCGAAGCTTCGCCAGGACATGATCAACAGCGCACGCTGGCTGGCCGGGCACGAGCTCTCGACCGGCAAGCTGGGTGCGGTCGGCTTCTGCTGGGGCGGCGGCATGGTGAACACGCTCGCGGTCGAGCTCGGCGACGATCTCGCGGCGGGCGTGCCCTTTTACGGCGCGGCGGCGGCGACGGCCGACGTGCCGAAGATTCGTGCGCCGCTCCTCGTGCAGTACGCCGAGAACGACGAGCGGATCAATGCGATGCGCCCGGAGTTCGAGCAGGCGCTCAGGGCGGCGGGCGTACGCTACGAGATGCACGTCTATCCGGGCACGAATCACGGCTTCCACAACAACTCGACGCCGCGCTACGACGAGCAGGCCGCGGAGCTCGCGTGGCAGCGCACCGTCGCGTTCTTCAAGGAGCACCTCGCGTAGCGTTGTTCAGGCGCTGGCGCCGCCGCCGCATCGCGGCCCGCGAGTCGATACCGGACGAGCTCTGGCACCGCGTCGAGCGCGCGGTGCCCGCGCTCGCGCGCCTCGACGCGTCCGCGACCGCGCGGCTCCGCGAGCTGGCGCTGCTGTTCCTGCACGAGAAGCGCTTCGAGCCCGCGCACGGCTTCGAGCTGACCGACGAGATGCGGCTGCGCATCGCTGCGCTCGGCTGCGTGCCGATCCTCGAGCTCGGTCTCGACTATTACGACGGCTTCACCTCGATCGTCGTCCACCCTGACGAGTTCCTCGTCCGCGGCCGCGAGCACGTCGACGAGGCCGGCGTCGTCCACGTCGGTGACGACGTGCTGTCCGGCGAAGCGTGGGAGCAGGGCCCGGTCGTCCTCGGGTGGCGCGAGGTCGAGGCGAGCGGCCGCGGCGACGGCTACGACGTCGTCGCTCACGAGCTCGCCCACAAGATCGACATGCTCGACGGCGACGCGGACGGCTTGCCGCCGCTCCATCGCGACATGCGGATCGCCGACTGGAGCGCGGCCTTCACCGCCGCGTACGAGGATCTGCACGCGCAGCTCGACCGCGGCGAGGAGCCGTGGATCGATCCGTACGCGGCCGAGGACCCGTCGGAGTTCTTCGCCGTCTCCGTCGAGCTCTTCTTCGACGTGCCTCGGGACTTCCGCGCCGAGTATCCGGACGTCTACGCGCAGCTCGCCGCGTTCTTCCGGCAGGATCCTGCCGGCGCTCGAAACGCTTGAGAATGCGGCTCGTCTGATCGATGCTGTCGGCGCTTTCCGCCGGGGGACCGCTCATTATGGCCATCGCCGACTCGCGCATTGCCGCCGTCTCGATCTCGATGCTCGCCGCGCTCGCGGTGTCGGGCTGCGGCGAGCCCGTAGAGACGCCGGCGGCCGCGGACGCGGACGTGCCGCCGGCGAGCACGGCCGCCGAGCGGGCGCCCGCCGCTCGCGTCGATACGAGGCGGCTCGAGGCCGCCGGGGCCGAGGCCGGCCAGTGGCTCACGACCGGCCGTACCTACGAGGAGCAGCGCTTCAGCCCGCTCGACGAGCTCGGCCCGGCGAACGTCGGCGAGCTCGGGCTCGCGTGGTACGCGGACCTCGGCGTCCGCCGCACGCAGGAGTCGACGCCGCTCTACGTCGACGGCGTGCTCTACGTGACGACGGCCTGGAGCAACGTGCAAGCGTACGACGCGCGCAGCGGCCGGCGGCTCTGGTCGTACGATGCGCGCGTGCCGGGCGAGTGGGGCAGCCGCGCGTGCTGCGACGTCGTGAACCGCGGCGCGGCCGCCTGGAACGGCAAGATCTTCGTCGGCACGATCGACGGCCGGCTCGTCGCGCTCGATGCCGCGTCGGGCACGCCGGTCTGGGAGGCGGACACGCTGATCCGCCGTGACGTCGCCTACACGATCACCGGCGCGCCGCGCGTCGTCAAAGGCCGGGTGATCATCGGCAATGGCGGCGCCGAGTACGGCGTGCGCGGCTACGTGTCCGCGTACGACGCGGAGACCGGCGAGCTCGCGTGGCGGTTCTTCACGGTGCCGGGCAATCCCGCCGACGGCTTCGAGAGCGACACGATGGCGATGGCCGCCGAGACCTGGAACGGCGAGTGGTGGCGGCTCGGCGGCGGCGGCACCGTCTGGGACTCGATGGCCTACGACCCCGAGCTCGATCTCCTCTACATCGGCACCGGCAACGGCTCGCCGTGGAACCAGGCGCTGCGGAGCCCGGGCGGCGGCGACAACCTGTTCCTGTCGTCGATCGTCGCACTCGATCCGGACGACGGCTCCTACGTCTGGCACTACCAGACGACGCCCGGGGAGACCTGGGACTACACGGCGACGCAGCCGATCATCGTCGCGACGCTGCCGATCGACGGTCGGGAGCGCCGCGTCGTCATGCAGGCGCCGAAGAACGGTTTCTTCTACGTGCTCGATGCCGCCACCGGCGAGCTGCTCTCGGCCGAGAAGTTCGCCGCGGTCAATTGGGCGGAGCGAATCGACCCGGCGACCGGCCGGCCGGTCGAGAATCCGGCCGCGCGCTACGACAAGACCGGCGAGCCGGTCGCGGTGCAGCCGTCGTCGGCCGGCGCGCACAACTGGCATCCGATGGCATACAGCCCGCAGACCGGGCTCGTGTACCTCTCGGCGAGCGACAACGCGCTGATCTACGCGCCGGACCGGCGCTTCGATCCGAATCCGCGCTCGTCGAATCTCGGCATCGACCTCGCGGCGAGCTCGCCGGAGGCGATCGCGGCGTTCTCGCAGCTGCCGCGCGGCGCGTACGCGCTCGGCTGGGATCCGGTCACGCAGCGCGCCGCGTGGCGCGTCGAGGCAGAGCCCGCCGGCATGCTCGCGACCGCCGGCGGGCTCGTGTTCCACGGCACGCGCAATGGGCTCGTCGCGCGGTCCGCCGCGGACGGCTCGCTCTTGTGGTCGTCCGCCGACGTGCACACCGGTGTCGTCGCGGCGCCGATCAGCTTCGAGCTCGACGGCGTGCAGCACGTCGCGGTCGTCGCCGGCCGGGCCGCCGGCAACTACTACGCGCCGACCTATTCGCGGTTGCTCGTGTTCCGCCGCGGCGGCACCGCGCAGCTGCCGCCGCCGGTCGAGTTCACGCCGCCGCCGCTCGCACCGCCGCCGTCGACCGCGTCCGCGGAGGAGATCGCGCGCGGCGAGCAGCTCTATCAGGCGAGCTGCTGGCTCTGCCACGAGAGCCCGGGGAACGCGGGCGGGCTGTTCCGCCGCGGGCTCTTCCCGGATCTCGCGTACTCGCCGGCGCTCGGGAGCCCGGAGCTCTTCTCTGCAATCGTGCTCGGCGGTGCGCGCGCGGCGAACGGCATGGCGTCGTTCGCCGACGTGCTCGCGCCCGACGAAGCCGAAGCGGTCCGCGCCTACCTGATCGACCGCGCCAACGCCGCCGCTGCCCGCTGACGCGCGGCGGCGCGCCGCCGACCGTCGCGCTCCGACGAACTCCCGCCGGTCGTCGCGAGCGCCGCGGCTTCAGAGTGCCCGCGGCAGGAACGCCGTGAACCCCTCCCTGGGGGCTCGCCCGCGCGCGTCGGTGCACCGCACGCGATCACCGCTGGGGAGTCGTTCGAGCGGAGTCGGCGTCCGAATCGACGCCGTTGACGGCGGGCGCCGACCACAATATCTTGTGGGTGCCGGCGGTGCCCGCCACTACGGGTGGGCGGCAAGAGGGAATCCGGTGCGCGCTCGAGCGGCGCAATCCCGGAGCTGCCCCGCAGCGGTAAAAGGGGACGACCGGCGCAATTTCGCACTGAGCCCGCGGGCTCGGGAAGCGGCGCCCAGTAGGCAGCCTCGTCCGAGGCACGAACCTTGAGCCCGAAGACCTGCCGCGGCCGCCGCGGCGCTCGCACGAGAGCGCTCGCGGTGATCGGCCAGTCCGCTCGCGGGAAGCGGGACGCCACGACGACGTGCGAGCGTGCCTCGCCGTCGGCCGTCGCCGTTCCTCTCCCTCGAGCCGCTTTCGGAGGGAGAGCAGCATGCCGACCGAAGCCGTGCGCGAGCGCGCACCGACCACCCACGTCCCCGACCAGCCCGGCTTCAAGCTGACTGCGCCGCACGCGGCCCGCACGCAGATGCGCGTGACCAAGCGCAGCGGCGCGAGCGAGCCGGTCGACGTCAACAAGATCGTCCGGGCCGTCACGCGCTGCTGCGACGAGCTCGCATCGGTCGATCCGATGCGTGTCGCGCTGAAGACGATCGCCGGGCTATACGACGGCGCGACGACCCGCGAGCTCGACGAGCTGTCGATCCGCACGGCCGCGTCGTTCATCGCCGAGGAGCCCGAGTACTCGAAGCTCGCCGCGCGACTCCTCGCGGGTTTCATCGACAAGGAAGCGCAGGGCCTAGGCGTCTACTCGTTCTCGCAGAGCATCCGCTTGGGCTTCGACGCGGGCCTGATCAACGAGCGGGTCGTCGCGTTCGTCGAGAGCCACGCGCGCAAGCTGAACGACGCGATCGACGCGCGGCGAACCGACGAGCTCGAGTACTTCGGGCTGCGCACGCTGTACGATCGCTACCTGCTGAAGCATCCGACGCGCCGCCTCGTGATCGAGACGCCGCAGTATTTCTGGATGCGAATCGCCGCGGCGCTCTCGACGAGCCCGCAGGCGGCGATCGAGCTCTACGAGCTCTTCTCGAATCTCGACTACGTGCCGAGCTCCCCGACGCTCTTCAACGCCGGCACGCGGCACGAGCAGCTCTCGAGCTGCTTCCTGCTCGACTCGCCCGAGGATTCGCTCGAGGCGATCTACGACAAGTACAAGGACGTCGCGCTGCTGTCGAAGTTCTCGGGCGGCATCGGCATCGCCTGGCACAGGATCCGCAGCGAAGGCTCGCTGATTCGCGGCACGAACGGGCTCTCGAACGGTCTCGTGCCGTGGCTGAAGACCCTCGACTCCTCGGTCGCGAGCGTGAATCAGGGCGGGCGCCGCAAAGGCGCGGCGTGCGTGTACCTCGAGCCGTGGCACGCGGACGTCGAGGCGTTCCTCGAGCTGCGGGACAACACCGGCGACGAAGGCCGGCGCACGCATCACCTGAACGTCGCGAACTGGATTCCGGATCTCTTCATGCGCCGCGTCGAGGCGGACCGGCACTGGTCGCTGTTCGATCCGAAGGACGTGCCGGAGCTGCCGGATCTCTACGGCGAGGAGTTCGACGAGGCGTACGAGCAGGCCGAAGCGCGCGGGCTCGCGAGGAAGACCGTCCGCGCTCGCGATCTCTACGCGCGGATGATGCGCACGCTGGCGCAGACCGGCAACGGCTGGATGACGTTCAAGGACAAATCGAACCTCGCGTGCAACCAGACCGGGAAGCGCGGCAACGTCGTGCACCTGTCGAACCTTTGCACCGAGATCCTCGAGATCACGAGCGCGGAGGAGACGGCCGTTTGCAACCTGGGCTCGATCAACCTCGCGCGCCACGTCGCTGCCGGCGCGTTCGACTTCGACAAGCTCGCGCACACGGTCGAGGTGGCGGTGCGTCAGCTCGACGCGGTGATCGATCTGAACTACTACCCGCTGCCGGCGGCGCGCGCGTCGAACATGCGCTGGCGGCCGGTCGGTCTCGGCGTAATGGGGCTTCAGGACGTGTTCTTCCGCCTGCGGCTGCCGTTCGACTCGGAGCCCGCGCGGCGGCTCTCGGCCGAGATCGCCGAAGCCGTCTACTTCCACGCGCTGCGGGCGTCGATGGAGCTCGCCCGCGCAGCGGGCCCGCACGACGCGTTTGCCGATACGCGCGCCGCGCGCGGCGAGCTGCAGTTCGACTCGTGGGGCGTTGCACCGTCGGAGCGCTATCCGTGGCGGGAGCTGAAGGAGGAGATTGCGGCCCACGGCTTGCGGAACAGCTTGCTCGTCGCGATCGCGCCGACCGCCACGATCGCCTCGATCGCGGGCTGTTACGAGTGCATAGAGCCGCAGGTCTCGAACCTCTTCAAGCGGGAGACGCTCTCCGGGGATTTCCTGCAGGTGAACCGCTATCTCGTCGAGGAGCTGAAGGCGCTCGGGCTCTGGACCGAGGAGATCCGCACCGCGATCAAGCTCGCGAACGGCTCGGTGCAGGGGCTCGACGAGCTGCCGGCGGAGCTGCGCGCGATCTACCGGACGGCCTGGGAGCTGCCGATGCGCTCGCTGATCGACATGGCGGCCGAGCGTGGGCCGTTCGTCGACCAGAGCCAGTCGCTGAACCTGTTCATTGCGAATCCCAGCATCGGCCAGCTGTCGAGCATGTACATGTACGCGTGGAAGCGCGGGTTGAAGACGACGTATTACCTGCGCTCGCGCCCGGCGACCGAGATCGCGAAGACGACCGTCGCCCGCGCCGGTCGCGAGGCCGCGAAGGACGCGGACGCGATCGCCTGCTCGCTCGAGAACCCGGAAACCTGCGAGGCGTGCCAGTGATGGGCGCGGCGCTGCTCGATCCCGGCTTCGAGCTGACGCTCCGGCCGATGCGCTATCCGCGCTTCTACGAGATGTATCGCGCGGCGATCAAGAACACTTGGACGGTCGAGGAGATCGACTTTCAGATCGACCTCGGCCATCTGCGCGAGCGGATGACGCCGGCGGAGCGGCATCTGATCGAGCGGCTGGTCGCATTCTTCGCGACCGGCGACTCGATCGTCTCGAACAATCTCGTGCTGAGCCTCTATCGCCACATCAATGCGCCGGAGGCGCGGATGTATCTCTCGCGGCAGCTCTTCGAGGAGGCGCTGCACATCCAGTTCTATCTGACGCTCCTCGACAACTACGTGCCGGATCACGCCCGGCGCGCGGAGGCGTTCGCCGCGATCGAGACGATTCCGTCGATCAGGCGGAAGGCGGAGTTCTGCAAGCGGTGGATCGATTCGGTGTTCTCGCTCGAGCGGATCGAGACCGACGCCGATCGGCGCGCGTTCCTGCTGAACCTGACCTGCTTTGCGTGCTGCATCGAAGGCCTCTTCTTCTTCGGGGCGTTCGCCTACGTCTACTTCCTGCGCTCGCGCGGGCTGCTGCCGGGGCTCGCCGCCGGGACGAGCTGGGTGTTCCGTGACGAGAGCGCGCACATGGCGTTCGCGTTCGAGGTGCTCGCGACGGTGCGCCGGCAGAGCCCGGAGCTCTTCGACGCGGGCTGGGCCGCGCAAGTGAGCGCGATGCTCGAGGAGGCCGTCGAGTGCGAGACGCAATTCGCCGAGGACGTGCTGTCGGGCGGCGTCGTCGGGCTGACGCGCCGAGAGATGCGGCAGTATCTCGAGTACGTCGCGGACCAGCGGCTCGCGGCGCTCGAGCTGCCGCCGCGCTACGGTGCGCGCAATCCGTTGCCGTTCATGGAGCTGCAGGACGTGCAGGAGCTCACGAACTTCTTCGAGCGGCGCGTCTCCGCGTACCAGATCGCGGTGCAGGGCGAGGTCGCGTTCGACGAGGCCTTCTGACCCCCTCGGTAGGAGCGGCTGTCTAGCCGCGACTGCGGTGCCGTAAGCGCCGGCACGCCGTAGGAGCGGCTGTCCAGCCGCGACTGCGGTGCCGCAAGCGCCGGCACGCCGCAGTCGCGGCTGGACAGCCGCTCCTACCGAAGAAGGAGTCGCGGGCGATGCCGTGCTAAGCGCGGCTCAGGCGCGGGATTTGAGCTGCTCGGCGAAGCGCTCGTTCTGCTCGCGGATGCGCTGTGCCGCCGGCCGCGCGGTGCAGCGCTCGTGGTACGCCTCGAACGCGGCGCGCGGCTCGATCGCCTTCGTCATCATCGCCCAGCCGACGCTCGAGGCGACGTAGACGTCGGCCGCGCTGAAGGTTTCGCCGAGCAGGAACGGCCCGGGCGCGATCGCGTTCTCGAGCGCATCGAGTGTCTGCTCGTACGTGCCGTAACCGATCACGCCCGGTTGCGGCGGAGCGGGCCGCTCGAACAGCCGGTCGACGATCGCGGGCTCGACGCAGCCGGAGGCGAAGAAGAGCCAGCGATAGTACTTGCCGCGGGCGGCCGAGTCGGCCGGCGGCGCGAGCCCGGCCGCCGGAAACGCGTCGGCAAGGTACGCACAGATCGCGGCCGTCTCCGTCACGACCGTGCCGCGGTGGACGATCGCGGGGATCTTGCCCATCGGATTGATGCGCAGAAAATCCGGCGCCTTGTGCTCGCCGCGCTCGAAGTCGAGCAACCGCACCTCGTACGGCGTGCCGACCTCCTCGAGCATCCAGTGGACGATTCGCCCGCGGGACATAGGGTTGTGGTAGAAAACGAGTTCGTCGCTCATGCGGGAAGTCCTGACAGGCCGTCGAAGTACGTCGATTCTAGACGTGCCGGGCGACCGACATACACCCCGCTCGAGACGTGCCGTCGAAGATCACGATCAGGGGGCGTCATGAAGCCAGCATCGCTCGCCGTTCTCGCCGCGGCCCTCGCCGCCTTCGCCGCGTTCGCGCAGCCGCCGCCCGGGGAGCCGCCGCAGCGCTTCCGCGGCGTGCTCGAGCAGGTCGACGGCGACCGGCTGACGGTCGCCACGGAGGGCGACGGATCGATCACCGTCGTGCTCACGCCCGAAACCGGCATCAATGGCCTCGAGCGGCGCTCGCTCGAGGACATCGTCGAGGGCGTGTTCATCGGCACGACGGCCGCGCGCAACGCCGAGGGCCGCTGGCAGGCGACCGAGGTCCACATCTTCCCCGAGGAGATGCGCGGCGCGGGCGAGGGTCACTATCCGTGGGATTTCCCGCAGACGACGATGACGAACGCGACCGTGACCGGCACCGCGCGCGCCCGCGTCGGTCGCCGCCTCGAGCTCGCGTTTGCCGGCGGCGAGGAGGAGGTCGACGTGCCGCCGGACGTGCCGGTGGTCGCGTTCACGCTCGCCGACCGCACGCTGCTTCGCCCCGGCATCGCGGTGTTCGTGCTCGGCGTGCCGCAGCCCGACCGCACGGTCGGCGCGTTCGCGATCGTCGCCGAGACGAACGGCGTGAAGCCGCCGATGTGAGGCGCGGGCGCTACAGGAACAGCACGCGATAGCGCAGCGCGCCGATCGTTCGCCAGAACACCGCGAGCGGCGGAATCGCGACGGACGTCAGGATCATCTCGGCGGCGTGCGGCAGGCGGCGCGAGGTCCGCGCGAGCCGTCTACGGCAAAGCCACGCGGTCAGGCCCGCCCACACGGCGAAGCACGCGAGCGCGAGCGCCGGCGCCCCGGCGACCAGCGCGGCGGCGCCGGCCGCGAGGGCCGCGACGATCGCATAATAGTCCCAGCGAGGCGCCTGCCGGATGCGCGCCCGGTAGAGCGCCCGGTGTTTCTTGAACAGCAATGCATCGAACGCGATCTTTCGCTGCTGCGAAATGCTGACGCCCCACCGTGCGGGCCTGATCGGGTGCGCGACCACGGCCTCCGGCAGGTGCACGACGCGCGCGCCGCTTTCGAGCAGCCGGAAGTACAGGTCCGAGTCCTCGCGCCACGCGAGGCGGAAACGCTCGTCGAAGCCGCCGATCCGCTCGAGCGCACGCTTCCTGCAGAAACAGTTGGCGGTCGCGAACTCCGCGCGCGCGAGCCCCGCCGCATCGAGCTCGTAGTCGGTCGGCTCGGGCTCGAGCGGCACGACGATGCGCCCCCAGGCGGCGTCGACGTCGCGGCCGATGCGCTCGAGAGCGGTCGAAAGCCAGTCCGGGGCGGGCTCCGTGTCGTCGTCGGTGAACGCGACGAGCGACGCGCGCGCCGCGCGCCAGCCGGCGTTGCGCGCGGCCGCCGGTCCGCCGTGCGGCGGACAGAGCAGGCGGAGCCGCGGCCCGCCGCGTGCGGCGAGCTCTGCCCGCCGGTGCTCGATCGCACGGGCGGTCCGCTCGTCCGGCCCGTCGTGCACGACGACGACCTCGTATGCGTGCGCCGGCAGGTCCTGGGCGGCGAGCGCGGCGAGACACCGCTCGAGGAGCGCCGGCCGCCGATAGGTCGGCACGACGACCGTGACGCGCGGCTTCACGGCGATCGCTTCTCGACCAGGAACGAGCCGATCGCGAGCGCGTCGAGCGGCGAGGTGAAGAAGCATTCGACCGCGTCGCGCGGCGTGCAGACGATCGGCTCGCCGCGCGTGTTGAACGACGTGTTCACGAGGATCGGCACGCCCGTGCGCCGCTCGAACGCGCGGAGGAGGTCGTAGTAGCGCGGGTGCTGCTCCCGGTTGACCGTCTGCACGCGCGCCGTGCCGTCGACGTGACGCACGGCCGGGATTTCTGCGGCGCGCTCCGGGAGAACGTCGAACACGAACAGCATGAACGGCGCGTAGCTCCCGTTCACGAACCAGCTCGCGGCCTTCTCCTCGAGCACGACCGGCGCGACCGGACGGAAGTCCTCGCGGTCCTTGATCTCGTTCAGCCGCTGCTGCATCGAGGCGCTCAACGGCGAGGCGAGGATCGAGCGGCCGCCGAGCGCGCGGGGTCCGAACTCCATCGGTCCCTGGAACCAGCCGACGATCCGGTCCGCGGCGAGCAGCTCGGCCGTCGCCTCGGCGATGTCTTCGCAGCGGCGGTAGTCGACCTTCGCCCAGCGGAGGAAGCCCTCGATCTCGTCGTCGGCGAACGAGGGACCCAAGTAGGCGTGGTCCATGCGGTAGCGCCGCTCGTGCCCGTTCTCGCGCCAGTCGATCCAGAGCGCCGCGCCGAGCGCGGTGCCCGCGTCCCCGGCCGCCGGCTGCACCCAGACGTCGCGAAAGATGCCGGCGTCGCGGAGCCGGCCGTTCGCCACGCAGTTCAGCGCGACGCCGCCGGCCGTGCACAGGCTCTCCGCGCCCGTCTTGCGCGCGAGCCAGCGCGCGAGCTCGATCACGGTCTCCTCGAGCACGACCTGCAGCGACCGAGCGATGTCGAAATGCCGGCGCTCGAGCGGCGCCCTCGGCAGCCGCGGCGGACCGAAGCGCTCCGCGAGCCGCGGCGGAGCGATCGTGTAGGCGCCGTCGTTGCCGACCTGCACGATGTCGCGGAACAGCTCCGCGTAGCGCGGCTCGCCGAACGACGCGAGCGCCATCACCTTGTATTCGTCGGACGAGCGCAGGAAGCCGAGGTAGCTCGTCACGTCCTCGTACAGCAGCCCGAGCGAGTGCGGCAGCGGCACCTGACCGAGGCGCGCGTAGTCCGAGCCCGTGTAGTGCCCGTAGCTCGTCGCGGTGCGCTCGCCGCGGCCGTCGAGCGTCATCACGGCCGCGGCGTCGAACGGCGCCGCGAGGAATGCGCTCGCCTCGTGGCACAGATGGTGCTCGACGAAGTGCCAGCGCCAACGGCGTGCGCGCTTCGCGGAGCGGAATCTGGCCGAGAGGCGGAGCGGCACGCCGTCCACGAGTTGGCGTTCCGCGTTCACGAGATACGAGAGAAAGAGCGGCTCCCACGGCGCGAGGCCCGGCTGCGGCTCGGCGGAGGGCTCGAGCGGCAGCGTGATCGATGCTGCACGCGGTTCGAGGAGCAGATACGGATCGTACGAGTAGGCGATGTGGTCGAGCTCGGCGAGCTCGATGCCGGCGCGCTCGAGGCAATGGTCGATCGCGTGGTAGGGCAGCTCCCACGCGCTGAACGGCAGCGGGCGCTTGCCGTGCTTCACGCGCGTGAAGCGCTCCTCCTCGACGGCTGCGAGGACTTCGCCGTCGCGCACGATGCAGGCCGCGCTGTCGTGATAGGCGGCATTGATGCCGAGCGTGTGCAAGCGCGTCGTCTCCGCATCTTCCGAAGGCGAGCGTTTTGCAAGCGGCGTGCCACTTCTCGTCAGCGCGCCCGTCGGGTAGGAGCGGCTGTCTCGCCGCGACCGGCGTCGTTCGTCGTGGCGGTGGTCGCGGCTGACAGCCGCTCCCTATAAGGGCGGGCGGGATGTTCCGGATAAGGGCGGGATGTTCCGGGTGTCGGCCGCCGCGTCGCGCCGGGCTATTCCGCGCCGGGCCCCGTCGGCCGCACGACCTCGAGCCGCGGACGATCCTCGTCCATCACGGTTCCGTCCGGCAGGACGACGGAGATGTATTGCCCGCCGGGCTCGTCGTTGCGGAGCGGGTAGACGCGGACCTCGATGCGGTCGCCCGGCTTCAACGTCTTCGAGGTCCAGCCGTTGCGCGCGATCATGCTCGCGGGGTCCATCTCGACGCTCCAGCTCTGCGTGCCGCCGTCGCGCTCGACCTCTAGATGGATCCAGGAATGCGGGTTCCCCCAGCGGAACTCCGTGACGACCCCCGCGACAGTGATCTGCTTCGTACGGTCGAATACCGCGGGCGAATGGTGAGCGGCGGCGCCTGCGGCGAAGGCGAGCAGGGCGGCGAGAGAGCCGGCGGCGAGCTTCCTCATGGCGTTCTCCGCGTGAGCGTCGGCCGAATGATAGCGCCGAACTCCGGGCGCGCGTACGGGCGAACGGGCGGGCGGTGGTACTATTCGCGGGCCATGACCCGCATAGCCCTGTACGACACGACGCTGCGCGACGGCGCTCAATCCGAGGACGTCGCGTTCACCCTCGAGGACAAGCTCCGCGTCGCGGAGCACCTGGACGCGTGCGGGATCGGCTATATCGAAGGCGGCTGGCCGGGCTCGAACCCGCGCGACGAGGAGTTTTTCGCGGCGGTGCGGCGGCTCGACCTGAAGCACGCCCGCGTCGCGGCGTTCGGCTCGACGCGCCGCGCGAACGTGGCCGCCGCGGACGACCTGAATCTGCGGATGCTGCTGAAGGCCGAGACGCCGGTCGTCACGATCGTCGGCAAGACCTGGGATCTGCACGTCCGCGACGACCTGCGGATCTCCCACGAGCAGAATCTCGACGTGATCCGCGACTCGGTCGCCTATCTGAAGCAGCGGGTCGACGAGGTGATCTTCGACGCGGAGCACTTCTTCGACGGCTTCCGCGCGGACCCGGCGTACGCGCTCGCGTGCCTGAAGGCCGCGGCCGAGGGCGGCGCGGACGTGCTCGTGCTCTGCGACACCCGCGGCGGCAGCATGCCGCAGCGAATCGCGGCCGGCGTCGCGGCGGCGCTCGAGATCGGCGCGAGGCTCGGCATCCACTGCCACAACGACTGCGAGCTCGCGGTCGCGAACACCCTCGCTGCGGTCGCGGCCGGCGCGACACAGGTCCAAGGCACGATCAACGGCTTCGGCGAGCGCTGCGGCAACGCGAACCTGTGCTCGGTGATCCCGAACCTGCAGCTGAAGCTCGGCTACGAGTGCGTGTCGCCCGAGCAGCTGAAGCGGCTCTCGGAGCTGTCGCGAGTCGTCTACGAGCTCGCGAACATCGAGCCGTACAAGCGCCAGGCGTACGTCGGGGAGAGCGCGTTCGCGCACAAGGGCGGGCTACACGTCGCCGCCGTGCAGAAGAACCGCGAGACCTACGAGCACATCGACCCGGAGCTCGTCGGCAACCGCCAGCGCGTGCTGGTCAGCGACCTGTCCGGCCGCTCGAGCGTGATCTACAAGGCGAAGCAGTTCGGCTTCGACGTCGACTACTCGAACCCGGCGGTCAAGGCCGTGCTCGAGAAGGTGAAGCAGCTCGAGAGCGCGGGCTTCCAGTACGAGGGCGCGGAGGCGTCGTTCGAGCTGCTGATGCAGGAGGCGCTGCAGGGCAGCAAGGTGCAGCACTTCCGGCTGGTGGCGTTTCGCGTGAGCGACGAGAAGAACAAGCCGGAGGAGCCGCCGCTCTCGGAGGCGACGGTCATGGTCGAGCTGCCCGACGGCCACGTCGAGCACACGGTCGCGGTCGGCAACGGACCGCTGAACGCGCTCGACCGGGCGCTGCGCAAGGCGTTGAAGCCGTTCTATCCGGAGCTCGAGGCGATCGAGCTTCTCGACTACAAGGTCCGCGTCCTCGGCGGCGGCCACGGCACGGAGGCGACCGTCCGCGTGCTGATCGAGTCGGGCGACGGCGAGACGAAGTGGGGCACGGTCGGCGTCTCCTCGAACGTGATCGAGGCGAGCTGGCAGGCGCTGGTCGACAGCATCGAGTACAAGCTCTACAAGAGCGAGCAGCGCCGCGCGGCCGCGGCCAGGCGCAGCGGCTAGGCCCCCGCGCTTGGCGAATCCGACCGGCTGTGGTATGAATAGCCGCCATGAACGCGACCCCGTTTTACTTTTGGTATTACGCGTTTCCGAAGCCGCAGGCGGAGGAAGGGTTGCGATCGGCCTGAAACACTAGAGAGTCGAAGCATTCCGAGAAGCCGCCAGCGACCCTGGCGGCTTTTTTATGCCGTCGGGACTGGCGGGCCTCGAAGCGCGATGGAGACCGATGATGGCGCCGCACACCGATGACTTACGCATCAAGAGCCTGAAGCCGCTCACGACCCCGGGCGAGCTGATCGAGAAGCTGCCGTGCAGCGACACGATGTCGGAGACGGTGGCTACCGCCCGACGGGCGCTGCACGAGATCCTGCACGGGCGGGACGACCGCCTCGCGGTCGTGATCGGACCGTGCTCGATCCACGATCCGAAAGCCGCGCTCGAATACGCCGAGCGCCTGCGCCCGCTCCGGGACGAGCTCGGGGACGCCCTCGAGATCGTGATGCGCGTCTATTTCGAGAAGCCGCGGACGACGGTCGGCTGGAAGGGCCTGATCAACGATCCGGATCTCGACGGCAGCTTCAACATCAACAAGGGGCTCGAGCTCGGCCGGCGGCTGCTCCGCGAGGTGAACGCGATGGGGCTGCCTGCGGGCGTCGAGTATCTCGACGTGATCTCGCCGCAGTACATCTCCGATCTCGTCGCGTGGGGCGCGATCGGCGCGCGCACGACCGAGAGCCAAGTGCACCGCGAGATGGCGTCCGGGCTGTCGTGTCCGGTCGGCTTCAAGAACGGCACCGGCGGCAGCGTGCAGCTCGCGGTCGACGCCGTGCGGGCGGCGTCGCAGCCGCATCATTTCCTGGCGGTCTCGAAGGAAGGCCGGGCCGCGATCGCGGCGACGGCGGGCAACCCGGACTGCCACGTGATCCTGCGGGGCGGCAAAGTGCCGAATTACGACGCGGAGAGCGTCGACGCAGCCGCGCGGCTGCTCGAGAAGGCCTCGTTGCCGGCACGGCTGATGATCGATGCGAGCCACGCGAACAGCAGCAAGAAGCACGAGAACCAGCCGCTCGTCGTCGCGGACGTCGCCGAGCGGATCGAGGCGGGGGAGCGGCGGATCATCGGCATGATGATCGAGAGCCACCTGCTCGAAGGGCGGCAGGACCTCGTGCCCGGCAAGCCGCTGGTCTACGGTCGGAGCATCACCGACGCGTGCATCGGGTGGGAGACGAGCGTGGCCGTGCTCGAGCGGCTCGCGAAGGCCGTGCGGGCTCGGCGGCTCGGCGCGGCGAGCGCGGCGTAAGCCGAGCGTCGCGAAGAGTCGCGGCTGGACAGCCGCTCCTACCGCTTCTGCGCTTCGTAGGAGCGGCTGTCCAGCCGCGACTCTTCGATAGGAGCGGCTCTCAGTTGTTGAACGCCTGCAGCGGCGCCGGGATCCGGCCGCCGCGGCGGACGAAGGCCTCGCTCGAGTGCGCGTGCACGGCGATCACCGGCGCTCGCCCGAGCAAGCCGCCGAACGACACGACGTCGCCGACCGCCTTGCCCGGCGCCGGGATCACTCGCACCGCCGTCGTCTTCCCGTTGATCATCCCGATCGCCGCCTCGTCCGCGATGATCGCGGCGAGCGTCGCCGGCGGGGTGTCCCCCGGCACGGCGATCATGTCGAGACCGAC
>Ga0079224_100004870_pt1 | contig 17505 bp, 16 predicted proteins | sample Stecom2015_FD_80414 | JGI IMG/M metagenome (GOLD analysis project Ga0079224, IMG submission 80414) | Agricultural soil microbial communities from Utah to study Nitrogen management - Steer compost 2015 | ecosystem: Environmental > Terrestrial > Soil > Agricultural land | place: USA: Utah...
CACGGTGACGCCCAGCGCCGCGGCGAAGACCCGCAGCAGGCTCTGCGCATCCGAACCGCCCACGACCGCGCCGGAGAGCGCGGTGGCGCCGCCGATGCCGTGCAGCTCGCAGCCGGTGAACCGGGTTCCCGCCATCGAGGCGCCGCTGAACTGGGCGCCGTCCAGCCGGCAGCCCTCGAACCGGGCGCCGCGCAGGTCCGCGCGCTGGAAGTTCGCCTCGCGCAGGTCGCAGTCGCGGAAGACCACCCGGGCGAAGCGGGAGAAGCGGAACGACGCCAGGTCGGCCTTGCACCCCTCGAACAGGACCTCGCGCAGCCCGCACTCGGTCCAGGAGGCGCCGGTGAGCCTGCTGCGCAGGAACGCGGCGGTGGAGAAGACCCCGTCCTGGAACCGGGCGCCGGCCAGGTCCGCGCCGCGGAACTCGGCGTCGGAGACCTCGCCGCGGCGCAGGGCGAGCCCGGCCAGCCGGGTCCGGTCGAACCGGCAGGCCTCGACCACCGGGTCCTCGGCCCGGCGGGCGGACAGGTCCAGGGCGCCGTACTCCAGGGCGGTGCGCACCGCGTCGTCGGCGATGTCGTCGCCGGGCAGGGCGGCGGGCCTGGGGCGATCGGGCAGCGAGGGCGCCGCCGGCTCGCGGAGCCGGGCGGGGCGCCGGGACGCGGTTCCGGACATGCCGGCGAGTCTAGAACGCCGGCGGGGGAGGGGCGGCGGACAGCGGCGAATGCGCCCGCCTTCCCCGGGCGGTCCGGCCGCCGCTCGGCGGAGTCCGGGCCGGGAGGGCGGCGCTCGGCCTGCCCGCCGCGCCCCGGCGGCACCGGTACCACCGCCCGGGGCGCCGCTCCCGTCGGCGGTCCGGGGCGCGTGCCGCTTCCGGGAGGGGGATGCACGGTGCTGGGGGGAGAAGGCGCTGCGCCCGTCCCGGTCGCTCCGGAGCGGTCCGCAGGGCGGGGAGCGGGCCGGCCGCCTTCCGCCCCGCGCCGAATCCGGGGCCGCGGTCACGGCCGGGTGCCGGGGCGCCTACCCTGGTAGGGCGAGTCACCTGAGGAAAGTGATGATGAAGACCTTCGAAGAGCTGTTCGCCGAGCTGTCCGAGAAGGCGCGCACCCGGCCCGAGGGGTCCGGGACGGTCGCGGCCCTGGACGCCGGCGTGCATGCGATCGGCAAGAAGGTCGTCGAGGAGGCCGCCGAGGTCTGGATGGCCGCGGAGTACGAGTCCGACGAGGCCGCCGCGGAGGAGATCTCCCAGCTCCTCTACCACCTCCAGGTCCTCATGCTGGCGCGCGGGCTGCGCCTGGAGGACGTCTACAAGCATCTGTAGGCCGGTCCCGGATCCGCCTCGGGGCGCGCCGCGCCCCGGGCCCGGTGATCGGCCGCGCCGCCGACGTCCGGACGCCGAAGCAGTGACCACCAGCAGAGGAACGCCGCACATGCCCGACATGCTCCGTATCGCCGTGCCCAACAAGGGCCAGCTCTCCGGCCCCGCCAGCGAGATGCTCCGCGAGGCCGGCTACCGCCAGCGCAAGGACTCCCGGGACCTCGTCCTGGTCGACCCGGACAACGAGACCGAGTTCTTCTTCCTCCGCCCCAAGGACATCGCGGTCTACGTCGGCGAGGGGATCCTGCAGGCCGGGATCACCGGCCGGGACATGCTGCTCGACTCCGGCGCCCCGGTGGAGGAGGTGCTCCCGCTCGGGTTCGGCGGGTCCACCTTCCGGTTCGCCGCGCGCGGCGGGGCGTCGATGAAGGTCGAGGACCTCAACGGCAAGCGCATCGCCACCTCCTTCGAGGGGCTGCTCGAACGCTACCTGGAGGAGAAGGGCGTCCAGGCGCGCGTCATCCACCTGGACGGCGCGGTGGAGAGCGCCATCCAGCTGGGCGTGGCCGACGCGGTGGCCGACGTCGTCTCCACCGGGACCACGCTGCGCAACGCCGGGCTGGAGCTGTTCGGCGACCCGATCCTCACCTCCGAGGCGGTCGTCATCCGACCGCAGGGCGCCGGCGAGGACGCCGACGTCGACCGGCTGCTGCGCCGGCTGCGCGGCGTCCTGGTCGCCCGGGACTACGTGATGATGGACTACGACGTGCACGCGGAGAAGCTGGACACCGCCGTCGCGCTCACCCCCGGCATGGAGGGGCCCACCGTCTCCCCGCTGCACCGCGAGGGCTGGGTGGCCGTGCGCGCCATGGTGCCGCGCCGCTCCGCCCAGCAGATCATGGACGACCTGTGGCAGCTCGGCGCCCGGGCCATCCTGGTCACCGACATCTACGCCTGCCGCCTCTGAGGCGGCGCACCTGAGGGCCCCGGCCCGGTGCGGGCACCGCCGTCCGCACCGGGCCGGGGCCCCTTCACGCACCGCGGGCGCGGTTCGGCCGGGGCGAGCGGGTCCCCCGGCGGACGCCCCGCGCCCGGCGCATCATCGGACCGCCCCGGCCGTGCAGCACCACGTCCACGGTGATCACCGAGGTGTCCGGGGCGTAGGTGCACACGGTGTGGACGCGGGGCGCTCCGTCGCAGGCGGGGCCGGTGCCGAGCCGGATCGAGGCGTCGGTGCCACCGGGGCGGCGGCGGACTCCGGCGGCCGGACCGCGGAGCGCAGCAGGCCGGCCGGGTGGCGCGGGCCTCCTCCGCAGGGGGTGCGACGATGGGCGTGCGGGCGCCCCGGAATGCCGATCGGCGCGCCCGGTGAACGATGGACGAATGACGGGCGGGGCGGTCGGGCCCCGCCGGATCCGTGCTCGGGAAGGGAGACCGGTGATCGTGTCCGCGGAGCCGGAACCGCAGGTGGTGCAGCGTACCGAGGGCGTGGCCGGCGGGGAGCTGGTGCTCCGGCGGGCGGGTGGGCACTGGGAGATCCTGAGCAACGGGGTGTTCCTGATGGACACCCGGGACGGCGCCTCGGAGCGGGAGATGGTCCGCGCCGCCCTGGACGCGCTGCCGGAGGGGACCGCCGGCGCCCGGGTGCTGATCGGCGGGCTGGGTGTGGGCTTCTCCGCGCGCGAGGCGCTGGACCACCCGCGGACCGGCCGGGTCACCGTGGTCGAGCTGGAGCCGAAGGTCATCGAGTGGCACTCCGGTCCGCTCGGCCCGGTCGCCGGGCACCTGCCCGGGGAGCTCCGGTGCGAGCTGGTCTGCGCCGACCTGGCGGTCTGGCTGGCCGAGGCGGCCGGGCGCGCCGCCGCCGGCGGCGACCGGTACGACGTGCTCTGCCTGGACACCGACAACGGGCCGGACTGGACGGTGCGGGAGGCCAACGGGCGGCTGTACGAGCCGGCCGCGCTGGACCTGATCGAGGCGGTCGCGGTGCCGGGCGGCGCGGTCGCGTTCTGGAGCGCGATGCGCGCCCCGGCCTTCGCCGAGCTGCTGGAGCGCCGGTTCGGCGGGGTCGCCGAGATCGCGGTCCCGGCCCGCGCGGGCGAGCCGGACATCGTCTACCTGGTGCGCACCCGCGGCTGAGCCCGCTCTCCGGGAGGCCGCGCCCTGTCCCGGCCCCGCCGGCGGGGCCGGGCGCGAGGCCCTGGATCCGACCTAGCGCGTGCTTGATAATGCCCATATCGGAATCTGATATTCCTAATAGGAATACGATGGCCGCGAGCAGGCCGGGGTGCGCCCCGGGGAAGTGGGCAGAGCGATGGACAAGGCCGGGATCGGGCGCCGCTTCGCGGGCAGGGCCGGGATCCTCACCGGGGCCGCCTCCGGGATCGGGCGGGCGACGGCGCTGCGGCTCTCCGCGGAGGGGGCGCGGCTGCTCCTCGTCGACCTCGCCGAGGACGGGCTCGCCGAGACGCTGCGGCTGATCGGGGAGCAGAACGGCCCGGACGGACCGGAGGCGGCCGTGCACCCCGCCGACGTCTCCGACGAGGCCGCGGTGCGCGGCGCCGTCGAGGCCGCGGCGGCCCGCTTCGGCGCGATCGACCTGCTGGTCAACGTGGCCGGCTTCCACCGGGTGGTGCCGCTGGAGGACATCACCCTGGACTACTGGAACCGGCAGTTCGCGGTGAACGCCGCCGGCACCATGCTGTTCTGCCGGGAGGCCATGCCGCACCTGGAGGCCGCCGGCGGCGTCGTGGTCAACACCGCCTCCACCTCCGCCACCCACGCCCATCCCGCCATGGCGGCCTACGCCGCCTCCAAGGGGGCGGTGCTGGCCTTCACCCTGAGCCTGGCCGCCGAGGTGTGGAAGCGCGGCGTCCGGGTGCTGGCCGTCTCCCCGGGCGGGGTGGCGACCCCGCTCACCCGGGCGGTCTCCTTTCCGGAGAACGCCGACGGCTCCTACTACGCCCGGATCACCCCGCCGGTGGCCATGGGGGAACCGGAGGAGATCGCCGCGGCCATCGCCTTCGCCGCCTCCGACGACGGCGCCTTCGTCCGCGGCGTGGAGCTGCGCGTCGACGGCGGCTCGCACGCCTGACGGAACGGGGCGCCCTCGCCGCTGCGAGGGCGCCCCGACTCCGTGCCCGGGCCGGCGCTCACGACTGCGCGTCGCCGGCCTGCTGCTTCTCGATCTCCTTGCGGACCTCGTCCATGTCCAGCTCCCGGGCCTGCTTGATCAGGTCGTCCAGGCTGTCCTTGGGCAGCGCGCCGGGCTGGGCGTAGACCACCGTCTTGTCCCGGACCACCATCAGGGTCGGGATGGAGCGGATGTCGAAGCTCGCGGCGAGTTCCTGCTGGTCCTCGGTGTCGACCTTGGCGAAGACCAGGTCCGGGTTCTCCTCGGAGGCCTTCTCGAAGACCGGGGCGAACTGCCGGCACGGACCGCACCAGGAGGCCCAGAAGTCGATCAGCACGAACTCGTTGTCCGTGAGGGTCTCGTTGAAGTTGTCCTTGGTCAGCTCGATGGTGGCCACTGCTTCTCCTGATCTCGTTCGCGGGCCGGTCCCTCGTAGAGCGGTCCTGCCCGCGGATTCATTCCGCAAGCGCGATCAGGGGCATCGGATTCCCGCGCCGGCCCGGGTTCGGCGGGGTCGGTCCCGGTTCCCGACAAAACTACTGAGCAATACCGAGTTGGGAGGAAAAGCCGCAGGTCATTAAGGTCGTCACCAGGGATCGGCGGGCCGCGCACGGGCAAGGGGGGACGGTATGGCATCGCGCACGACCGGCGGGGGCGACGAGCCGCAGGACGCCGGGCGCGAACCGGACTACCGGTTCACCCTCGCCAACGAGCGGACCTTCCTGGCCTGGATCCGCACCGCGCTCGCGCTGGTCGCCGGCGCGGTCGCGGTGCTGCACCTGGTCCCGCTGGACTGGGCGGACGGGCCGCGGCTGGTCGTCGGCTCGACGCTGACCGCGATGGCCGTGGTGATCACCGTGTACGCGCCGCTGCGCTGGCGGCGGGTGCAGGAGGCGATGCGGCGCGACCGCCCGCTGCCGCTCAGCGCGCTCCCGCTGCTCACCGCGCTCGGCGTGGCCCTGGTCTGCGCGGTGGTGCTGTTCGGGAACGTGCTCCGATGACGCGCCCGGCGGAGAGCGGCACCGAGCGCGACCCGGGGCTGCAGGCCGAGCGGACCCTGCTGGCCTGGCAGCGCACGGTGATCGTGCTGGTGGTGGTGGCGCTGCTCTACGTCCGGGACCCGTTCCAGGCCGCCGGTGCGCAGCACGCCGGTCCGGAGCCGCTGCTCCGGGCGGCGGTGGCGCTGGTCCCGGTCGGTATCGCGGTCGCGGCCGCGGTACACGTGCGGCGCAGGTGGCGGGCGGGCCGGCGCGGCGGGCGCGACGGAGCGGCGGGCGGGCCGGCGGCGCCGCTCGCACAGGGCTGGATGCGCATTCTGATCAGCGCGGGGACCTGCGTTTTCGCGGTCGCCGTGGCAGTGAGCGCGCTGATCGGGTGAGGGCGGCCGTGCCGCCCGGAAGGGGCCGGATGGACGGTGTCCGGCCCGGCTGGTCAGGGTCGGGCGACGGCTTCCTGCCGGCTCGGCCCGCCCGTGCGGTCGTGGTCGATGATGGACGCGATGATGTCGTTCAGCCGGCGCTGCGGCTCGTAGCCGATCAGCCCCTGCGCCAGCGAGGTGTCGGGCATCCGGCGCTGCATGTCCTCGTAGCCCTCGCCATAGGCCTCCTCGTAGGGCACGTAGGTGACGGTGCTCGGCGAACCGGTCAGCTCGATCACCCGGTCGGCCAGCCCCCGGATGGAGACCTCCTCCTTGCCGCCCAGGTTGACCGCGCGGTTGTAGGCCGCCGGGGTGTCGATCAGCTTCACCACCGCCGGGACGACGTCGAACACCGAGCCGAAGCAGCGGCGCTGGTCGCCGGTGCCGTACACGGTGATCGGCTCGCCGGCCATCGCCTGGGAGACGAAGCGCGGCACCACCATGCCGTAGCGGCCGGTCTGCCGCGGGCCGACGATGTTGAAGAACCGGGTGATGACGCAGGGCAGGCCGGACTCCTCGCCGTAGATGTAGGCGACCAGCTCGTCCAGCCCCTTGGCGGCCGCATACGACCACCGGCTCTTCAGCGGAGAGCCGAGGACGCGGTCGGCGTCCTCGGAGAGGCCGTCGGCGTCGTTCTTGCCGTAGACCTCGCTGGTGGAGGCGACCATGAAGCGCGCCCGCCGCCGGGCGGCCGACTCCACGACGTTCTCCGTGCCCTGCAGGTTGATGTGCAGGGACTCCAGCGGCTTGTCCACAATGGTGTGCACGCCCACCGCGGCCGCCAGGTGGAAGACCGTGTCGCACTCGGCGACCACGTCGTCCACCAGGCTCTTGTCCAGGATCGAGCCCTTGACGAGCTCGAAGGACGGGTTCCCGGTCAGCTGTTCGAGGTTGGACTCCCTTCCGGTCGACAGGTCGTCCAGGGCCACGACGCTGTGCCCGTGGGCGACGAGATGGTCGCACAAATGCGATCCGATGAAGCCGGCTCCGCCGGTGACAAGGGCCTTCAACGTTGCCTCCCCCTCCTGAGGGTCACGGTGTTCCGTTCGGGCCCCGGCGCGCATCGGGCCGCGCGCCGGAGCCGGTCGGCGCCGCCCTAGGCGAGCAGGCGCATGGCGTAGAAGCCCTCGGCGAGGGCGACCCCGGTCTGCATGCCGCGGAGCACGGCGAGGCTGCGCAGCGTCTGCTCGGACCGGGTGTGCGGGTGCTCGTGGATCTGGGTCCCGTAGAGGCGCATCGCGGCGAGCTTGGCCTCCAGGTCCTCCTCGTCCAGCTCCACCAGCAGGTTCGGCGACGGGGCGGCCTCGTAGCGCCACTGGTCGGCCGCCTCCTCGTAGGCCAGGACCAGCCGCGGGTGGTGCCGCAGCCGGGTGTTGGACGGCCGCAGCGCGGTGTGCATCGCCTCCGCGGTGACCTGGTGGTCCTGGTTGTAGCTGGTGCGGTGCGGTGCGATGACGACCGTCGGCCGCAGCTCGGCGATGGAGAGCGGGCTGTGCCGCTCGATCGCGTTGGACAGCTCGAACCGGGGCAGCGCGTCGAGCTTGAGGTGGTACTCGTCGCCCGGGAACGCGATGTGCCAGCCGTCCCACCGGAAGTGGTCGGCGACCTCCTTGATCTCCGCGTACCGCTCGTCGGCGGTGGAGAACCCCTTGGCCGAGTTGTCGGCGGTGTCGCCGACGGTCAGGAACTGGACGTAGACCTCGGCGCCGGCCGCCTTGGCGCGGTGCATGAGCCCGCCGCAGCCGAGGGTCTCGTCGTCCGGGTGCGGAGCGAAGACGAGGATGCGTTGCTGAGACCAGTCGATCGTCATGCGGAGTTCCTATCCATCGGGGGATCGGTCGATGAAGGCACTGACCAGCTATGATCAGTGACGTTCATGCGGGTGTGACGGTTGCCACGCCGAGTGCCGGCGACGTCGGAGCGCACCTGGTCAGGGCCCCGGGGCCTCCCCCGTGGCGTCGATCGCGTCCTCGATCTCCTGCGGAGCGGGCCCGTTTTCCGTACGGGAGCGGCGAATCAGATCGATCCCGGACGGCCCGGCATTGAGCAGCAGGTCCAAGGCGGCCATGCGCGGCAGGAAACCGTCTTTTGCCTTCCGGTTGAACTGCGGATACTCCGGATGGACGAAGTTCTGCCATTCGACGGCGATGCCGTAGCGCTGGAAAACCCGCTGGTCGACGTAGTCCTGGGCGCCGTCCCCGGAGAGCATCGAGGAGGCTCCGACCTTCGCCGACAGCTGCGCGAGCAGCTCGCTCTTCTGCCCGGGGAACTCCCCCAGCTCGCTGGCGCGGATGATCGGCGTCTCGATGCCGAAAGCGTCCAGTACCAGCCGGGTGCTGGCCATGGCCAGCTCGTCCAGGCGCTCCCACTCCCGGTCGTACAGGGAGAGGATTTCATCGGCATAGTCGTCCCAGAAAGGCGCCTTGCGGTAACAGTGCTCGGCTATGGTGCGGCGGTGTTTGTCCCGCCATGGCCGAGACGTATCTATTTTTTTGTCCATGATCCGCTCGTCCCGGCTCTGCTGGATCACCGGGACGGTCAGTAGGACAGGGCCGCCCTTGCCTGCGACATAGTTCCGGTTCTGCCATCCTTTGCGTTCATACTGCACATGATCGAGAACGATGAAAAGGTCGGTTCTGTCGATCTTGTCGATGAGGCCCAGCCAAGGCAGATAGTGCGGCTGGTGCATGGCGACACGCACTGGGCTTCCTCTCCGAGGCGGGGTCTTCACTCGCTGTGTACGGCTGCTCGGAGGCAGGCGCCGCCTCTGTACTGCGATTGTGCGTCGAGGTCGGGCCCGCATCCGGTAGGGACACTGGTCTGTCCGGGTCGTCGTCTCGTTCGTGCGGCCGATCGCCGCACGAAGACGGCGAATACGTAGAAACTTCGTACACGGGGTGGTTCCGCCCGCCCCTTCAGGTATTGCATCAACGGGTCAGGTCTACCGCAAGGCCGACCCCGCGATTCGCGTGGCCTACTTAGGTCGCCCCCGCCGGTGAACTTCCAGCCTCGCGGAAACGTCACCTCAATACTGGCTTTGTCGGTCAAGGTCGACCCAAAACCGTCCGTCCGATCGCGACCGCTTCGCCTCTGGGGTGTATGAAGTGTCACCAGAGGCCCAAGTCCCTCCAAGTTCCGTTCCGTCCATGTGGAGGAAACCTCGGTGCGTACCGCACGATTCATCGGCAGCTGGGTGGCAGGGCTCATCGCCCTGACCCTCGCCGTGACCTTGTTCGTCCAATGGCTGAGGTTCGCGCTGGGCGCCGCCGAGGGGGGCATGACACCGCTGTTCCTGTGGATGGCCTTCGGCGTCAACCTCCTGGTGTGGACCGTGATCGGCGGGGTGCGCCTCGGCGACGACACGGTCCGCGGGCTGGCGGCCCGGCGCGCCGCCCGCCGCACCCGCGGCCGCCGCCGGGTGCCGCTCGCCACGGAGGAGGGCGGCGCGGTCGAGGAGCAGGTGCTGGTCCGCTCGCGGGCCGCGGGCGGCCCCGGCTCGCCCCCGGCCGGCGGCGGGGGCTCCGCCGGCGGCGGGGGGACCGGCCCGCTGGAGAGCGCCCCGGAGACCGGGACCGCCGGGGGGACCGCGACGGCCGCACCGGCCGAGCAGATCTCGATGGCGGTGATCATCCCGGCGCACAACGAGGAGCCGGTGATCGACGGCGCGATCGCCTCGGCGCTGCGGCTGTTCAACCGGTGGGACATCTACGTCGTCTCGGACAGCTCGCACGACGCCACCGCCGACATCGCCGCGGAGACCGGCGTCAACGTGCTGGAGCTGCTCAGCAACCGGGGCAAGGCCGGCGCCATCGAGGCGGTGATCACCGAGTTCGACCTGACCGAGAACTACGACGCCGTGGTCATCCTGGACGCCGACACCGAACTGGACGAGCACTACGTCGAGGGCGCGCGCCGGCAGCTGGCCGAGCAGGACGTCGCGGCCGTGGCCGGGTTCGTCGTCGCCGAGTGGAAGCCCCAGGAGCGCACCCTGGTCGGCCGGCTCATCTCGGCCTACCGGGACCGGCTCTACTGGATGCTGCAGTACCTAATGCGGTTCGGTCAGACCTGGCGGTTCACCAGCGTCACCTTCATCGTCCCCGGCTTCGCCAGCGTGTACCGCTCGGACGTGCTCAAGCGCCTGGACATCAACCCCAAGGGGCTGGTGATCGAGGACTTCAACATGACCTTCGAGGTGCACCACAAGCGGCTGGGGCGGATCTCGATGCGCCCGGACACCCGGGCCCACTGCCAGGACCCGTTCACCATGCGGGACTACGTCAAGCAGGTGCGCCGCTGGACGCTGGGCTTCTGGCAGACCGTCCGCCGGCACGGCGTCTGGCCGAGCCTGTTCTGGTTCGCGCTGTTCTTCTACATCCTGGAAGTACTGCTGGTCTCGGTGCTGCTCATCGCCACCGTGCTGCTCGGGGTGTTCATGCTGATCCCGGAGGTCACCGGGGGCGCCGTGCTCGGCCTGGGCTTCTACGCGGCCGGCTACGGCGCGGTGGAGGCGGTGCTGCCGCTGGCCACCATCGCGATCGGCCTGTTCATCCCGGACTACGTGCTGACCTGCGTGATGGCCACCATCCGGCGGCGCCCCAGCTACCTGGTCTACGGGCTGTTCTTCCTGCCGATGCGGGTGATCGACTCGTTCCTCACGCTGCGCACCATCCCGCAGGCCTGGACCGCCCGCTCCGACGGCCGGTGGACCAGCCCGAACCGGGAGGCCGGAAAGCTGTAGCCGGAGGCCGGGCGGTGTGACCGGCCCCGCGGAGAGACGGCTCCATACAGCACTTAAGGTCGAAGGGCAAGAGGGTCCCGGCGCCGGACGGCGGGCGCCGGGCCCGCTCTGAGTCCGAGCACACCGAGGTGCCCCTGTGGATAAGAAGCGTCTCCCGTTCACGCTGTACCGCGTGCTGGCCTACGTCACCGGTATCGCCCTGCTCCTGCTGATGTTCGTGGCCATGCCGGCCAAGTACATGGTGGGCGAGGACTCCCTGCTGGCCCTGGTGCCGGCCCCGGCCGGGATGGAGCACCTGTTCGGCAGGGAGTCGGTGCTGATGCTGTTCATCGCCATCCCGCACGGCTACATCTACATGGCCTACGTGCTGGTGGTCATCTGGCTGGCGCTGGGCCGCCGGTGGAGCGCGGGCCGGACGGTCGGCGTGGCCCTGGCCGGCACCGTCCCGTTCATCGGGATGATCATCGAGCACCGGCTGGCCAAGGCGGAGAAGGCCGCGATGGACGCCGAGGAGGCCCGGGCCGCGGCCGCCTGAGGCGCCCCGCCGCGTACCCGCGCCGGTCCCGGCGCCACCGGTTCGCATCCGGTCCGGACAGCGGCGGCGCCGGGACCGGCGCGAGGGGAGGGGAGCCGGTCAGTTCCGGGCGGCCGCCTCCGCGCGGGCGGTATCCGGTCCGTCCGGGGCGGAGCCGGCCTCCGGGCCGGTCGGGCCCTCCGCCGCCGGGCCCTCGGGAGCGGGCGGAGCGGCGTCGCCGTCCGGGCCGCCGTCCCGCGGCCCGCCCCCGGCCGGGTCCTCCCCGGAGCCTTCGGCCCGGGCGTCCTCCAGCTCGCGGCGGATCAGCGAGACCCAGAAGACGACCACCGCGGCGCCGAACACCCCCCACTGGGCGGCGTAGCTGACGTTCCGCCAGTTCCAGGAGATCTTCTCCTCCGGCCGCGGCGGCGGTGCGGGCTCCATCCCGACCGCGGCGCCCTCGGCCGCGGTGTCGGCCGGCCGCTGCTCCCCGAGCACGATGTAGCCCTCGTAGAGCCGGTACGGCCAGGTGTTCACCAGCAGCGAGGGCGCGATCCGCGCGATGTGCCCGTCGGGCACCCCGATCGGGGAGTAGCCCTCCTCGTCCTTCTGCGGGGGCTGCAGCCACCCGGTCACCTCGACCTCGCCCTCCGGCGGCTCCGGGAGCCCGTCGGGCACCCCGTCCTCGCCGTCCGCGCGCGGGATCCAGCCGCGGTTCACCACCACGGCGGTGTCCTCCGCGGTGAGCAGCGGGGCGATCACGTAGTAGCCGGGCTCGCCGCCGGCGCTGAGCCCGGGGGCGCGCAGCGGAGGCGTGTCGGCGTAGCTCCCCTCCGCGGTGACCGCGGTGTTGCCGTCCTGCTCGGGCATGTAGGCGCCGGGCTCGGTCACCTGCTCCAGGGGCGCGGCCTCCGCCAGCTCCTGGGCGGGGGTGGCCACCTCGCTGCGGTCCGGCTCCTGGGCCCGCACGAACTGCCAGTAGCCGGCCCCCATGCACACCGCGAAGGCCAGCACCGCCACCAGGTGCAGGCCGAGCCACCTGGGCGTCAACAGTCGGAATCGCACCCGTCCAGGCTATGTCCGCTCGAAACCGCCCGCCTTCTGCCCCCCGTTTGACCGAACCCCCCTTCCACTTGGGCCGGCACAGGTTCGGGAATAGCCATCACTTTAAGTAATTTCCTGTGACGGAGGGTTGTTAGGCGAGGTCTCAGTGGGTAATCTATGTACCAGCGCGAGAGAGAAATACCCTTCACGCGCTTCGCGAGCTTTCGAAGGCCGCGACTCCAGGGGGGAGGAGTCGCAGGCCGTTCCCAAAGCGAGGGCCGCCTCCGTGATTTTGAGGGGGGACACGGAGGCGGCCCTCGCGCTTTCCCGTGTCCGGACCTTTCCGCGCCCTTCCCCTGATCCTGGCGGCCCTGCGGGGGAACCGCCGCCCGCATCGAGGTGCGCGGCCTCGGAGGCGAGATCGTCATCGAGGCGAACGCCGCAGGGCTCCGCGGGCCTGGTCCTGGAGCGGCGCGACGACGAGCAGGCGCCCGCCGCGCGCCCGGAGAGGCGGGGAGCGCCCCGGCCGCCCTGCCGCCCCGCGGGAAAACCGCTGTCCGTCCCGGGCGCCCGGCCGGTAGCGTGCCGGCCATGGCCGATTCTCTGAACAGCGTCGTGGACGTCACCGTGCGGCCGGCCCGCGGGCCGGAGGAGCACGGCGCGCTGGCCGCCGTCTGGCGCAGTGCGGTGGAGGCGACGCACGACTTCCTCGCCCCGGAGGACGTCGACCACTACGAGGCCAGGCTGCTCGGCGACTACCTGCCGGCGCACCCGGTGCACGTCGCGGCCGGCCCGGACGGGCGGCCGCTCGGTTTCATCGGCCTGGACGGGGCGCACGTGAACATGCTCTTCGTCGACGCCGCGGTGCGCGGCCGGGGCATCGGCGACCTGATGCTCGCCTGGGCCGCCGAGCGGCACCCGGTGCTCACCCTGGACGTGAACGAGCAGAACCCGCAGGCGATCGCCTTCTACCGGCGGAAGGGCTTCGTGCAGACCGGCCGCTCGCCGCTGGACGACGAGGGCCGCCCCTTCCCGATACTGCACATGCGCAGGGACGCCGCCCCGGAGTGAAGCCCCGGCCCGGATCGGGTATCCGGGCTCAGGAGAAAGCCGGCCCGCCCCGGTGGGATCGGGGGCATGGACGCCGTTGCACACCGCGAACAGGACGATCGGACGCCGGCCCGCTCCGAGGAGCGCCGCCGGTGGGGGGCGGCGCCGGCGGTCGCATCAGTGCTCTGCCCGCCCGCGGCCGGGCTGTTCCGGGGGGGCTGTTCGCCGCCGGGATCACGGCCTTCGCCGACCACGGGCCGGGCGGGTGCCCGAATACGCAGGCGCATTACGGCACCGCCTTCGCCTTCCTCGTGGCCGACCTGGCCGCGGTGCGCGTGATGCAGGCCGCCCGGCTCTTCCCCGACCGCCGCCGGTCCGACCGGGTCCGCTGGACGATCGCCGCGCTGCGGGCCGGTTCCCTGCTACTCGGCCTGCCCGCCCTGTTCGGCATGGAGGGGGAAACCGAGCGGTCACCCGCCGGGCCCCTCAGAGGCGGCGTACGGGCGGCGCCGCGCCCCGGTCCGGGCGCACGGCAGGCGTACCGACAGCCGGCGGACAGTGCCCGGCAAGGGCCTCCCGGCACGGTGGAGTCCTCACCGAGGAACACGGGAGGACGACATGACCGCCATCGCGGCAGAACCGCAGTACACCGACGTCCCGGACGTCCCGCCGCCCGGCCCCGAGTACGGCTGGCAGAGCGACGGGCTCGACCTCGACGCCTACCTGGAGCGGATCGGCTACCGGGGGCCGCGCGAGGCCACCGGGGAGGTGCTGCGCGAGCTGAACCGGGCGCACGCCCGGGCGATCCCGTTCGAGAACCTGGACGTGCTCCTCGGCCGGGAGATCTCCCTCGACATCGCCGACATCCAGGACAAGCTGGTGACCCGCCGCCGGGGCGGCTACTGCCACGAGCAGAACGTCCTGTTCGCCACCGCGCTGGACCGGCTCGGCTTCCGGGTCACCGGGATGAGCGCCCGCCTCCTGTTCGGACGCGACCTGGGCGTGCTCCGCACGATCGGGCACACCATGCTGAAGGTCGAGGCGGAGGGAGGGACCTGGATCGCCGACACCGGGATCGGCGGGGTGGGCCCGCTGGAGCCGGTCCCGCTGGCGGACGGCGCCGTCTCGCACCAGGGCGACTGGACCTACCGGCTGGACGACACCCCGCGCGGCTGGCTGCTGCGGTACGCCACCGCCGACGGCTGGTTCCCGCTCTACTACTTCGCCACGACGCCCTTCTACCGGCCCGACTTCGCCGACCACAACTACATCGCCTCGCACCACCCCCGCTCCCCGTTCCACCGGATGCTCACCGTGCAGCGCAACGGGCTGCAGGATCGCCTGGTGCTCATCGACCGGAGGCTCCAGACGCAGACCCCGGGCGCCGCACCGGCCGAGCGGTACCTGGACCCGGCGGAGATCCCGCAGGCGCTGCGCGAGCTGTTCGGCCTCCACCTGCCCGCCGAGGACGAGCAGCGGCTGGCCCGGTTCGTCGCGGAGACCCCCGAGGGGCAGCGGCTGGACTAGGCCCGCCTTCGCGGCCCCGGCCGCCCTCCCCGCCCGCGCGGCCGGTCCCGGCCACCGGGCGGGGAGAGCGGCCGGGGCCCTTGCCGGGGCGGCCCGGGCGCCGTTGGATGGGGGGTTCAGGGGGGACCCGGGAGGAGGTGCGCAGGGACGTGGCCGGCGGTTGGACGGTACGGGTGCGCGTCTTCGACACCTCCGGCGGCCGCGAGCGGGTACGGGACTGCGGTACCGGCGTCGTGCTCCCGGGAGCCCAGATCCTGACCTCGGCGCACGTCCTGGCCGGTGCCGCGGCGCGGGGAGCCCGGGTGGTGGTGGACGCCCCGGGGGCGCTGCGCGAGCGCGCATGGACCGCGGAGGCCGACGTCGCCGAGGTGTTCGACGAAGGGCCGGCCGACTTCGCGGTGCTCAGACTGCCGGACGCCCCGCCGCCCCCGCTGCACCCGCCGGAACTGCGCCGCTGCGGCGAGCCGGCCGGCCGCGAGGTCGCCGTCTCCGGCTACCCCGGTGGCGGAGAGACCGAGCTGTGGGCCTACTGCGCGCTCCGCGACCGCGGCGGCCGCCCCGGCGGCGTGCAGATGGAGGGGCAGCGCACCACCGCCCAGCGCATCGTGCCCGGCTACAGCGGGGCGGGGGTCCGCGATGAGAGGACCGGGGCGGTCGTCGGGATCGTCACCGGTGCCTACGACGACCCGGAGGCGCGGACCGCGGTCATGCTCCCGCTGGAGGCGCTGCTGGACGTCTGGGCGCCGTTGAAGGCGATGCTCACCTTGGGCGAGGAGGAGCGGCTCGACCCCGCGGTGGGCGAGGAGGTCTGCCACGACCTGCGCGAAGAGCGGTGGCTCGCCCGGGCGAGCGGCCGCCGGCGGATGCTCGCCGTGGTCGGGATGCGGCTCTCCCGGCCCCTGCAGACCGGCCGGGGGGCGGACGGCCGCATCGACGGCGAAGAGCTGCACGCGTGGACGTCCGAGCTGGTCCGGGAGTGCTGGAAGCTGCCCGACGGGCCGTTCGCGCTGTGGCAGGCGCTGAACCTGTTCGCCGAAGGGTGCCGTGCCGAGAGGCGGCTGGCCGCGCTGCTCTTCCCCCACCAGAGCCACGGGCTCGAGGTCCAGAGGCAGGAGGAGCTGCGGACGCGGCTGTCCGGGTTGAGCGTCCCGCGGCTGCGCGCCGTGTTCCGGACCGCCGCGCCGCACTGGGCCACCCTGGACCGGGACGCCGCGCTCGAAGACGCCTGGGACGGGTTCTGCAGGCTGTCCGACGCGCCGGCCGAGCGGGACGTGCCGCCCCGCCTGGTCTTCGCCGACCTGCTCCGGCATGAGCTGGGCGCCGCGCGGCCGCCCGACGCCCGGGACGCGCCGGCGGCCGCGGCGCTGGCGGACTGGGTCGGCGCCGAGGCGGACCGCCTGGAACGGGACGGCGCCCGCGGGGTCCGCGCCTACCTGCAGGAGCGCCGCCGAGCGCTGCAGGAGTACCGCGCGGACACCCCCTGCTACCTGATCCTGCAGGTGGAGCGGGTCCACGACGACCTGGCCGATCCGCGCCGCGGGCTCAGGGTGTGGCGCCAGACCGACCCCGGCGAGTGGCGGCCGCACCCGGTGGGCCGGGACAAGGTCGTCCACGTCGACCGGCTCGGGCACCGGGCGGTGCAGGCGGTACTCGACGCCGAGCGCGGATGGGCCCACGACCTGGGGTCGGAGCTGCTGATCGAGGTGGCGCTGCCGCTGGACCTGCTGGCCCTGGAGGTCGAGGCCTGGCCCTACCCGCTGCTCGGCAGCGGCTTCATCGTCGAACTGGGCGACCACTACCGCATGGTGCTGCGCGGGCTGGAAGAGCAGATGGCCCCGGTGTACCACCGGCGCCTCCGCTGGGGTGCGCTGAAGAGCGGCGGGCGCCCGCGGGTGCACTGGGTCGACGGGGAGGGCAGCCGGAACGGCGCCCTGCAGCACAGGATGCGCGAGGACCGGCGGTCGGTGGTCGCGGTCCTGGAACCGGGGGCGGCCGACCCGCTCGGCGAGAAGGGGATGTACTACGCGCTCGCCCACGGGTTCCCCTTTCTGCTCTGGGACCGCCGCGGCCGGTTGGACCGGTCCTTCTGCGATCGGCTGGAGCAGGCCCTGGGCGAGGAGGAGGATGCGAGAACGGCCGCGCTGCGGGTGCACGGTGCGGTGGACCGGCTGCGGCGCCCGCCCGGGGGAGCGCAGGGCGGGCGGAGCGAGCACGGCCCGGTGGAGCGCCGCTTCGCGGTGCTGCACGACGACCCCGACCGCCCCCTGCGGAGGTTCGCCCCGGCGGGCGAGCCGCCCGAGCGCCTCTAGGGAGACCCTGCGATGGACGATGCGGTGCGACCGGCATGGTGGATCTACCGGGGGACCGGGCACCCGCGGGCCCGGCCGCTCGGCGACGACCTGCCGCCCCCGCCGCCCTGGCGCGACTTCCGGGGCGGCCCCCTCCAACCGGACCCGCCCGACGACGAGGACGGGCTGGTGCGCCGGCTCGGCACCTCCGGCGGCGCCCCGGCCTCCCGGGAGGAGGCCAACGCGGTCAACGCGGCGCTGTACCTGCGGCGGCCGCTGCTGGTGACCGGTCCACCGGGGGTGGGCAAGAGCAGCCTCGCCTACCGGATCAGCCGCGAGCTGCGGCTCGGCCGGGTGCTGCGCTGGCCGATCAGCAGCCGCACCGCGGTGGCGCACGGCCTGTACTCCTACGACCCGATCGGCAGGGTGCACGACCTGGCCGCCGAGCGGGGCGGCCCCGGGGAGGCCTCCGCTCCGGC
>Ga0079224_100004871_pt1 | contig 17502 bp, 12 predicted proteins | sample Stecom2015_FD_80414 | JGI IMG/M metagenome (GOLD analysis project Ga0079224, IMG submission 80414) | Agricultural soil microbial communities from Utah to study Nitrogen management - Steer compost 2015 | ecosystem: Environmental > Terrestrial > Soil > Agricultural land | place: USA: Utah...
GCCGATCACTTCCTCGACGTCGCAACGCTCGGCGACACCTTGCCCGCCGCGATCGACGCGCTGGCGCGCGTGCCGGATACATCCTGGCTGGACGAGCTTGCCTGCCAATGCGCCGAGCCGATGCCCCTGCCAGGCCAGGAAGGGATCGCGCGCTTCAACGCGGGCGATTATTACGGCCAGCACGATTTCTTCGAGGCGCTCTGGATGGCGGAACCGGGGCCGGTCCGCGACCTCTATCGGGCGATACTGCAGGTGGGCGTGGCCTACCATCACATTACACAGGGCAATCCGCGCGGCGCGCTGAAGATGCTGCGCCGCAGCGCGCAATGGTTCGCGTCTCTGCCGGACGTCTGCCAGGGCGTGGACGTGCGCCAGCTTCGCGAAGACGCCGCCGCAGTGGAAGCTGCGCTTCGCGCCGCCGATGGCGCGGATTTCGACGCCGCCGAATGGCTTCCCCTGCCGCCTCTACGCACGATCTCCGACACCGAAAGCTGACCACTGCTCTACGCGCGGGCGCTGGTCGGGCAACGTCTGTGCGCTGCCGCATCCATTTGACGCCAAACTGCCTATAATGGAACTGTACACGTTCGACCCACCATCGAATCTCAATGAGCGAGACAGCCATGCAGCGTGCATCCCGCAGTGTTCCTCGTCGTGCCGCACGACGCAGACCAGCGCGCCGTCCGCAGGTCGATCGCGCTCGCGCCCGACCCGTCGCGCGACGTAGCAACCTGCGTGCGCCAGCCGCCGGTGGAGCCAATCGCCCCGCCCCGCAATCCAGGCAACGCCCAACACACAGCCTCAGCCGGAACATCCTCGGTATCGGGATCCTCGGCGCGCTGGCGATGGTCTTTCTGTGCCTTGTCACAGTTGCGGGAGGCGCGGCGATCCTGTATGGCGGCGGCAAGATTTTGCCGGGCGTCAGTGTGGCAGGGACCGCACTCGGCGGCATGAACGAAACAGAGGCGGCGCAAGCGCTTGTTTCAGCGTGGGGCAGCGGTAGCATCGTCCTGCGCGATGGCACGCGCACATGGTCTGCGGCGCCCGGCGATCTTGGCATCACGCTCGACGCACAAGCCTCCGTCGAGGCAGCGCGCGCCTGGGGCCGCTCGGAAGGCGGCTTGGCGGCGGTCTTTCGCGCGCTGTCAGGGCGCGTCGCGCTAGCACCGGCGGTCAGTGTAGACTGGTCGCACCTGACCGAATATTTGCAGGAGGCGAGGGGAACAATCGAGATCCCGGCCCGCAACGCTGGCGTGCAGCTTGTGAACGGGCAGGCGCAGGAGCGACCTGCCGAGCCGGGCCGCGCGCTGGACGTCCCTGCGACGCTCGACGCGCTGCGTGCCGCGCCCGGTGAAGCACTGGCGGACGGCACGTTCGACCTGGTGATGCGTGCCACCGCACCGGAGATCGCAGATGCCTCGGCGCTCGTCGCGCAGGCCAACGCGCTGCTGGCGTCGCCATTCATCGTGCATGGTTACGATCCAATCCGCGATGAGTGGGCAAGCTGGTCTGCGCCGCCTGAAGTCTGGGCCGAATGGATCACCGCCGAAAACGCCGCCGGCAGCCCGACCGGGCTTGCGCTATCGCTCGACGCCGCCGGACCTGCCAGCTTCCTCAACGGCGCCGCGCAGTTCGATGACGAACGCTACATTAAAGTCGATGAGGCAGTGGCGTTGATGCAGGAAGCGGTTGCCGCCGGGCAGGCGGAAGCCACTACGCGCATCTGGCACAATGAAACCACATACACGGTCAGCGCGGGCCAGACGCTGGCGCAGATCGGCGAGGAAGTCGGAATCCCGTATCCCTTTATCCAAGCGGCGAACCCTGGCATCAACGCGAACGCGCTGTCCGCCGGGCAGGTGCTCACCCTTCCCTCGCGCGATGTGCTGGTACCGCTGGAAGTCGTCCCACATAAGCGCATTGTCGTCAGCCGCAGCCAGCAACATTTGTGGGCCTACGAAAACGGTGAAGTCGTCTTTGACTGGGTCATCTCAACAGGAATCGCGTCCAGCCCCACCGCGCCAGGCGTCTTCCAGGTGCAGTCGCACGAGTTGAACGCCTACGCCGACCAGTGGAACCTCTACATGCCGCACTTCATCGGATTCTATCATCCGGGGCCGAATGTCGAGGTGATGAATGGTTTCCACGGCTTTCCGACCTCGGCCAGCGGCGGCTATCTGTTGTGGACTGACGATCTGGGCCGCCCGGCGACGTACGGCTGCGTGCTGCTCAGTCTCGAAAATGCGTCCACGCTCTATGGCTGGGCCGAGGAAGGTGTGGTGGTCGAGGTAACACCATAGCAGAAAGCGGCAAATGATAATAAAAGACAGCCACAAACAGCGAAGATTCGGCTGTCTCTGGCTGTTTTCGCACTGCTCAATCGCTACTGTTGCTGCTGTATACCTGCTGCTTAGTACTCCGGCGCTTGCAGGATATCCGCTTGCGTCAGCGGCCAGTAGCGCACGCGTGCAATCCCCTGGACAGTGCTCGCCTCGACCGGACCAAACGAATGGCTGTCCAGACTGTGCATCCGGTTATCACCCAGCACAAAATACTCGTCGTTGTCAAGCACCCACGAGCCCTCGCACGACGGATATATACAGAACTCGACCACATACGGCTCGTCCAGCGGCGCCCCATTGATGTAGACGCGACCATCCGTGATGGTGACGTGCTCACCAGGCAGGCCCACCACCCGCTTGATCAGCAGTTCGTCGGCTGCTGTCGGTGATGCAAGCACCACCACATCGCCGCGCGCCGGGCCGCTAAGCGCCATCGTGATCCGGTCCACAATCACGCGCTCGTTGGTGTGAAAGCTCGGCTCCATGCTCGCGCCATCGACCACATAGCGCGGCAGGAACAAGTCCATCCCAACCCGCATCACGACCACGATCAGCACAATTTGGATCAGTTCTTTGAACCACACAAATAGTCGGCGGCGGCGCGGTTCGTGGAGCGTCGCGTCATCCATCAAGTTGTTGTCAAATGCAGGATACCGATCTTCCATCATCCCTTACCGCTTCTCGGCTCGTTGCTTCTTGTCCATCTCCGACGATTATTCTAGCGTACTGCTAATTCTAGCGCGACGGTGCGCTCTTCGACAGATTTTACACAAGTTTTACGTCTTCACCTGCCGGAAGCTGATCTGTCACTCCCCGGCTGATTGGGTACAATGGTACCGGCAGCGTCGCAAGGTCAGTCCTCGACGCTTCGGTGAGCATTCCTCGCAGGAGAATCTCGATGCATATTCTTGTTACAGGTGGCGCCGGGTACGTCGGGTCGGCAACGGCTGCGCATTTTCTGGCGGCAGGGCACCGCGTGACTGTCTATGACAGCCTGATCAAAGGCTATCGCGGCGCTGTCCCTGAAAGCGCCGCGTTTGTGAAAGGCGATCTCGCCGATCGCGCCGCGCTCGATGTGCTGTTCCAGACGCATAACTTCGACGCGGTTGCCCACTTTGCCGCCTACATCGAAGCGGGCGAGTCAATGGTCGCGCCCGGCAAATACTTCGACAACAACGTCGCCTGCACCAACATCCTGCTCGACACGATGATTCGCCACGGAGTGCGCCAGATCATTTTCTCGTCCTCAGCGGGCGTATACGCCAGCAAAGACGAGCCATTGCATGAAGAAGACCCGGTCGGCCCGGCGAACGTCTACGGCGAGACAAAACTGATGATCGAGCGCATGCTCGGCTGGTATCACCGTGTCGCCGGGCTGCGCTATGCAGCGCTGCGCTATTTCAACGCCTGTGGCGCGATGCTCTCGCGTGACGGCACGCCCATTCGCGGCGAGGCGCACGTCCCCGAAACGCACCTGATTCCGCTAACGCTTCAGGTCCCTCTCGGCCAGCGCGATGCGATCCAGATTTATGGAACGGACTACAACACGCCGGATGGAACCTGCATCCGCGATTACGTGCACATCGAAGACCTTGCCTCCGCGCACGTGCTGGCGCTGGACGCGCTCTCCGACGGGCGCGGGGCGATGATCTACAACCTCGGCAACGGGCGCGGCTACAGCGTCCGCGAGGTGATCGACGTCGCGCGGCAGGTGACAGAAGTTGATTTTCCGGCGGTGGAGGCTCCGCGCCGCCCAGGAGATGCCGACCGACTCGTCGCCTCGTCTGAGCTCATTGGGCGTGAGCTTGGATGGGAGCCGCGCTTCTCCGACCTGCGACAGATTATCGAGACCGCCTGGGCGTGGCACACCGCGCACCCCACCGGCTATGACCAGCGCGCGCCAGAAAGCGTCTAGCGGACTCGTCCCATGCACATCGCGCTAAATGGCTGGTTCTGGGATCAGCCGCACACCGGGAGCGGCCAGTATCTGCGCCACTTGCTCAACGCATTGTGCGCCCTTGCACCGCAGAACAGGTACACGCTGATCACGCCTCGGCACCTGCGCACCCTGGACGCGCTGCCGCCAGAGGTTGACGTGCTGCCAGTCCGCGGGCACGTGAGCGGCCATCTCGGCAAAATGCTCTTCGAACAGCGTGGATATCCGCGCGCACTGGCGCGGCTGCGGGCAGATGTCGCGCATGTGCCCTATTGGGCGCCGCCCCTGCGAAGCCCGATCCCGGTTGTCTGCTCTGTGCTGGACGTTATCCCGCTCGTCATTCGCGAATATCGCACCGGCCTGCTGAACCGCGCCTATACCAGCCTCGTCACCGCGGCGGCGCGCGGCGCGGCACAGATCGTGACCATTTCTGACGCCAGCCGGGACGATATCATCGCGCAAATCGGCGTGCCGCCGGAGCGTGTCAGCGTCACTTATCTCGCCGCCGACCGCGCCTTTCATCCTGAGGGCGACCGTCAGGCCGACGCTGCGGCGCGCACCCGTTATGGGCTGGACGACGTTGACGACTTTGTGCTGTACCTCGGCTCGTACAACGCGCACAAGAACCTGCACCTGCTGCTCGCCGCGTATACCTATGTTGCACAAGGCGTCGGGCCGGACGTGCCGCTCGTCCTGGCCGGGCACGTGCCACCCCACTGGGCAGAGCCGCGCTTCCCCGATCTGCCCGCATACATCAACGAGTTAGGGCTGGACAACTACGTGCGCTGGATCGGGCCGGTCGACGAAGCGGACAAGCCCGCGCTCTACCGGCTGGCAAGTGTCTTCGCCTTCCCCAGCCGCTATGAGGGGTTCGGCCTGGGACCGCTCGAAGCGATGGCAAGTGGGACGCCTGTCGTCGCGTGCAACACGTCGTCGATCCCGGAAGTGACCGGCGATGCCGCTTACCTTGTGGATACGACCGACTCCAAAGCGATGGGGGGCGCGATCCTCAGCCTGCTCATGCAGCCAGAGCACGCCCGCCAGATGTCGAATCGTGGTCTGGCGCGCTCGCGCGAGTTCTCGTGGCGCAAAACCGCCGACGGTACGCTTGCGGCTTATGAGAGAGCGATCGCGGATAGGTAGCAATTGAGCGTGACCGAGGTTGTTTTTCTCATCAAATTCTAATAAATTCTTTAGTACGATGTCATCCTTTTAAGAGAAGATGGTGGGAAGAAATACTTCAGAGCAGATTGGACATGACATGAAGCAACAAACGTTACAGGTTGCAGCGGGGCTGGCCGCCGCGCTGGTGGTAGTGATTCTGACCCTGGCGAGTGGCGTTCTGGCGCAGGATGGCGACGATCCGCCCGCGGCGGACGAGGGAGACACCGGTGTGGAATACACTTGGTCCGGCGATGTGAACGCGCCCGACTTCCCCGCCGACGCCGACTGGATCAACGCGTCCGCGCCGATCCGCATGGCCGATCTGCGCGGAAAAATCGTCATGCTCGACTTCTGGACGTATGGCTGCATCAACTGCATCCACATCATCCCCGATCTCAAGCGACTGGAAGCTGAGTATCCAGAAGAGCTGGTTGTAATCGGCGTGCATTCCGCCAAGTTTGACAGCGAGGGCGAGACCGACAACATCCGGCGCATCGTGCAGCGCTACGAGGTCGAGCACCCGGTCATCAACGACAGCGATTTCGCGGTTTGGAACGCTTACGGGGTGCGCGCCTGGCCGACCGTGGTGGTCATCGACCCACTCGGTAAGGTCGTCGGGCAGCTCTCGGGCGAGCCGCTTTACGTGCGGATCGCGCCGGTGATCGAGACGATGGCGCGCGAATACACCGAGTCCGGCGCAATCGAACCTGCGCTCCTGCCCAAGTGGCAGCCAGAGCTAGCCGAGACAGGGGCCCCGCTCCGCTTCCCCGGCAAGGTGCTGGTGGACCCGGATGGCGAGCGGCTATTCATCAGCGACAGCAACCACAACCGGATTATCATCACCGATCTGGATACATTTGACGTGCTGGAGATTATCGGCACCGGCGAGACAGGACTGCAGGACGGTGACTTTACGACTGCGCAATTCTACCGCCCGCAGGGGCTCGCGCTGCTGGGCGATATGCTCTACGTGGCAGACACCCAGAATCACGCCATCCGCGCGGTAAGCCTGACGGGGCGCACAGTTGAAACCGTCGCCGGAACCGGCGAGCAGGCGTTCAATTACGATCAGAGCGGGCTGGGGCCGGATGTCGCGCTCAATTCACCGTGGGACGTCGTCGCGCACAATGGCAAGGTCTACATCGCGATGGCTGGGCAGCACCAGCTTTGGGTGTACAATGTCGCGAGCGGGGTCGTCAGTCCGTATGCCGGCACAGGCCGTGAAGCGCTGCTCGATGGAGCGCTGGGACAGGCCGCGCTCAATCAGCCCAGCGGCATCGACACCGATGGCACGCTGCTCTACATCGCTGACTCCGAAGCGAGTGCGATCCGCACCGCTGATCTCGCCCCGGATGGCGAGCTAAAGACGATCGTCGGCACCGGGCTGTTCGACTTTGGCGATGTGGATGGCGCGGGTGATGACGTGCGGCTCCAGCACCCGTTGGGCGTGACTGTCGCGGATGACGGCTACCTCTACATCGCGGACACGTACAACAACAAGATTAAGCGGATCGATCCTGCCGCACGCACCAGTGAGACCTTCGCGGGAACAGGCGCGCCGGGCGCCACCGATGGAGCCGAGGCGCAGTTCTATGAGCCCGGAGGGCTTGACTACGCGAACGGCAAGCTCTACGTTGCCGACACCAACAACCACGCCATCCGCGCGATCGATGTTGCGACCGGCGAGGTGACCACCGTCGAATTCCCGAACGCCGAGCGGCTATTGGACGATGAAGCGGTTTCGGTTCCGCCGGCTGGGCTAGAGCCGCCCGCGATCTCTGCGCCAGAAGACGGCATCCCCGGTGTACTCGGAAGCGCCGATCCGAACGAGGGCCGCGTCGAGATCCCAGCGCAGACGGTCAGCGCTGGCGAGGGAACGATCCGCGTCAACATCACCATGCCCGAAGGCTACAAGTTCAACGATCTGGCGCCGTTCACAGCGATCTGGGCCGAGAATCAACTAGTGAGCATCCCCGACGAGTGGCGCGAGCTACGCACCAAAGAGCCGGTGATGCCGCTGGAGTTCCCGGCGACGTTCAGCGAGGGGCAGACTGATCTCAGCGTCGATCTCGCGATCTACTGGTGCGAGGCGATCAACGAGACGTTGTGCTTTGTCAAGCAGGTGGAGTTGGTTGTCCCGATGACGGTAGACGCCGCGAGCGACAACCATACCGTCGAGATGGCGTATGGGTTGGTCCCGCCGGTCGTCAACAATACGTTTCAATAACGCGGAATGAGCATGCGAGAAGCGGGGCGTTTTCAGCACGAAGCGCCCCGTTTTTCGTGCGCTAGGGCGCAGGCCCTCCCGTGACCGGCTCCGCCACGACCACCAGCCGCCCCTGATAGGTGCCTGTTTCGAAATCCCAATCAGTGCAAGTGATCAGCGTCAGCCGTCGGCGGCCATCCTGCTTGACAACCCCTACATCGTCCGGCGCGGTATAGTCAACCGCCACCACGCGAAAATACGCCTCGCGCTCGCCATCGCGCAGCAACACCGGGTCGCCGGGTTTCGCCTCAAACAGGTGTTTGAACGGCCCTGCTGTACCGGTCGCGCTTTCGACGTGCCCCGCCAGCACGATATTTCCGCCCGAGTCGTCCAGCCAGCTTGTGCCCGCGAGGTGCCCGACAGAATCGCCCAGATGGCGCGTTTCCCAGTTCCCCTGGCTGCGGTCGGCGGGAATGATCGGAGCGCTCATGGATGCGGCAGGGAAGACAATCAAGCGAGGAGGAATGTTGTGATCAACTGTCGGCGTGGGGAGCACATCGCGGGCCGACAACGATCCAGCCGCCGCAGGCTCGCCCAGTGGTTCGCTCGACGGAAAGAGCGTGTCCGACAGACGCCACACCGCAAGCGCCAGGACAAGCACCTCAAGTCCAAGCATCAGAACGGCCCGGCTCGACGGCCAGCGCCGCGGGCGATACAGCGATTCCATCCGGTCAGCTCCCTCAGTCTGGCAGCGATTATAGCACGCCCGCAAGCGGCGCAAAGCCTGCGATTCCTGTCCGGCAGCGCCCCGATCAGACTGAGCCAGGTGGCCGGGTCAGTGCGTTCAGCTTCTCGTACAAGGGACGCAGCCGCCGGTACATGCGGCTGTAGACTTGCTCGTACAGTTCGTTATAGAGTGTGTGCCGCTGCGCGTCCGGCTCGAATACCCGCTCCACGCGTGTCATCGCACGCGTCGCCGTCTCAAAGTCAGAGTGCAGCCCCAGCCCTACCGCCGCGTCGATCGCTGCACCCAGCCCCGACGTCTCATAGGTGTGCGGCCTTGCCGTGGGCAGCCCAAACACGTCCGCCGTAAGCTGTATCGCCGCGTCGCTCTGCGAGCCGCCGCCCGACACGCGCAGTTCCGTAATCTGAACCTTGCTGCGCTTCTCGGACCGGCCCTTCCCCTCGCGTAGTGCGAACGCCAGTCCTTCGAGGATCGCCCGGTAGACATGCGCGCGAGTGTGCACATCCGTGAAGCCGATGATCGCGCCCTTCGCCTCAGGGCCGGGCATCTTCACGCCGGGCGACCAGTATGGCTGCAGTACCAGTCCCATCGAGCCGGGTGGCGCCTCGTTGACCAGATCGTCGAATAACGTCTCGGGCTCGATACCCTGCTCCTCGGCGAGCAAAATCTCCCGCAGGCCAAACTCGTTCTTGAACCAGCTCACCATCCAGTAGCCGCGATATATCTGAATCTCCAGGTTGTATGCGTCTGGCACTGCCGCCGGATAAGGAGGGATCAGCGGGATAACCTCGATATAGCGCCGGTGTGTCGTGTTGATCGTCGCAGTCGTACCATAGCTGAGGCAGCCGATGTGCGGCTCCACGCAGCCGGAGCCAAGCACTTCGCACGCCTTATCCGCCGCAGCCGCGATCACCGGCAGGCCCATCGGGATCCCGGTCACGTCCGACGCTTCGCGCGTGATCTCACCCAGACGCCCCGCCGGGGGAACCAGCGTCGGGAGCTGCTCCGGCGTGACCGGCAGCGCCTGCCACTTCCAGTCGCGCTTGCCAGACCAGCGCAGCCGCTTGTAGTCGAACGGGATATATCCCACCTGCGCGCCGACTGAATCGACATACTGCCCGGTCAGCCGGTACGTGAGATAGCCGGAAAGCAGCAAGTATTTCGCCGTGCGCGCCCAGATATCCGGCTGGTGTTTGTGAATCCAGTTCGCCTCGGCTTCGGACTGAACATACGCGACCGTACTCGACATCCGCACCACGCGAAACGCCAGCCCCCACAGCCCGCCTACCGGCTTCATGCCGATTGTCCGCCGCTGATCGAGCCAGATCATCGCCGGGCGGAGCGGATTTCCGTCGCGATCCAGGTTGACGACCGTCCCGCGCTGCGTGGTGATCGTCACCCCCTTGATGGCGGCTTTGGGAATATCCGCCTGCTGCCAGAGCTGCTGGCACGCCTGGCACAACGACGTCCAGAAGTACTCCGGCTCCTGCTCTGCCCACCCCGGCTGCTTCGAAAAATACGCCTCGATAGGCACGCGAGACTTGGCGAGGATGTTGCCATATGGATCGATCAACAGCGCGCGCACGCTCTGCGTCCCGTTGTCGATCGCGAGGATCACGTCATTGATGTGGTCAGACACTGTGCTTCCTTTTCCGAGGTCAATCGCTACGCTGCGACCGCGCTCCCTTGCTTAGCATACCCCAATCCCCGCATTTCGTTGCGCGCCACCGCAGGACGCAAAACGAGCCGGGCGTCCCAGTCACACCCGGCTCGCGAACATCTCGCGCTCACGCTCACGGCGCGCTGGCAGAAACCGGCGCCTCAGCCGGAGCGAGCCCCGCCTCGCGCACAATACGCGGGACGATTTCTTCCCAGCCGACCGCCATCAAGTGAATACCATGCACGCCTTGCAGCCTGCGCACGCCGTCGATCAGTTCCAGCGCGATCGCGACGCCTTCTTCCTCGGCGCTGTCACTTGCTTGATCCATCCGCCGCAACAAGTGTTCCGGAAGCGTCACGCCGGGAATCTTCTCATGCATATAACGCGCCATTTTCGCGGACTTCAGCGGCGCGATCCCTGCTAAGATGTACACCTTGTCGAGCACATCGCGCTTCGCGAGCGCGTCCAGCCAGACCTCGAACCCATCCAGGTCAAATACGCAGTTCGTCTGGAAGAACTGCGCCCCCGCGTTCACCTTCTTCTGTTCGCGCAGCGCCTGGAACTCGGGCCGCGAGGCAAACGGCGACGCCGCCGCGCCCAGGAATAACTTCGGCGGGAACTTGATCGAGCGCCCGTCGAGGTAGATCCCCTCGTCCCGCATCCGGCGCAGCACCCACAGCATCTGCACCGAGTCCAGATCAATCGCGTCCAGCCGCCCCATCGGTTCCGGGCCGAGCCGCCCGCTATCGCCGGACAGGCACAGCACATTGTGCACGCCCAGCGCGCTCGCGCCCAACGCCTCTGCCTGGATGCTGGCACGCGTGCGATCGCGTGCGGCAAGCTGCAACACTGGCTCCGCCCCAACCTGTCTAGCCAACGTGCAACATGCCAGGCTCGACATCCGCGCAGTGGCGGACGGATTGTCCGTGAAGTTCACCGCCGCCACATAGGGCTTGACCATCTCGACGTTGCGTTCTAGCTTGCCCGTCGCAGCCGTCATCGGCGGTGCAACCTCGGCGGTTACCACGAACTCGCCATCGCGCAGCCGCCGCTCCAGGTCCGTCAGAGGCTCGCTGTACGCGGGCGGATGGTACTCAGCATCGCCCTGCCACCAGGTGGGCTGCCGCACCGGGCGGAAGATCGCATCCCATGTGCGCGCGCGCCGCGCCGCGTCGCGGGTTAGCAACCCCCGCGCTACGTTGCCGAACCCTTCGGCCCGCGCCTGCTGCACGACATCGCCCCAGGTCTCCGTCCCGACCTTGTTCCAGTCCAGCGGCGGCAACACTTCGAGCAGCTTGTCCTCGCGTCCCCGCTTGAATGACCGGTCGTAGATTGCGTACCAGATGCAGGGCCGCGTCGGGTCAACATAACACGCCTCTTCTGTCGAGCCGCCACACGGGCCGTTGCGCACGCCCTTGGGGCACGCCATCGGGCAGATGAGCGCCGTCTCCTGCAGCAGGCAGTTGCCGCACATTCGGCAGCCGAACAGCGGCCCCTTGACGAGGCGCTCGATCCGCGCCAGGACGCGGCGACCCAGCGGCTCCCGTTTGAATGGATAAAACGCGGGCTGCCAGCGACGGCCAGGAGTGAACAAGGGCATGGGGATGCGTCTTTCTCGCAACAAATGGCGGCGCGCTAACGCGGGATTTTTCAGGTTGATTTCGACTTTATTGTGCGGGATGCGCCAGCCGGTCACAAGTGACGTTCGTCACCGCTTTCGTGCCCAGCCTGCGATTGCGTGGCGACGCGCGCTACTCCTGATGAACCAGCAACATCATCACCGCGACCGCAGCCACATTGATCGCTGCAGCGGCCAGCGCGTTCGCTGTCAACCCCGTGGTAAACAGGAGCGGCCCAAGCAACGCGCCAAGCATCCGCCCCACTGAGAATACCGCGACGTTCCCCGCCATCAGCGTCGCGCGCGCGCCGGGAACTAGCTCCGTCATCAAGGGGATGAGGCTCACCAGCGCGAACTCGAACGTCAAGAAGAATACGAACAACCCGGCGAGCGCCCCAGCCACGCTAAACCCGATAGCAGGCAGTAGGAGCGCCGTCCCCGCATTGGCAAGCGTGCCGAGGATGACAGCGCGCCGCTTGCCGATGCGGTCGACAATCCCCGCGACGGCCCCTTCCGCGCTCAGTTCGGCCACGCCGACCACAGCGGATGCCAGCCCCAGCGCCGCGACCTTCAGCGCGAACGCATCTTCCAACCACGCGCCGTACACGATGAACACCGTCTCGTTCGCCAGGCCGATCAGCAGAGCAACCACCAGCGCACCGAGCGCCGCCGGATGCTGCCGGATGATCCGCGCCCCGGCTGCCAGGGAGACATGCGCGCCCGGCGCAGGGCGATCCGGCGGGATCACACGCGCCAGACCAATCATGCCCACCAGCGCCAGACCCGCCAGCCAGGGAAATGGCGCACGCCAGCTTTCGCTGCGAGACATGAGCCAGCCAATCAGCGGCATCCCCAGCAGGAACGCGAACGACCAACTCAGCTCGGTCAGCGCCAGCGCCCGCCCGCGGCGGACATACGGCACGCGATCCCCGACATACGCTTGCATCGCCGGTTCGAAGATCAGCTTCGCGGCGCTCGCCAGCAGCAGCCCGGCAACCAGAGCAGGATACGTCGGCCACACCGCGACGAGCGCCATCCCCAGCGCGAACAGCCCCAGCCCGACCAGCGCCGCAATCCGCCGCCCGCGCGTGTCCGCTAGCGAGCCGAATAGCGGGCTGATGACACCAAGCGCAGCGCGCGCCGTCACTGCAAGCGCCGCCGTCTCCAGCGGCACACCTACCCCGCGCGCAATGGCGGGTAGGAACGGGTACACCATGCGGTGCCCGGAGTTCAGCACAAGGCGCACCAGCGTAAATGCCACGATCTGCGCGCGAAGCCCGGCCTGCCCGCCACGCCCATTCCGCCGGAACAACACTTCTCGCAACTGGGTTATGTCCACGGAGTCTCCTGCAGCTGCAATGTCGAGGTCAGTTACATCACGGAAGCTGTGTCACGGCGATGGACGTCCCGCCCGGTGTCGGCAGCGGATTGCGCTTGCCGCGCAGGTCGCGAAAGCCTTCGTCGAGCATCCACTGGCAGATTACCGGCCCGCCGTGCCGGTCCTCGACCGGGATACCGTTGCGGCGTGGCAATCCGTCAAACCCGCGCAAATAGCCGAATGTTCCGTCAATCTGCGCGCGCGCCGCCTCAGACAACTCCCGGTCGCCCACTGCGATCGCATGGATGTGGATCGGTGAATCCGGATACAGGTCGCCGGTGTCGCGCAGCCACGCGGCGAACCCCGCGGTGCGCAGCGCCGCAATGAGCGGCTCAATCTCATCGCGCAGGACTTCCCACGTCACCGGATCGCGCACCGACAAATCGACCGCGCCGCCGCCATCATGCGTGCCGAAGCTGGCCGCCAGCGCGCCGCCGGTGTAGCTACCTTGCGTGAGCGCCACACGCAGGTCGATCACCCCGCCGTGCGCGTCATACAGCGCCTGCGCATGGTCGAGCATCGCGAGCGTGCGCCCGTTGAAATAGCCAACGCTGACCCACTGGCGCGTGTAATCGTGCGGGGGTTCGAGGCAACCATCCGGCTCGACCCAGGCGGTCGGCGTCGCGATCGGCTGGACGGCCAACGTCGGGTAGGCATTGGCGGTGGTAATTGCCGCAACCAACGCGGCCACAATCGCACACAACAACGCCAGTCCCACGCGTTTCGCTCTCACGGAGATCACCTTTCCTCGTTGCGCCGAACGACGCAGCAGACTATAGCGAATCCGTGCCCACTTCGCCCCAACTTTGCCAGATCGTCCCTGCCATTTAGTCTGTCATTGTGTACAATAGGGCCGCTTGCTACACCTGACTTGTGATTCTTTGCGGAACGCCTCGGCGCACGCGCTGCCCCGGCGGACCGGACGCCTGCATCATCGAAAGAGGACTGCATGCCATCCCTGCCGCTCGAGGCGATCATCTTTACCGCGATCGCGCTCTACCTCGGTTTTGTCAATGGCCGTCATGATTCTGCAAACGTCGTCGCGCTGGTGATCTCGACCCGCGCGCTATCTCCGCGCCGCACGCTGATCATGGCAGCGATCGGGGAGAGCATCGGGCCCTTCCTGTTCGGCGTCGCGGTCGCCCAGACGATCGGTGGCGAGGTCATCGCAGAACGCGCCATGACTCTGAATGTGGTCTACGCCGCGCTGTTCGCGGCGATTGTGTGGAACGTGGTGACGCTGGCGCTTGGCGTGCCAACAAGCACTTCGCACTCGCTCATCGGCGGCTTGATCGGCCCGGCCATCGCAGGCTACGGCTTTGACGCGATCCAGATGAGCGGCCTGATCAAGGTGCTGGTAGCCCTGTTTCTGTCGCCGATTCTGGGGTTATTCGCGGGGTACATCATGGTCAAGCTCTCGTACCTCCTCGCCCGAGGTGCTTCGCCGCGCGCCAATATCTGGTTCAAGCGTGGCGAGTTGGTGACAGCCTTTAGCCTGGCAGTCGCGCATGGCGGCAACGACGCCCAGAAGACAATGGGCATCATTGCGCTCGGCCTCGTCTCGACGGGCGCAATCAGCACCTTTTATGTCCCATTCTGGGTTGTGATCGCCAGCGCGGCGGCAATTGCCATCGGAACCTTGTTCGGCGGCTGGCGCGTAATCCACACGCTTGGCGCGAAGTTCTTCCGCGTCCGCCCGGTGCACGGCTTCGGCGCGCAGAGCGCGGCCACTGCAGTAATTGCGGTTGCAGCGGTGTTGGGCGGACCGGTCAGCACCACGCACGTCATCAGCTCGGCGATTGTCGGCGCAGGCACGGCAGACCGAGTGCAGATGGTCCGGTGGGGTATCTTCAGCAACATCGTGATGTCGTGGTTCCTGACCATCCCGACCGTCGCGGCGCTTGGCGGTCTGCTTTACGTTATCATCCAGGCGATCAATCCGATGTAGCAAACGGGAGCGCGTGCGCGCTCCCGTGTCACTGTTTCACTCTCGCCTGCAATCGATAACCTGTTACTCCGCTGCCGCCTTCTGCGCGGCGCGATACGCCTGGATGTACGTCATTCCCCACTCGTCGAATCCAAGCATCAAATCCGCCGCGCGCACCGCCAGCCCGTTCTTGAGCGGATTGCAGATCGGCGCGTTGACACCCGCCTGGATCAGTAGCGCCAGCCAGACGGTGTTAATCAGCTCGCGGTTGGGCATCCCATGTGAGGCGTTGCTGGCGCCCGCGGTCATGTTCGCGCCCAGCTCACGGCGGATCAGGCGCGCCGTCTCCAGCGTGACCGCCCCCGCGCGGTGATCCGCGCCAACGGCCAACACCAGCGGGTCGAAAATCACATCTTCTGGCGCGATCCCGTGCTGACTCGCCGCCGCAAGGATCGTCTCGGCTACTTTCAGTCTCTTCTCCGGCGTGTCGGGGATGCCCTCATCCCCCATCACCAGCGCGATCACCGCCGCGCCATACTCCGCCACCACCGGGAGCACGGCATCCAGCTTGCCGCGCTCGCCGTTGACCGAGTTCACCAGGGCGCGCCCCTTCACCACCGCCAGCGCGGCGCGCAACGCGTCCGGATTGGCGGAGTCAATACACACGGGCAGATCGACCACATCCTGCACCATCTCCACCGCGCGCGGCAGCAGCGCAACCTCGTCCACGCTCGCCGCGCCGACGTTCACATCCAGCACGCGCGCGCCCGCCGCCGCCTGCGCCTGGGCATCGCGCGGCACGCGGCTCAGATCGCCCGCCTGAAGCTCCGCACTGAACGCTTTGCGTCCAGTCGGGTTAATTCGTTCGCCCACTATTACGGTCGGCAGGTCCGGACCGATCCGTACCTCTTCCGTGGTGCCGCGCAGCACGGTTTCCATCGTTCTGTCTCCTTGGGGTCAGCCGCCTAGTCCCAGGGGTCGGGCGTCAGGCGCACCGCCTGGCTAAAGCGATCGGTGAAATCCGGGTGATTCGTCAATTCGATATAGCGCAGCCGCGCGACCAGCCCTGCCGCGCGCTGCCGCTCGCGTGCGTTGATGAGCAGCCGTTTCGCGCCAATGCCTGCCGCGTTGCCAACCTGGTGAAAGCGTTCCAACGGCAGCGGCGGGAACAGGCCGATCGCGATCGCGTTTTCAATGTCGATATAGTTCCCGAACGCGCCCGCCACGATCACGCGATCGATATCGCCTTCTTCAAGTCCGGCACGCTCGGTCAACAGCTTGATCCCGGCGCGGATGGCGGCCTTGGCAAGCTGTACCTCGTTTACATCCGACCGGCTCATGATCACGGCGCGTCCATGGCCGGTGCGTCGTGCGGGCGCGATCTCATACCAGACGTTATGGCTATCGCCCTGTACGCCCTTGTGCGAGCGCTTCATCGCGCCGGTGAGTGAGACAATCTCGCCCTGGCGCAGCATCGCCACGGCATCGAGAATGCCGGACCCGCACAAGCCCACTGGCGGCGCCTGGTTGATGGTCAGCCAGCGCAGCACCCCATCCTGCCAGATCACGCGCTCGATTGCACCATCCGCTGCGCGCATCCCATCGCGGATATGCGCGCCCTCAAACGCTGGGCCAGACGCCGTCGAGCACGACCACATCTCACCGTTGGCGTTGATCGAGATCTCAGTGTTCGTCCCGATATCCAGCGCCAGCGTGACCCCCTGTTGTTGGGCGGTCTCGGTAGCCAGCAGCATCGCGACATGATCCGCGCCCACAAACCCGGCGACATTCGGCGGCAGATAGAGCAGCGTGCCCGGCGCTGTCCGCAAGCCAAGCTCGCGCGCAGGCGTGACCATTGGCGCGGACGCTGCGGGCACATACGGCGCGCTGCCAAGCTGCTCGGTCGGCAAGCCAAGCAGCAGGTGGTGCATGGCCGTGTTTCCAACCGCGACCGCATCCACTACCCGAGAGGGTGACACACCCGCCTGCTGGCATACCTCGGCAACCAGCACGTTCAACCCATCGACAATCGCCGCCTGGAGACGGCGCGCGCCGTCTTTGTCGCGCACAGCCAGCGTCAGACGCGCCATCACGTCCTCGCCATACGCGATCTGGGGGTTCGTCGCGCCCGCAATGCCGAGCGTCTCGCCCGTTTGCAGGTCAACCAGGTACGCGGCAAGGCCGGTCGTGCCAACATCGACCGCGAAGCCGAGCGGGACTGCATCGGGTGGCAGGAATGCCACCACGTGCTGGCCATGCGACACCATGCGAGCGCGCCAGTCGTGCGCGCGCGCCACACTCGGGAGCGGCGCCAGCACCGGCGCGGTCGGCTGCCAGTCCGCTGGCGAAATCCCGGTCACGCGCTCCCAATCGCCGCGCAGATCGTCCACCGAAGGCGGCGTCACTGCCAGATCGTGCAGCGCGATCACCGGCTCAACTGCTAGCGGGATTTCCTCGCCCTCAACCTGGCTGCGCTGCGCCGCGCTGAGCGACTCTCGCGGGACGTCGATCACGATCGCCCCATCC
>Ga0079224_100004872_pt1 | contig 17501 bp, 16 predicted proteins | sample Stecom2015_FD_80414 | JGI IMG/M metagenome (GOLD analysis project Ga0079224, IMG submission 80414) | Agricultural soil microbial communities from Utah to study Nitrogen management - Steer compost 2015 | ecosystem: Environmental > Terrestrial > Soil > Agricultural land | place: USA: Utah...
GGCCGTGCCCCGGTAGTTGCCGCAGGGGGAGCATGCGCAGTACCGCATACCGGATACCGCCGACGGCGTCGGCCAGACCGTCATCACCTACCAGAACAGCCCCCGCCCCCAGCGCTTGTGGCATTTCGGCACCCCGGACTCCCGCGAGGCCACCCTGTGGCTGCAGCTCACCAGTGGCGACAACCGGGATATGGAGTCGGTGATCGCCAGCCTGGAGGAATTTGTCGCCGCCAATCCGGCACCCCAGGGCGTTGTCGCCGAATGGTTTGGTCTCACCTATATCAATGTGATCTGGCAGGACAAGATGGTGACTGGCATGATCACTTCGTTCCTCGGCTCATTTGCCGTGGTGCTGGTGATGATGGTGGTGCTGTTCCGCTCCGTCACCTACGGGGTGCTGTCGATGATCCCGCTGACCATCACCGTGGGTCTGATTTACGGGGTCATCGGTTTGATCGGCAAGGACTACGATATGCCCGTGGCCATCCTCAGCGCCCTCAGCCTGGGTCTGGCGGTGGATTACGCCATTCACTTTCTGGCCAGGAGCCGGGAGGCCGTGGCTCGGACCGGGGACTGGCAGGCCGCGGTGCCCCTGGTGTTTGGCGAGCCGGCCCGGGCCATCAGCCGCAACGCCATCGTTCTCGGCGCCGGGTTTTTGCCCCTGCTGGCGGCGCCCCTGGTGCCCTACCAGACGGTGGGTATTTTTATCGCCACCATTATTCTGTGTGCAGGGGTGGCCACCCTGGTGATCCTGCCCGCCCTGGTCACCCTGTGCCGGAGCCTGTTGTTCAAAGAGAAAGGAGTGTGAGATGTTGAAGAAAATCGTCAAGCAGTTGTTGCCGGCCCTGGTGGCGCTGGGCCTCATTGGCCCCCTTGTGGCGGCGGAACAGGCCGCTCCCGTCGTGGATGAGATTATCCATCGTGCCAACCAGATGTCCTACTACCAGGGCAATGACGGTCGCGCTCAGGTGCAGATGCTGATTACCGACAGCCAGGGCCGCAAGCGCCAGCGCAGCTTTACCATTCTCCGCCGCGATATCCCCCGCAGCGATGCCATCGCAGACCTGGCCTACCTGGGGGAGCAGCAGTTCTACGTCTATTTCAACCGCCCGGCGGACGTCAACAAAATGGTCTTCATGGTCCACAAGAAACTGGATGGCAACGATGACCGCTGGCTTTACCTGCCCGCCCTGGACCTGGTCAAGCGCATCGCCAGCACCGACAAACGCACCAGCTTTGTCGGCTCCGACTACTTCTACGAAGATGTCAGCGGCCGCAGTCTGGATGCGGACCACCATCAACTGGTGGAGGTGACTGACGACTTCTACGTGCTCAAGCACACCCCGAAGGACCCGGGGTCGGTGGAGTTCGACCACTATCTGATGTATGTGCACAAGTCGAGTTTTATCCCGGTGCAGACAGAGTACTTCGACGCCAACGGTGAAAAATACCGGGTGGCCAGAGCGCTCAAAGTGGAGGCCATCGAAGGCCATCCCACGGTGGTGGAGGCGAGCATGGAAAACCTCAAGGCCGGCACCAGCACCCTGATGCGCTACAGCAGGGTCAACTATGATATCGGCCTGCCGGAAGAGGTCTTCAGTGAGCGCTTCCTTCGTTCGCCGCCCACCAACTACCTGCGTTGATCGGTGATGGGGTCGTCGCAGATGAGTCGTGTCGCAGCAGTTGCAATGGTGATCGGCCTGAGTGCTGGCCTGGCGGGGCCGGGGGCTCTTGCCCAGCCCCAGCTGCCGGCGGGGTTGAAGCCCCAGGGGACGCAAACCGGTGGTCCTCGGTTGCCCTCCGGGCTGGACCAGGGGCCCAAACTGCCGTCGGGTCTGCCGGGGGCGGACGGAGAGTTCGAGGACTGGCCGGAGGCAGACGACAGTTGGGCCAGTGCCGAGGACGGGGGTGAAGGGGACGCCGTCGGTGGCTTCTGGGAGCTTCGCCTCGGCCAGCGCGACGGCGATGCCGCCGATCAGCGGGATGCCAGCCTGGGTGAAATGCGCCTGGAGCTGGAGAAGGACTGGCGGTGGCAGGGGGGCGGCGCCAAGGTCACCACCGACCTGGTCTACGATTGGATCGAGGACAGCCGCCATCTGGACCTTGAAACCGGCGCCGGCTGGCTCGACCTGAGAGAGGCCTGGGTGGAACACCGCCTGGGCAGCGCCCTGGATATCAAGGCCGGGCGGCAGATTCTCACCTGGGGAGTTGGCGATCTGCTGTTTATCAACGACCTCTTTCCCAAGGATTGGAACAGCTTTCTCGCCGGTCGCGACGAGCAGTTTCTCAAGGCCCCTTCCGACGCCATCCGCCTGGGCTGGTACGGAGAGACACTCAACCTGAACCTGGTCTACACCCCCAGGTTCGACGCCGATCGCTATATCGACGGCCGCCGCCTGTCCTATTTCAGCCCCCTGGCCGGTACCGTGGTGGGCGGCAACCAGGTTCTTGCCGCCGAGGCTCCCCGGGACATCTGGGGGGATGACGAGTGGGCCGCCAGGCTCTACCGCCGCCTGGGTAGCTACGAGGTGGCGGTCTACGGCTATTCCGGCTTCTGGAAAAGTCCGGGGGGCTTCGATCCCCTCAGCGGCTCCGCGGTATTTCCCCGCCTCAGGGTGGTGGGGGCCAGCGCCCGGGGACCCCTGGGGCCGGGGATCGTCAGCCTGGAGCTGGGTCGCTATCACTCCGCCAACGACAGCGACGGCAGCAATCCCCTGGTCAACAACAGTGAGTCGCGAGCCCTGGCGGGCTATGAGTGGGAGTTGATGACGGACACCACCCTGGGGCTGCAATACTATGTCGAGGTCCTCGGCAACTACTCCGGTTACCGCGCCACCCTGCCCCAGGGGCACAGCCCACGGGACCGCTACCGCCAGCTGCTGACCCTGCGCCTGACCCGACTGGCCATGGGCCAGAACCTTACGGCGAGCCTGTTCCTGTTCTACTCACCCACAGATAATGACGCCTATGCCAGGCCCAAGGTGAACTACAAGATTACCGACAACTGGGCGGTGGCGGGCGGGATGAACCTGTTTGCCGGGCGGCGGGACCACACCTTCTTCGGCCAGTTTGAAGACAACGCCAATGTCTACGTGGGGGCGCGATACAGTTTTTGACGCAGCCCTGGCACCGCAGGGGAGGGGCGCTAGAAACGTCAGTTCAGCGGCATATTATTGCCTTTAGTCCAGCTGCGCTGGCAACTGCCGGTGCCATCAACTATTCTGCCACCACAGTGGTTGTCAGATAGGGATGTCTAAGGTGTTCGAATCTCCCAGAGTGCTGTTTGTGTGCACCAAGTTTGGTGGTCGCAGCGTGCTTGCCGCGCATCTGTGCAACCAGTTGTCCCCCTGGGGAAAGATTGCCGTCGCCGCCAGCTTTGAGCCCGGGTTGCTGGAGCAGGGTTATTTCAGGCTGCTCAATTCCCTGGGCTACCCCATTCCCGCGGAGCAGCCCCCGAGCCTGTTTGATCGCTTCAGTGCCGGGGAGACCTTTGATGTGGTCATTGAAATGTGCAGCGTCGAAAGTGGCGAGAACTGCCCCATTCTCCACCTCAGCGTGGTTGAGCTCTACCGCGGCGCCAGCGTGATCGAAAACTGGTCGCTGCCGGACCTGTCGCGAATCCTCGCCGCCAAGGGCAACCCCGGCCAGGTGCGGGCCAGATTTGCCCTCGCTGCCGAAGAGCTGGAGTCACGGATGAAAGAGTTTGTCGCCCGCCTGGCGCGGGGCAATGGCACAAGTCCGAGGTCGGCGGCGGTGAGCCACAGGCCATAAGTTGCGCCCGGGTGGGGCGCTTCAGGCCGATAGCTAAAAACAGTGCTCCGGGGCGGGAAAGCTGCCCTCTTTGACGGCCTTTGCGTAGGCTGCCATGGCCTGCTGAATGTCCCCGGCTCCGGTGAGGAAATTGCGGGAAAATTTGGGTAGCCGCGGGGAGATGCCCAGCATATCGTAGACCACCAGCACCTGGGCATCGGTGTCTCCCCCGGCGCCGATGCCGATCACCGGAATCTCCAGGGCCGCGGTGATTTCCGCCGCCAGCTGGCTGGGTACACACTCCAGCACCAACAGATCGGCCCCGGCCTGCTCCAGGCAGCGGGCATCGGCGATCATCCGCGCCGCCGCCTCTGCATCCTTGCCCTGCACCTTGTAGCCGCCGAGCTTGTCCACCGACTGGGGGGTCAGCCCCAGGTGGCAGCACACCGGCACGCCTCGCTCCGCCAGCTTGCGTACCGTGGTTTCCAGCCAGGCGCCACCTTCCACCTTGACCATCTGGGCACCGGCCTGCATCAGCTGGGTGGCGTTGGCCATGGCCTGCTCGTCGGTTGCATAGGACATATAGGGCATATCGGCGATCAGCAGTGACTTGCTGTTGCCGCGGCTCACGGCCGCGGTGTGGTGAACCATGTCCGCCATGGTCACCGGCACGGTGCTCTGGTAACCCAGGATCACATTGCCCAGGGAGTCCCCCACCAGCAACACTTCAATACCCGCCAATTCCGCCAGGCGGGCAAAGGTGGTGTCGTAGGCGGTGAGTACGGCAAATTTTTCCCCGCTGCCCTTCATGGTCCGCAAGTTGGCGATGGAAATGGCTTTCATGGGTGTACTCCTGGCAGTTGGCAAGGTGTCGGTGGTTGGCTCAGCCGTGGGGTGCGGGATTGAAGTAGTGCCTGCCGGTTTTTACCCTGAGCAGGTACTCCACCAGGTTGCGGTAGTCGGCGTCGCTGTTGACGATATCGATTTCAGTGGCGTTGATGATCAGCAGGGGCGCCCGCTCATAATAGTAGAAAAAATCGGTATAGGCGTCGTTGAGGGCCGTCAGGTACTCCGGCGAGATGTGTTGCTCCATGGCGTTGCCGCGTCTCTTGATGCGCTCCATCAACACCTCGGTGGAGGCCTGCAGATAAATCACCAGGTCGGGGGTGGGGGCGTCCAGGGTGAGCTGCTGGAACACCATGCGGTAGAGGTTTAGCTCGTTGTCGTCCAGGGTGACCCCGGCGAATATGGGGTCCTTGTCCATCAGGAAGTCGGCGATCCGCAGCGGCTGGAACATGTCCCCCTGGCGCAGGGCCTGCAGCTGTCTGACCCGCTGAAAAAGAAAGAAGAGCTGGGTCGGCAGGGCCGCCGAGGCCCGGTCTCGGTAGAACTTTTCGAGGAAGGGGTTTTCCTCCGCCTGTTCCAGCAGGGTGTCGTAATTGAAGGTCTTGGCCAGGCGTTTGGCGAGGGTGGTTTTGCCGACGCCGATGGAGCCTTCGACGGCGATAAAGCGGGGCAGCTCGTACTGGCCGAGGTCAAGATTGATGTCGTTGCTCAGGGAATCCACGTCAGTCTCCGTGCCGAAGGCGGACAATACCCTCTGGCGTCACCTTTGCCAAGAGCCGGGCAAGGGCGGTACCGTCCGGCAGGGTCAAATCCGGAGCCAGTTCGGCGAGGGGGTAGATCACGAAGTTGCGCAGGGCCAGCTGGGGGTGAGGGATGCAGAGTTCAGGGGTGCTGAGCTGGCAGTCGCCGTAGAGCAGAATATCCAGGTCCAGGGTGCGGGGTCCCCAGCGCCGGGTTCGCACCCTGCCGTGGCGATTTTCCACGGCCTGGAGCTCCCGCAGCAGGGCCAGGGGGGGGAGGCTGGTGACAATGCGGGCCACGGCATTGATATAGTCCGGTTGTCCGGCCGGCCCCAGGGGGGCGCTGCGATACCAGCTGGACACGGCGGCGAGCCGGGTGCCGGTGAGGGTGTCCAGTTCAGCCACCGCGGTGCGGAGCTGCTGCTCGGGGTTGTCGAGATTGCTGCCGAGGCCGATATAGGCGTCCGTCGGGATCAAGCCGGTTGATCCCTTGGCGCTTTGCTGCGGGGGCGCCGCTTGCGCTTGCGCTTGCCGCCTTCCCTGGGGGTCTCCAGGGCCTCCACCAGATTGCGGCGCCCCTGTTCGTCGGCTTCCTGGTATCTGGTCCACCAGTGGCCGACGCCGTCCAGGTCTTCGCCGCTCTGTTCCCTGAGGAGGAGAAAATCATAGGCGGCGCGGAATCTGGGCAGGCTGACCAGGTGTTCCGCCCGATTGCCGTAGCGCTTGGGCAGGCGCAACTGCAAATCCCAGATTTCGCGCATGGGTTGGGAGAAGCGCCTGGGAATGGCGATCCGCTCCATCTGGCGGGATACCACCAGGCCGCCGGCCTTTTGCATGGCCATCGCCGGGGTCTCGTTCCGGCCCTGGTAGCGGGCCATTTCCTTCACCACCGGGGGCCACAGCAGGGCCGCCAGCAGGAACGCGGGAGTGACCCGCTGATTGTTGCGAATCCGCTTGTCGGAGTTGGCCAGGGCCTGTTCGACAAAGTTCTGGTAGAAGCCGGTTTCGTCGCCATCGATACAGGCCTGGGTCTGGGGAAACAGCTGCCCGGCCAGGTTGTGGTCCTGGAGCTGGCGAAACGTGGCCAGGGCACTGCCCGACAGAAACAGCTTCAGCACTTCGTCAAACAGGCGGGCGGGGGGGATTTCCCCCAGCAGGTGGGCCAGGGAGTGAATGGGGGCGGCGGTCTCCGGGCTGATGGCAAAGCCCAGCTTGGCGGCAAAGCGGGCGGCCCGCAACATGCGCACCGGGTCTTCCCGGTAGCGGGTCTCGGGGTCGCCGATAATCACCAGGCGGCGGCGTTCGATGTCCTCCAGGCCGTTGGCGTAGTCGAGGAGGGTGTTGTCCGAGGGGTGGTAGTAGAGGGCGTTGACGGTAAAGTCCCGGCGCATGGCATCTTCCAGGATATTGCCGAAGACGTTGTCCCTGAGCAGCATGCCCTGGTCTGACTGCACCGCGTTGCGCTGGTCGCCCTCCCCGTGGCCAGCCCTGAAGGTGGTGACTTCGATGACTTCCCGGCCCATGTGGACGTGAACGATGCGAAACCGGCGGCCGACGATGCGGGAGCGGCGAAACAGGCGGCTGACCTGCTCCGGGGTGGCATCCGTGGCCACATCGAAGTCCTTGGGGTGCAGATTGAGGAGCATGTCCCGCACACAGCCCCCCACCACATAGGCCTGAAAGCCATTGTCCAGCAGCACATCCACCACCCCCCGGGCCCCCTTGCTGATTTTGTCGGGCTTGAGGGCGTGTTCCCCGGCGGGGACCTGTTGCGGCCCCTCCCGGTGGGGGTGGGATTTGCCGGCGGGGGACAGAAACTTGATCAGCTTTTTAAGCATTGAGTTACCGGGAATTTGACCAAAAGCAAGGGGTTAAGGCCGGCATTCTAGCACAGGGAAGGGGCGCCACAGGATGAAAAAGGAGAAATGAAAAAGGGAGGCTTGCGCCTCCCTCGAGTGTCTAGATGCCTAAGAATCGGGTCCTAACCCCCCTGAATCTAAGTGGCGATCTGTCAGTCAGTATGATTATTATATTTATTGTTTTTATTTAGCCGAGTGTTTTTATTGTTATGTCGTATATAGAGCAGGTACCGTGCCAAAAAAATAAAGCTTTAATTATCATAAGGTTGAAAAATATCACCCAAAACTTGGCGGCTGTAAGAGAGGGGAATCTGTTACCTTTTTTCACGGATAATGGGGGAGTGTTACTGTTATGGCCAGTTTGCGGACCCAGATCACAGTAGCAAAGCCGCCATGGCGGGCGGTGGATGATTATTCTTTCAGCCAGTGAGACCTCCGGCGCAGGCAAAAGTTGCATGGCGGCGCCACTACCCGCTAACGGGTGGCTGCGAAGCGGGAGCTGAGAGTTGCGCTGTTAAGCGCTTTTGATCCGCGGCAGGCCCAGCTTCTGGCGCCGCTCCCACAGACACTTGCGGCTGATACCCAGCTTCTTGGCCAGCTCGGTCTCGCTCATGGCGTCCTGGTTCTCCAGCACGAAGTGGGTGAAGTAGTCCTCCAGGGACAGTCCCTCCTGGATGTCCTTCTCCAGGGTGCGCTGGGGCCTGGGCTGTTCCGCTTCCGGGGTGTCCTGGTAGGGGTCGATCTCGATCAGCGACAGGTCTATGCCCAGCAGGTCGTGGGTGATGGACTGGCCTTCATCGCAGAGGATCACCGCCCGCTGAATGGAGTTTTCCATCTCCCGGATATTCCCCGGCCAGGCGTAGGTGGTGATGGCCTGAATGGCGTCGGGGGCCAGCACCAGGTGGGGCTTGCCCAGCTTGCGGCAGAACTTCTCCAGGAGGTGCTCGGCGATCAGGAAGATGTCCTTGCCCCGCTCCCGGAGGGCGGGGAGATTGAGGTTGACCACATTGATGCGGTAGTAGAGGTCCTCGCGAAAGCGCCCTTCCTGACACAGCTTGTGCAGGTTCCTGTGGGTGGCTGCCAGCAGGCGCACATCCACCTTGCGGGACCTGACGGAACCGATGGGCCGCACCTCCCCTTCCTGGAGTACCCGCAGCAGGCGGGCCTGGGCCTCGAGGGGCAATTCGCCGATCTCGTCCAGGAACAGGGTGCCGTTGTCGGCGGCCGCCACCAGCCCGGTGCGGCTTTCGGTGGCGCCGGTAAAGGAGCCCTTCTCGTGGCCGAACAGCTCCGCCTCGATCAGGGTCTCGGGAATGGCGGCGCAGTTGACGCAGACGATTTCGTTGCCGCCGCGGCGGCTCTCGTTGTGGATGGCCCGGGCCACCAGCTCCTTGCCGGTACCGGTTTCGCCGTGGATCAGCACGGTGGCGTCGGTGGGGGCCACCTTGTGGATAATGTTGTAGACCTCCTTCATCACCCCGCTGTCGCCGATCATGCCGCGGCTGGCGTGGGTGGGGGAGTGGAATTCCTTGTGTTGAGGCTGCGCCCGCAGAATGCGCTTGATGGAGGTGAGCAGATCCTTCTGGTCGAAGGGTTTCGGGATGTAGTCGACGGCCCCCAGTTTCATGGTGTCGACCGCCGAGCGCAGGCTGGCGTAACTGGTCATGATCAGTACCGGCACCTCACCCGCCAGCTTGATCAACTCCGTGCCCGGCGCCCCCGGCAGGCGCAGGTCACTGATGATCAGGGCGAACTCCGCCAACTTGAATCTGCTGGTGGCGTCCTGGATGTTGCCCGCCGCCTCCACCTGGTAGCCGTTCTTTTCCAGCAGCTTGTGGAGGGAGTTGCGGATGACTTCTTCGTCTTCGACGATAAGAATTCGATACATAATCGTTGTGCCTGAAGGCCTGAGTTGGTGTTGAGTCCGCCCTGGATCACGGCCGCTTGAGGGTCAGTGTAACCCGGGTGCCGCGGTTGCCGGCGACAGGGCTGGCGAGCTTCACGCTGCCCCGGTGAAAGCGGATGATGCTGTACACCATGGACAGCCCCAGTCCGGTGCCTTCACCCGAGTCCTTGGTGGTAAAGAATGGCTCCATCACCCGGTTTTGCAGGGCTGCTGGAATGCCGCAACCCCAGTCCGTAACCTGGACGACCACCTGCTGCGGGTCGCTCTCGTCGCAACTGATCTCGACAACATCGCCGCTGTCGCTGGCATCCCTGGCGTTGGCCAGGAGGTTGACAAAGACCTGGGCCAACTGGTGACTGTCTCCCCTGACCAGGAGATCTTCGGCAATTGTTGCACGAAATTCAACCACTTTGGCATGGCGATCCAGCTGCAGCAGCTGGATGGCACTGTCCACGGCGGGTTTCAGGGGTATCGGCTTGAGGGCATCCTTGCTGTCGCTGCGGGAAAACTCGATCAGGGTGCGGACGATGGAGTTGATGCGCTCGGTGAGGTCGAGAATGATGGCCGCACTGCGGGTGGTTTCTTCATCCTTGGCGTCCGCCAGCAGATCCTGGGCGAGACAGGAGATGCCGGTCACCGGGTTGCCGATCTCGTGGGCGACCCCGGCGGCGAGGCGGCCCACGGAGGTCAGGCGCTCGGCGTGGGCCAGTTCCTGGAGTAGCTTCAGGCGCTCGGTGATGTCCTCCATCAACACCACCTGATAGCCGGAGTACACCGGGGAGTTGTCTTCCACCCGATACTTGCTGAGGTGGTACCAGCCGGTTCTGTCGCCGTGGGGCACTTCGCGGGGCGCCCAGCTCACCGCGCTGTCGGCGCAGAAGGTTCCCAGCAGTGGCCCCCAGGGGGCGGGGATGTCATCCAGGTTGGCGCCCTCGGCGTCGGCGGCGGTTATCCCGGTGTAACTGGTGAGGGCGTTGTTCCACAGCAGGATCTCCCCCGCCGGGTCGATGGAGCACACCCCGATGGGCAGGTTTTCCAGGGTCTGGCGATGGTACAGGCGCAGCTTGTTGAGCTCCGCCGCCAGGCCGGAGAGGGCGCTGCCGGCGCTGGTCAGCTGGGATTCCAGCAGGCTGATATCGTCCACCGTGGGGCCGCTGCCAAAGGGTATCACCAGGTCCATGATGTGCTCCGCCGCCAGGGTGCCCAGTTTGGCGCTCAGCTGATAGCTCAGGCGGTCCCGCAGCATGCGCATGGCCAGGGGGCGCTGGTCGTCCAGGGATATTTTCAGGGTGGCGAGGGCCTCGTCCATCTCCCGCTGCGCCCCATCCCGGCCCAGCCATTCCCCGAGGGATGCCTGGATGCTGTCGAGGGAGGAAATTTCCAAACCCTGGCGCCTTGGGGTGGGGAGATTGTCCACCATGCAATGAAAGGCGTGGAGCCGCTCATCGTCGGACATGGTGGTGACCCGGGAGACAAAGAGGGTGACGATCAGATTGGCCACCAGGGACTCCAGCAGCCAGAACTGCCAGTTCTCTGGCCCCATGGCGAGATTCATGCCAAACACTGGGGCTGGGGTGGCGCCAAAGAACACCGGGGCGACCACCCCGTAAAGCCACAGCCCGGTGCCCACCGCGAGGCCGGCGAGAAAGCCCTTGTGGTTGATTTTCGGTACGTAGAACGTGGCAATCAGGCCGGGGAACAGCTGGATCAGGCCGATCATGCCGGTGATCGCCAGGTCGGTGACACTTCCGGAGGTTTTCAGGGTGGAAAAGATACAGGCCGCCGCCAGCCAGCTGGTGGCGATCACCACATGGCGCTCCCTGAGCCAGCGGTCGAGATTCCGCTGGCGGAAACGGAAATCGGCAATGTTGACGAAGGCGGTAACCAGGATTCTCGCCATCGCCAACGCCGTTACCGCGATCAGGCTGACTCCGGCAAACAGCATGGCGACCTCGGTGAGCACCCGCAGCCAGTCCAGCCCCAGGCTGGAGGGCAGCGCCAGATAGTACTGCTGGAGAGGTACATCCAGGGTGCTGTTGAGGCCGGCCCAGAGGACGGGAAACACTGGCAGGGTGATTGCCAGGAGGGCGCAGGGCACCATCCACGCCGAGGTGGAGTGCTTGGGCCACCAGCTGGACAAATTGAGGATAAAGCCCTGCTGGGGGAGGATAAAGGCCATGGGGAAGAGCAGCAGGATCAGGGCATAGGCAGAGTCGAAGCGCATGATGACCTGGTTCTGGCCGGACGCCTGGGCCCACTGGTTGACCCCCTCGAGACCGTCAAACACCTGGTACACGGCCGCCACGCCGGTGCCCAGCAGGGCGCAGGTGGCGATCAGGGTGGTGAAGCCAGCGATGCCGGGGACCGCCCTGTTGGCCTTGTTGGGCGCGCCAAACAGCCAGATAAACACCGCTGCGACGGCGGCCAGGCCGGCGGTCAACCACAGGGTGGGGCTCTGGTTCGGCGTCGGGCTGGGCAGCAGGCTGGCAATGACGCTGAACTGGGCTGCGGCGATGGGCAGGCTCGCCAGGGCGAGGAGAATGCTGGTGGCTCTGGCCACCCAGGGGTTGCGGAAGCGGTAGACCAGCAGGTCCGGCAGGGTGGCGAAGGCATGGCTGCGGGAAATCCAGCGCAGGGGTTCCAAAAACAGGGGGGAGAAAATAAACACCCCGGCAAAGGCGAAAATGCCAATCAAGCCGGAAATCCCGTAGCGGCCCACCAATTCGATGGCGCCAAAGAAAAACATTACCCCGCTGACGCCGACAAAGGCGAGGGCGAAAACCGCCGGGTGCTCCCAAAAGGCGAGGGGGATGCGGCGCGCCTGGGAGGCTGCCGCCACGGCAAAAAACAGCGCCACGAAAATCCCCAGGCTGAGGGTCAGGGCGCCGCTCACAGTTCGCTCCTGCGCCGCTGCCACAACCAGGTGGCGATAATCACCAGGACCCACAGGATATAGGGGCGCACCCAGGTTATGCCGGGTACCGTGAGCCAGTGTACGGCCATGGGCATGATCACACAGGCCAGCAGGACCAGCAGGGCGGCGAGGCGGTGGTTGAGCATGGTGTCGGGGTTCCTGGAGCGTCAGGGCATCAGGCAATGTCGCAGAGCGGCAGCCTAAAATCAATTGCCTCGGCGAGGGCGATCTCGGTGGCGGAGAGGCGGCAGCGGTAGGCCAGCACCTCCACCCCGGCGGCGACGGCCTCCGCCAGGGTCTGGCTGTACAGGGGATCGATGGCCGCCGCCGGGGCCACCGCCCGGGCGCCGCTGTACTGAACGCAGAACAGCAGCACCCCCCGCTGCCCCTCCTTCACCACAGTCATCAGTTCCCGCAAGTGCTTGGTGCCCCTGGCGGTGACCGCATCCGGGAACAGCGCCAGGCCCTCCTCGGCGTCGTCCTCGAGGGTGACATTCTTGACCTCGACATAGCAGTGCTGGTGGCCCCGGCTCAGCAGCAGATCGATGCGGCTGTTTTCCGCGCCGTAGGTCACCTCCCGGCGCGGGGTATCGTAGCCGGTCAGCTCGGCAATGGCCCCCGCCGCGACCGCCTCCCTCACCAGCTGATTGGGCCTGGCGGTGTTGACCCCGGCCAGCTGGCCCCGCCTGGTGGTGACAATCTCCAGGGTGCCGGGCAGCTTGCGGGCGGGGTTGGCCGACAGGGATATCCAGCACCGGGAGCCGGGCACCAGGCAGTTTTTCATCGAGCCGGTATTGGCGCAGTGGACGGTGATCACCTCACCGCTGGCCAGCTCCACATCCGCCAAAAAGCGCTTGTATCGGCTGATAAAGGTGGCCTGGATCAACGGCGGGTCAAAATCCATGGGCGGCCTCCGCAGCGGGGTTGGTCGACGGCTGCCCGCCAGCCGGGCGGCCCGGGCGCGGCGGCCGGGTCCCGGGTTGCCCCTGGTGGGGGTTGAGTGCTCGACTTTTCACGGTTTTCCCCCATACTCAGCGGACGGCCCGGGCATTTACCCACAACTCGGAAAATTAGGCCACAGCCAGAGTGGTTACCTGTAAACCTACCCGCAACCCGTAAGCTTCAGTAAATAGTGCTTGAAAAAGGTCGCCCATACCACTATAAACGCGGGTTTCGGTTTGAACGCATAAGCGAGGCGAACGAATGGCCAAAAATGTTGCTGTGAAATCAGGTTCACTTGCCCTCCACGGTTACGAGCCCTACAAGGTCAAAAAGGGCGAAGAGTACATGGGCGCCAAGCAGCTGGAGCACTTCAAAAAGCTGCTTTTTGCGTGGAAGCAGGAGCTGATGGAGGAGGTGGACCGCACCGTGTCCCATATGAAGGACGAGGCGGCCAACTTCCCCGACCCCGCCGATCGCGCCACCCAGGAAGAGGAGTTCAGCCTCGAGCTGCGCACCCGCGACCGGGAGCGCAAGTTGATCAAGAAAATCGACTCCACCCTGGAGCGAATTGAAAACAACGATTACGGCTACTGTGATCAGTGCGGCATCGAGATCGGTATCCGCCGCCTTGAGGCACGGCCCACCGCCAGCCTCTGCGTGGACTGCAAGACCCTGGACGAGATCAAGGAGCGCCAGCTCACCGGGTCCTGATGGTCGCGGGTACGGGCCAGGGGCCTGTACCCGACACGCTTTCCCGCCAGCCCCCCGCCATGGCCACCACCTACAGGGGCCGCTTTGCCCCATCCCCCACCGGCCCCCTCCATTTCGGCTCCCTGATTGCCGCCCTGGTCAGCTACCTGGACGCCCGCGCCAGCGGCGGCCACTGGCTGGTGCGTGTGGAGGATCTCGACCCCCCCCGGGAGATGCCCGGTGCCGATGCCATCATCCTCCGCCAGCTCCTGGACCACGGCCTGCAGTGGGACGGCGAGGTGCTCTACCAGAGCACCCGCCTGGCCCGCTACGAGGAGGTGATGGCGGTGCTGTTGGCCCGCGGCGTGGCCTACTACTGCGACTGCAGCCGGGCGGCGGTGCAGGCCGCGGGGGGCGTATACGACGGCCACTGCCGCAAGCGCAGAGACCTGGGCCCCGAGGGAACGGCGGTGCGGGTCTGGGTGCCCGCGGCGGCGGAAGAGGTGTTTGCGGATCTGTTCCAGGGCCGGCAGGTTCATCGCCCCGGCCTGGAGACCGGCGACTATGTGGTGCGCCGCCGGGACGGCCTCCACGCCTACCAGCTGGCGGTGGTGGTGGACGACTGGGATCAGGGTATCAGCCACGTGGTTCGCGGCCTGGATCTGCTGGACTCCACCCCGCGCCAGCTGTGGCTGCAATCGGTGCTGGGGGCTCCGCACCCGGTTTACGGTCACCTCCCGGTGGCGACCAACACCTTGGGCCAAAAGCTCAGCAAGCAGAACCATGCCCCCAGCCTCGACGCCAGGCCAGCGGAGGACAACCTGCGCCAGGCCATCGCCTGGCTGGGGATGCCCCCCGCGCCGCAACTGGCCACCCCGGAGCAGCTGCTAAGTCACGCCCTGGGCCACTGGCGACGGGCGTTGCTGGCGGGCCGGCGGGCGCTGCCCGCGCCCCCCGGCCGGGGTTAGCCCCAATGGCACTGACTTGAGGGCTTGGTAGTGCATCGTAGCCCGACCCCGTGGCAGGCTACAGGGATCTACTGGTGTCGGTGCTGGAAACCGCGGCCCTCGGCCACCACCACCCTGTAGCCCTTGCCGCTGACTTATTGTGCAAGTCAGTGTCGTTGCGGCCCGCTCGAGAGTGGGGCCGCTTGCCCCTGCCAGGCTGGTTGCCCACTGCCAAAGTGAGTAGAATTGCCGCCACACTTCAGCAGGATTGTTCTTTGTGAATTTTACCGGCGCCCATATCCTTTCTGTTGAACAGTTTCAGCGCGACGATATCAACCTGCTGTTCGCCACCGCGGACCTTATGGAGCCCTTTGCCCAGCGCAAGAAGATCACCCGGGTGCTGGAGGGCGCCATTCTCGGCAACATGTTCTTCGAAGCCAGCACCCGCACCAGGGTCAGTTTTGGCAGCGCCTTCAACCTGCTGGGGGGGGAGGTGCGGGAGTCGGTGGGCAGCGAGAGCTCGTCCCTGGTGAAGGGGGAGTCCCTGAGGGACACCGCCCGGGTGCTGTCGGGCTACAGCGACATCATTTGCATGCGCCATCCCCGGGAGGGCTCGGTGGCGGAGTTTGCCAGCGCCAGCCGAGTGCCGGTGATCAACGGCGGCGACGGCAGCAACGAACACCCCAGCCAGGCCCTGCTGGACCTGTACACCATCAAGCGCGAGCTGGTGGCCAGGGAGCGGGGCATCGACGGCCTGCGCATCGCCATGATCGGCGACCTCAAGTACGGCCGCACCGTCCACTCCCTGTGCAAACTCCTCAGCCTCTACCGCAATGTCACCGTGGTGCTGGTCTCCCCGGCGGAGCTGGCGATGCCGGAGATCTATCTGGAGTCCCTGCGGGAAGCGGGCCACACCGTGGTGGTCACCGATCAACTGGAGGCCAGCATCTCCCGGGTGGATATTGTCTATTCCACCCGCATCCAGGAGGAGCGCTTTCTGGACCGTCAGCAGGCCGACCTCTATCGGGGACGGTTCCGCCTCAACAGTGCAATCTACACCAGGCACTGTGAACCCAACACCGTGATCATGCACCCCATGCCCAGGGACTCCCGGGCCGAGGCCAACGAGCTGGACGCGGACCTCGACGACAACCCCAATCTGGCCATCTTCCGTCAGACCGACAACGGGTTGATCGTGCGCATGGCCATGTTTGCCCTGATTCTGGACGTGGTTCACCTGCTGGATAAATACGCCCGGGACGTGCCCTGGCACAATCCCCGCTCCCAGGCCTGAGGCCGGGATTCAAGACCCTAGTGAGAACCATGACACACACCGAGGAAGTGGACGAGTTCAACGATATCCGTCCCTACAACGACGCCGAGGCGCCCCTGGTGATGGGGCGTTTGATGGACGACCCCGAGCTGGCAAACACCCTGCTGTCCATCAAGTTTCCGCGCCTGTCCCGCTATCTGGCCTGGGCGTTGCGGCCGCTGATCCGCACCCGGCTGCACCGGGAGTTCGACAGTATTCGCAGCGTCCAGGACCTGCAGCTATTGATCGGCCGCCAGATGGAGGCCATGCTCGACAAATCCGCCACCCCCTTCACCGTCAGCGGCCTGGATAAGCTGGATAGCGGCAAGGCCTACCTGTTTATCAGCAACCACCGGGATATCGCCATGGACCCGGCCTTTGTCAACCTTGCCCTGTACCGCCAGGGGATGGACACGGTGCGCATCGCCATCGGCGACAACCTGCTGAGCAAGCCCTTCGCCTCGGACCTGATCCGCCTCAACAAGAGTTTTATCGTCAAGCGCTCGGTGAGTGGGCGGCGGGAAAAAATGGCCGCCCTCACCCAGCTGTCCCGCTATATTCGCCACAGCCTGCTGGACGACGGCTGCCACGTGTGGATCGCCCAGCGGGAGGGGCGGGCCAAGGACGGTGTGGACCGCACCGACACCGCCCTGATCAAGATGCTCAGCCTGGGCAAGGACCGCGAGCAGAGCTTTGCCGAGGCCATGGCCCAGCTCAACCTGGTGCCGGTTTCGATCTCCTACATGTACGATCCCTGCGACCTGGACAAGGCCCGGGAGCTGTGTCAGCGCCGCGCCACCGGCGAGTACCACAAGTCCCCCCACGAGGATTTGCTCAGCATCTACAAGGGTATCGTCGGCTACAAGGGCGCCGTCCACGTGGCCTTTGGCGACCCGGTGCCAGCGGTGGAAAATGCCGATCAGCTCGCCGAGGAGGTGGACCGGCAAGTGCTCGGCAACTACCGGCTGCATCCCACCAACCTCATCGCCTGGGAGCGCCTCAACGGCCCCGACCACCGGGTGGCCTGGCTCAAGGCCAGCCTCGACTGTGACTGGAAGGCCTGTGAAAAGGAACTGATGGCCCGCGCCAGCAGAGAGCGGGAGGATGTGCGGCGAATCTTCCTCGCCATGTACGCCAACCCCACCCAGGCTCGCCTTGACCAGCTGGCCGCCAGCAACGGAGACTCCATTGCCCGAACTCAGTGACGGCGTCAAGACCACGATCCAGGAGGGGTATCGCAGTTTTCTCCGCTATCGCGAGCTGAAGCCCCGCCTCGGACAGCGCCAGATGATTGGCGCCATCGCCTCCGCCCTGGGGGGGGTGGCTGTCGACGGCGATGGCGAGCGAGTGGGCGACGCCCCCGTCTGCGTGGTGGAGGCGGGCACCGGCACCGGCAAGACCCTGGGCTACCTGCTGCCCGCGCTGCCGGTGGCCAGGGCCTTGGACAAAACCGTGGTGGTCGCCACCGGCACCGTCTCCCTGCAGTCCCAGCTGATCGACAAGGACATCCCGGAACTGCTGGCCGCCACCGGCTGGAACTACACCTTCGCCCTCGCCAAGGGTCGCGGCCGCTACCTGTGCAACATCCGTCTCGA
>Ga0079224_100004874_pt1 | contig 17496 bp, 14 predicted proteins | sample Stecom2015_FD_80414 | JGI IMG/M metagenome (GOLD analysis project Ga0079224, IMG submission 80414) | Agricultural soil microbial communities from Utah to study Nitrogen management - Steer compost 2015 | ecosystem: Environmental > Terrestrial > Soil > Agricultural land | place: USA: Utah...
CGATCGGTTTGACCGATCGGCGTTCTAGCCTCGTTTCGTAGGGGCGGCACGCGCCGCCCCTCCCCGCCGAGGTGAACTCGGCGGGGCCCCTCCCCACGCGGGCACTCTGTCCGACGCAGTTTTTCCGCATATCTCGGCGCGTTCCTAACCGGTTGTCGCTCTAGAACGCCGATCGGTTTGACCGATCGGTGTTCTAGCCTCGTTTCGTAGGGGCGGCACGCGCCGCCCCTCCCCGCCGAGGTGAACTCGGCGGGGCCCCTCCCCACGTCCGCACTCCGTTCGACGCTGTTTGCCAGAACCTCTCGGCGTGCTCCTAGCCGCGGTGAGACCGAACCCCGGCGAGCCGCGGACGCACGCTCCGCTTCCGGTTCGGTGTCGCGCTCGTCCGCGGCCTCGGGTATCGTGTTCCGCGTGGCTTCGTGTGCTCGCCATCCTGATCGTCCTGCTCGTGGGCGGCGCGGGCCACGCAGACCCGTTGAGACGGGTCGTGTTGCTGACGCACGGATCGGAATCGAGCGCGTGGGAAGCGGAGCTGCTCGCCGCCACGCAGCCGCAGCTCGCTGATCTCGGGGTTGGCCTCACGCTGAGCTCGCGGCAACGGGGCGTCGCCGAGACGGCCGCGTTGGCGCGCCGGGTGAGCACAGCCTCCGTGCTCGTCGTCGTCTGGGTCGATGTCGAAGCGAGCGCCCTCACGCTGTACCTGTTCGATCCGCGCTCGGGCCGCGTCCGCTCCCGGTCCTTCGCGCCTTCGACGCGGCGGGCGGCAACCGCCGAAGAAATGGCGGTCGTCGTGCGAGCGGCGGCCAGCGCGGCGGTGGAAGCCTTGGAAGGCGACGCCAAAGACTCCACCGCGGAGCCCGCGCCGAGCGCGCCGTCCGAGGTCGCTCCCCCGCCACCGGCGCCTGCCCCCGCCTCGGGGGGGCCCCGCTGGCGCGCGGCGGCGGCCTATCTCGGAACGCAGTACGCGGGCGGCGCTCCGTGGCAGAGCGGTGCCGGCGCTTGGCTCTCGCTTCGGCCGGCGCGCGATGCTCCCTGGACGCTCGGCGTTGCTTACGGCCATTTCTTCGCGCTCCCGGTGAGCCGCGACGGAGTCCGCGCCGAAATCACACGGGACGTCCTCGAGCTCTTCGCGGGCCTCGAGCTCGGAGGAGGCCGCTTCTCGTGGGGGCCCGAGGGCGGGATCGCGCTCGAGCGTGCCGCCCGCGAGACGCTCCGTGCCGACGCCCCCCTGTCCCCGAACCCGGACGCGAATCGGCTCTTGTTCGCGGCGTCCCTCCGCGCGCGCGCCGCGCTCGTGCTCGCGCCGCCGCTGCTCCTATCGGGCGCGCTCGGCGCGGAGATCCCCCTGCAGCGCTTCGACTACGTGATCACGCGCGACTCGGGGGAACGGACCCCGCTGCTGGAGCCCAGCGCGGTGCGCCCGCGCGTCGAGCTCGGGCTCGCCTTGGACTTGTAGCCGGACCCGGCGCGCCATTCGTTTCCGCGCCCTCGTTCAGAGGAAAGTTTTGCGAATACTGCACACCATCCCCGCGCGGGCAAAAATCGCCGCCCGGTTCACCACGAGTTGCGCCACACTTTGTCGCAAAGGACGTCGATCGCGTTGGATCCTTCCCGCCGTCCCGAACCGTCGGAGCTCGTGAGCCTCGCAGCTCGCGGCGACCCCGAAGCGCAGCGTGCCCTCGTCGAGCGTCTGAATCGGCGTACCCGCGCCATCGCGCTCGCGATCCTCGGGAACCACGCCGACGCGGAGGACGCGACCCAGAACACGCTGCTCGAGGTGCTCGGGGCGGCCGCGGGCTACCGAGGCGGAAGCTTCCTCGCCTGGGCCGACCGCATCGCGGTGCGAACGGCCATGCGCTACGCGCGCAAGCGCCGGCTCCGCGAGGCGCGCCACGATTCGGACGCCCCGCTCGAGCAGCTCGTCGTCGAGGGGCGGGCGCCGGCGGCCCACGCCGTGCCTCGACCAATCGTCGACTATCTCGCGGAGCTGCCGGAAACGCGCCGCGTGGCGCTCGTGCTTCGTCACGTGATGGGCTACTCGATCGACGAGATCGCGGAGCTGACGGGCGTGTCCCCGAACACGGTCAAGGATCGACTGCTCCAAGGCCGTGAACAGCTCCGGAAGAATATCCGCCGCGAAATCGCGATCGGGGTTCCCCGATCGGGAGGCCGATCGTGACTGGAACGCCCGAGCGGCTCCCCCCCGCGAGCGCGTGCGACCGCTGGATCGCGCTCTCGGATCGCAAGGCCATCGGCGAGGGCTTGTCGCCCACGGAGGCCACGTTCCATCGCGATCACGCGGCGACCTGCACCGCATGCAGCGCCGAGGCGCACGTGTTCGAGTCGCTCGCTCTCGAGCTCGTGCTCGCGCGCCCGGAAGGCCTCGAGGCGGCCCTCGTCGCGCCGGAGCATCGGCCCCGCGCGCGCGCGAGCAGCACCTGGGTGGGCAAGCTCGCGGGGCTCTCGAAGCGGCGTTCTCGCCTGCTCCCCGTGGTCGCCGCGGCCGCGCTCGGAGCGCTCGGCGCGTGGCTCGTGCTCTCGCCCGAGGGTGAGCGCAACGAGCTGCCGGCTCCGGCCGCACGCGCGACGCTCGCCTTCGTGTCCGGCGAAGTGACCGTGAACGCGGAGCCCGCGAGCGCCGGCCGCGCGCTCCACGTCGGCGACGTGATCGCGATGCCGCAGGGTGAGGCGTGCGTGCGGCTCGACACGAGCGTGGCCGCCTGTGGGGCGCATGGCACGGAGCTCCGTGTCCACACGCTGGCCGCGAAGGAGCGCCGCCTCCAACTATTGCGAGGTCGAGTGGTGTCGCGGCTCTTGCCACAACCGACTGGGACGACCTTCGGGGTCGTCACCCCGACGGGCACCGTCGTCGCCAAGGGCACCATCTTCACCGTGGAGCTCATGGGTCGGCACCGCTCCAACGTCCGCGTGCACGAGGGCACCGTTCAAGGGGCGCTCATCGACGGGACCCAAAGGACGGTCACCGCGCCGGGCGCCCTCGAGCTCACGGAGACGATTCGAGAGGCGGCGCTCACCGGCGATGGAGTCGAGCGAGACTCCCCGTCGATCGCGCTCGCCTCGCTGGTGACGGGCGACACGCACTGCGCGCTCGACGTCGAAACGTCGCCCCCCGGCGCGACCATCGCCCTGGGGACGACGAATCTCGGGCCCTCCCCGATCGCCGTGCTCGTGCACTGCGGGACGCATCGGCTCTCGGTGTCGCATCCCGGCTACGCACCGCTCGCCGAACGGCTGACGCTCGAGCACGGAGCGCGCACGGCGCGCAGCTACGATCTCGCGCGCGTGCCCGAAGCCGCGCCGGTCCCTCGAGCCGCGCCCGCGACGCCCTCCGCCGCCCCGCCTTCGGCGAACGGGGCGCCGCCTTCCGCGGGCCCGAGTGCCCGGACGCTGCTCGCGCGGGCCCGCGCATTCCGCGTCTCGGGCCGCGCCGCCGAAGCCGCGGGCGCGTACCGCGAGCTCCTCGCGCAGCATCCCCGGAGCGCGGAGGCGCGCGCGGCGTTGGTGTCGCTCGGCGAGATCGAGCTGTCGCAGCTCGGTGACCCGAAGGCGGCGCTCGCATCGTTCGAGGCGTACCTTCGCAAGGGCGGTCCGCTGGCTCAGGAAGCGAGCCACGGCAAGATCCGGGCGCTCCGCGAGCTCGGGCAACGGGGGGAAGAGCGCGCGGCCATCGAGCGTTTCCTCGCCAGCTATCCGGAGAGCCCTCAGGCGGAACGGCTGCGCCAGCGGCTCGAGGAGCCGTGATGGGCGTGGCGCGTGGGACGGCCCGCCGCCGTCCTCGTGCCCTGACGGCGCTCCGGCTCGACGCGTTGCTGGCGCTCGCGCTGGGGCTCGTCGGCTTCGGCTGCCACACGGACTCCGACGTAGTGGCCTCCGGTCCCCACACCGCGCCGCTCTCGGGAGAGCCCTACGATCCCGCGCATCCGCCCGGTGTGCTTCCGCTCACGGGAGACATCGGCGCGCACACGCCAGCGATCCTCCGCACCGAGAACGGCTGGGTCGCGTTCACCACGGGCGCGAATATCCCCATGAAGCTCTCGGACGATCTCGTGACCTGGCGCGACGTCGGCCGTGCGCTCCCGGAGGTCCCGGCATGGGTCGCCGAGAAGGTCCCCGAAGCGACCGATCTCTGGGCCCCCGACGCCGTCACCTTCGGCGACCGCGCTCACCTCTACTACGCCGCCTCGACGTACCGCAGCGATCGCTCGTGCATCGGACACGCCGTGAGCACGAGTCCCGAAGATCCGGAGAGCTTCGTTGACGACGGTTGGGTGATCTGCTCGAACGTCGAGGAGTCGGGCAAGGATCCCTGGAACGCCATCGATCCCACCGTGCTGGTCGAGGACGGCGTTCCTTGGCTCGCGTTCGGCAGCTATCTCGACGGCATTCAGCTCCTTCGGCTCGACGCGAGCGGAAGAGCCACGAACCCCCCCCTCCACCACCTCGCAGCGCGGCCGGACGACGGGGACGCGTTGCAGGGCGCCTCGCTCCATCGCCGCGGCGAGTTCGTTTATCTCTTTCTCTCGTTCGATCGGTGCTGTCTCGGCCTCGACAGCACGCACAAGATCGTCGTCGGACGGTCGCGCTCGGTGACGGGCCCCTACGTCGATCGGGACGACCGCCCGCTGCTCGAAGGGGGCGGGACGTTGGTGCTCGAAGGCGACGAACGCTTCGCCGGCCCGGGAAGCAACATGATCATCGACGACGGGCGCTTTACGTACAACGTCTATCACGCCTACGACGCCGAGCTCGACGGCAAGTCCGTGCTCCGCATCGCGGAGCTCGCGTGGGACGACGAAGGCTGGCCCGTCTCAGGCGGCCCCTGAACGCCTTCGCCGAGCCCGGCCCTCGACGCGCGAGGGCCGGGTCGACCGGAGACGGCTCCCCGCCGAGGAAGACCTCAGGGCTTCACGAACTTGAGCGTCATGCGATCGCTTTCACCGATGGCGACGTACTTCTCGCGATCCGTGTCACCTTGGCGCAGCGTGGGCGGCAGCGACCAGACGCCTTCCGGGTGATCCTTGGTATCCCGCGGGTTCGCGTTCAGCTCGGACTTCTGTGCGAGCTTGAACCCCGCTGCCTCGACCTGCTCGATCACCCAGCGCTCCGGGAGGTAGCCCTTCTTCGAGCTCTCGTCCGGGTTCGCGTCTGCGGGCGCCCGATGTTGCACGATGCCGAGAACGCCCTTCGGCTTCAACGCACGGTGGAACTCGGTGAGCCACGCGCTCAGGGTGCCGTTGTTGTGCATGCCGTGCAGTGAACGGATCGCGAGCACCAGATCCGCAGTGCCCTCCATGCCGAGCTTCGGAGCGCGCGGGTCGATCACGATCGTGCCCACCTTTCCGTATGCCTCCGGGAGGCGCTCGAGGAACAGACGCGTCCGCTCCCCGTAGAGCGTCGCTCGCTGATCGCGCGGCCCGTTCGGGTCGGTCATCGTGACGTAGAGCTTCCCCGAGCTCGCGAGCGTCGGCGCGAGCAGCTCCGTATACCAGCCTTCGCCGGGACCATACTCGATCACCGTCTGATTCGGACGCAGGCCGAAGAAGGCCAGCGTGTCGACGGGGTGGCGCTGGACGTCGCGCTCCGGATTGCCCGGCTTCCTGTGACGTCCCTTCATCGCCGCTGCGATCGCTTCTCGACCGTTCGTGTGGCGCTTCTCGGCGAGCGCCTTCGCTTCCGCGCGAATCTCGGGAGTGAGGCGCGCGAGCTCGGCTTCGTGTGCCGCCCTCGCGGCCGCGAAGTCCTCGTTCAACTTCTTGAGCTCCTCGGCCTTCTTCAGCTCCTCCGGAGACGGTTCGGGTGCCGGTTCGGCAGGTGCCGTCGCGGCAGGTTCGGACTGAGCCGTTGGCGCTGGCTCGACCACGGGCGAGACGGGTGCCTGAGCGGGCTCTCGCACTTCCGTCGCCGGGGAACAGGCCAGAAATACCGTGAACAGAGTGGCAGGGGCGAGCACGGTGGTCTTCATGAGAGACGCGTTTACCAGAACGAGAAGCCCTGTCGATGGGCTCTCGCTCGTCGCGCCGCGAAAAAGGCCTTGTGGCAGGCAACGCGCCCGTGGTCGGATAGCGCGCTGCACATGGCAGACCGGGTCGCCGAACTCGAGACCGAGCTGGCACGCGTGTGCGCGGAGCGAGACGAGCTGGCGCGCCGCCTGAAAGACGCGGAGCGGTATCGCACGGCCGTGGACGTCGCCCAGATCCCGATCATGTGCGTCTCGGCGATCGAGGGCCGCTATCTCTTCGCCAACCAGGCCTTCGCCAACGCGATTGGTTGGACCGTCGACGAAATCCTCTCGGGGGATGCCTACCAGATCTGGCTCGACGTCACCCATCCGGACGACCTCGAGGTCGAGCGACGCGCCGTCGAGCGGCTCGCACGCGGCGAGGCGGACAAGGCCCGCCACGAGAAGCGTCTCGTCCACAGGAACGGGCAGGCACGGTGGTATGCCGTCGACGTCACCGCCGTGCGAGCGCCGGACGGACGCCTGGAGAGCATCATCGTCCAGTTCACGGACGTGCACGAGCAACGCGACGCCGCAGAGATCCGCGAGCAACTGGAAGCAGAGCTCCGTCAAAAGCAAAAGCTCGAAGCGCTGGGCAAGCTCGCCGGCGGCGTCGCCCACGATTTCAACAATCGCCTCGTGATCATCATGGGCTACACCGAGCTCCTGAAGCGGAGCTTGCCGGAGGACGGCACGCTCGCGCAGCACGCGGACATGGTGCTCACCAGCGCTCAACGCGCCGCAGAGCTCACGCATCAGCTGCTCGCGTACAGCAGGCGCCAAGTGCTCATGCCGCGCGCGTTCGACCTGAACGAAACGGTCGATCGCATGCGGCGGCTCTTGGAGCGCCTGATCGGCGAGGACATCCAGCTCGTCACCTCGCTCGCCGCGGAGCACCCGATTTTCGGAGATCCCGGGCAGATCGAACAGGTCATCTTGAACCTGGCGCTGAACGCCCGCGACGCGATGCCGAACGGCGGCAAGCTCATGCTCGAGACGAGCGACGCCTCGCTCGGCGCGGACAACGGCGAGGGCTTGCCCTCGGGGGACTACGTCACGCTCGTCGTCCACGACACGGGCGCCGGAATCCCGGAGTCCGTTCTCCCCCACATCTTCGAACCGTTTTTCACCACCAAGGCGCTCGGCAAGGGCACGGGCCTCGGGCTGGCGACGGTAGACGGCATCGTCCACCAGAGCGGCGGCACGATCCGCGTCGAGAGCCGCATCGGCGAAGGGACCGCCTTCACGATTCGTTTGCCGCGCGCGAACGCGACGGCGGCCGCACAGGCCCCCTCCGCGCCGCAGCCCGAGCCCGCGATGGAGCGCCCCACGCGCTTCGAGAGCGTGCTCGTCTGTGACGACGACGACGGCGTCCGCAAGCTCGTCTCCGATCTCCTCGCCTTTCGCGGGTACCGCGTGCTAGAGGCCTGCAACGGGCGCGACGCGCTCGAGCTCGCGGCACGCCACGATGGCCCCATCGAGTTGCTCGTCACGGACGTCGTGATGCCGGAGATGGGCGGCATCGAGCTCGCGAGCCAGCTCAAGGCGCGCTTTCCCCGGCTGCGCGTCCTCTACGTCTCCGGCTACAGTGACGACGCGTCGCTGCTCTCTTCGCCGCTCGAGCCCGGCACGTTCTTTTTGCCCAAGCCGTTTCTGCCAGGCGATCTGACGCGCGCCGTGTATTCGATCCTCGAAGCGGCGGGCTGAGGCGAGACATCGGCCCTCCCCGCCGGCGCAGGCCGATGTCTCGGCCCGAGCTTTCGCGAAACGTTTCGATCAAGCGCGCCGGAGCGCGCGGATCGCCATCACCGCGAGCGCAACGGCGCCGATGCCGCCGAGAAACTTCGCGGCGGCCCGGGGGTTGTGCTCGACCACGTCCACGCGGTCCGCGAACATCAACAAGAGCCAGCGGCGAGCGCGATAGTCCGGGATTCGGTAGGCGGCCCGTCGCAGAACGCCGCTCAGCCCGCGCGGCGGGAGCGCCGTCGAGTACACGGGCGTGAGGCTTCGCGTCGCGGCGACGAGCGGCGCGCGCTCGGTGTGCTGCTGCTCCGGCACTTGCCAGCTCGGGTTGCCCACGGGGCGAGGCGGGCTCTGCTCCATCGGGACACCCGGGCGATCCTCGAGCCGGCGGTCAACGCCCCAGCCCATCACGTCGGTTCTCTGTGGCTGCATGATCCTTCACTCCGGAAAACGAAACCCTCACGCTGCCGCCGGCAGGAGCACGCACTTGATGCACTCGTCCTGCTTGCGCGCGAAGATGCGGTACGCCTCGGGCCCTTCCTCGAGCGGCAACCGGTGCGTGATGATGCCTTTCGGATCGAGTCGCCCCGCGCGAACGTGCTCGAGCAAGTGGGGCAGGTACCGCTTGACGTTGCACTGAGCGGCGCGAATGGTCACGCCCTTGTTCATGGCCTCACCGATCGGAACGAGATTCCAAGGAGGGCCGTAAACTCCGATGATGACGACGTTGCCGCCACGACGGACGGCTTGAATCGCCCAGGTGAGCGCCGTCGCCCGCCCGGCCTGCAACATCGCGGCTCCGAGCATCGTCTGCAGACCCGATCCAGACGCCTCGAGCCCTGCCGCGTCGATGCACACGTCCGGGCCTCGCCCGTCGGTCATCCGCTTCAACGTGCGGATCACGTCGGCGCCGCCTTCTTCCTCGTAGTTCAGGACGTCGGCGTTGGCCCAGCTCCGCGCGAAGTCGAGCCGGTAATCGACGCGGTCCACCGCGATCACGCGCCCCGCGCCCATGAGCCACGCGGACTTCATCGTCATGAGCCCGACGGGTCCCGCCCCGAAGACGCACACCGTTTCTCCTTCCTGAATGCCGCCCATCTCCGCGGCCTGGTAGCCCGTGGGGAGGATGTCCGTCAGAAAGAGCACGTCCTCCTCGTGCATGTCGTCGGGGATCTTCATGGGTCCGACGTCGGCGTAGGGCACGCGCACGAGCTCCGCCTGACCGCCCTCGTAGCCGCCCGCCAGGTGAGAATATCCGAAGCAGCCGCCGAGCAGCTCCGTCGCGGGGTTGACGTTGTCACACACGCTCGTCAGCCCGCGTTCGCAGTAGAAGCACGTCCCGCACGCGATGTTGAAGGGAACGATCACGCGGTCTCCGCGCCGAAGCGAGCTGACGGAGGGCCCCACCTCCTCCACGACACCCGCGAACTCGTGCCCGAAGGTGGTCCCCACACGCGTGTCGGGGACGAGCCCGTGGTAAAGGTGCAGGTCCGATCCGCAAATCGCCGTTCGGGTCACGCGCAGCACGATGTCGTTCGGGTGCTCGATGCGCGGCTCCGGTTTCTCGGCAATCCTCATCGTCGACGGTCCGCGGTACGTCAGCGCCTTCATGGCGGGCGAGCTTTGCAAGGCCCGAGCCGACCAGCGTCCCCCGGCGTCATGAGCCCGCCACGCATCGCGCCACGCCGCAAAACGCGGCGGCGCGACAGCTTGCACCGGCTGCCCGAGGGCAAGCGCTTCGCGCTCCGAGATTTCCTTCTTACGGGCTCGCGCTTCGAGGCAGCTCCTCGCGGAGCGTCGCGGGGCGGTTTTCCGCGGCTCGGCGCACGTCCGTCGTGGCGCTCAGATCCTTGGTTCGGATCGTGGACGGACCGACGATGACGCGGGCGCCGTGCTTGGACATGATGTACGCCCAGATCCAGTTCAGAAAGACGACGAGCCGATTCCGGAAACCGACCAAGTACCAGAGGTGGACGACGGCCCACGTGAGCCAGGCGAGAAACCCCGAAAGCCGGAGGTTGCGCAGCTGCGCCACCGCGCGCGCACGGCCGATCGTCGCCATGATGCCCTTGTCGTCGTACTCGAACCGAAAGCGCATCTCGCCGTTCAGGTCGCGCAGGATCGTTTCCGCCACGAAGCGCCCCTGCTGAATCGCGACGGGGCTCACCCCGGGCAGTGGTTTGGTTTCCCCTTCGGGCACGAACGCCGCCAAGTCGCCGATGACGAACACCTCGGGGTGCCCCGGGACGGAGCAGTCCGGAAGCACGATCACCCGACCGGCGCGGTCGAGCGGAACGCCGAGCACGCGCGCGAGCGGGCTCGGCGCGACCCCCGCCCCCCAGAGCACGGTCGCCGCGGGCAGCAGCTCGTCCCCGAACCACACGCCGTTTTCATCCACGGCCGTGACGCGCACGCCCGTCCTCACCTCGACGCCGAGCGCCTCGAGCTGTTCGACCGCGCTCGCCGAGAGTCTCGGCTCGAAGGGCGTCAGGATCCGATCGGCCATCTCGACGAGCACGACCCGCGTCATTCCGGGCTTCAGGTGCCTGAACTCCCGATCGAGGATGTCCCCCGAGAGATCGGCGATGGCGCCGGCGAGCTCCACCCCGGTAGCGCCGCCTCCGATGACGACGAACGTGAGCAACCGGTCTCGCTGCTCCGGCGTGGCGGCCCGCTCCGCAGCCTCGAAGGCGAGCAACACGCGCCGGCGGATCTCGATCGCGTCGTTGAGATCCTTGAGACCGGGAGCGTTCTCCTTCCACTGGTCGTTCCCGAAGTAGTTCGTCTGCGCTCCTGCCGCGACGACCAGGTAGTCGTACTCGTCTTCGGCGCCGTCCCGCAGCTTGATTCGCCGCGCCTCGAGGTCGATGTCGACGACCTCGCCGAGCACGACCTCGATGTTCTCGAACTTGCTCAGCACCGAACGGATTGGAACGGAGACGTCGGTCGCCCCGAGCCCCGCCAGAGCCACCTGATAGAGCAGCGGCTGAAACAGGTGGTAGTTGACGCGGTCGTAGACCGTCACGCGCACCGGCTGCGAGCCGAGGCGCTTCGCGGCGCGCAGACCACCGAAGCCGCCGCCGATGATGATGACGTGCGGAACACGCCCTGCGCCGTCCCCACGGCTCACGCCGTCTCCACGGCTCGCTCCGTCCCCACGGCTCGCGCCATCCCCACGGCTCGCGCCGTCGTTCCCGAGTCGCTGTGCTTCGATAGCAGACGTCGGCTCCTCCATGGCAGTGCCTGACAGCACACACACTCTACCCCTCGTCGGGGCGATGTCCGGCCCTAGCCCGCCCGTGCAAGCCGCGTTCCGAAGGCTCGCCTGAGCCTTCCGATTTCCTCGTCGGTGAAAGCGCGAACGCGAATTTGCCCGGAAATCCGCTTTGCTCTCCGCCTTCCCTCCGGCGTCGGCCCGAACGGCTCAGAAAACGTCGAGGCTCGAGCTCGAGCTGCTCGGACCGCTACTCGCGGTCGAAGCCGAGGACTCCCGCCGCGCAGGCCCTTCCCAGCGCTTGCCAGCTTCGCGCCGCGGCGCCTGCGTGACGATCTGAGTCGCTGCCGCCCCCGGACGACGCGGCATGGCGGGGCGAGCAACGACCGATCCTTCTTCGGACTCCGCCGTACCCCGAGGAATCAGTTTCTGCTTGCGCACGAGAGCGCTCAGGAACTCCGCGCGCCCAGAAACCCCCGTCTTCTGGAAGATCGACGCGACCTGGTTGGCGACCGTGCGCACCGACGTGCCTCGGAGCCAGGCCATCTCGGCGTAGCTCTTCCCTTCGACGAGCAGCCGGGCCACGGCATGCTCCGCGCCCGAGAGGATCGCACCCAGCTCGGTATCGGGACGCGGCACGCTCACCACACGGCACGGGCGGCCCCCTCCCCCGCGCAGCGCGTCTACCGGCAGATCCGCCACGCCGGGCAGCTCGAGCGCAAGCTCACTCGCGCGGCCATGCGTGAACGGTGTTTCCTCCGTGAGCGCGTGCGCGGCCATCACGAGTGGAATGGGAACACGCGCCGCACGGCCGTCGAGCCCCATGCTCTTCAGACACTCGGACACGGTGAGCGCGATCGTCGACGGCGCCAAGCGGAGGTCGACAGCTACGGCCTTTTGGCGCTCACCTCGGAGGGTGCGAGCGAGCATCTCCGTTTTCCGCTCGGAAAGCGGGCGCCGCGGCTGTCCGTCGGGAGGCCGAAGCTCGAGGAGCAAATAGCACCACTGCTCACTATGAAATGTGTCGACCACGTGGACGCGCCCACAGACGAGCTGGTCCCAAAGCTCGGTCAAGGGAAACTCAACAGCCGCTTGGTCGAAGTGCTTCATTTCCGCTCCGTTGTGCCCCCTGGCCCAACAGGGCCTCGGGAGTAGCCCCCATAAAAACCCGGAGAGAAAAGCTCGTCGATTACAGGCAATTACAGCCGATGACAGGCCGGAAGCGCCCCTCGATGAGCGCGAATCCCCCTCGCCTAAGTTCAGTCCTCCTCAAGGAAAATTCACCGACGCGCGGTCCGGCGCCGCGCCGATTGCGGGGCAAGCCGCCCGGCCGGCCGTAAGCCCGACCGGCACCGTTCCCAGACGAGAACGCCGGCGATCGAGGGCCTTCAGAGCCGCACGATTTCGAGGCTGCCCGTGCCGATCCGGAGCTGACGCGTCCTCGGCCGGCGCTCGATCACGCTGAACGCGTCCTGCAACCCGGCCTTGGCGAAATGCTGGCGGATCCTGAAGATGTCGATGTTCAGTTGGGTGGACGTCGTGTCGAGGCCGCGAAGCAGATCGTCTTGATAGATCCACCCGCTCGACGCTTCGGCGATCCCGGCGCGCACGTCCTCGAGTCGAGCGCGCGCGAGCGTCAACAAGAGGTAGTTGTGCGTTCGGCTGCCGAGCTCGAACGTGCGGTCCCCCGAGATCGCGGACAGCTCCACGTGCTCTTCGTCGGGGGACACCGAAAAGCGCAGGGTCACGGGGCGAAACGGGTGGAGCACGCTCCCCGCGGAAGTGGATCCGACGCTCTCGGGGCAAGAGAACCGGAACGGGCGCGCCCCGACCTGGAACATCTTGTTGTTCTCGAGCACCGTGAAATTGCCCTCGAGGTCCTCGAGCTTCCACGTGCCGTCGCTGTCGCGATAGAGGCTCGCCTCCGGCGTTTGATCGGACGGCATCACGAGCACGTCCTTTTCGACGACCAACGGATCGCCGCCGTCGAGAGGGATCGCCATCGCCTGCGGCGGTCCGTCGTCGGTGAGCCGCCAGCACTCCGACCGATGTCCGAACGCGAGCTCGACGCCCCGCACGAGCGGGTACTCGCGCCCGGGTTGTAGCGCCGCGCCGTTCAAGAACGTGCCGTTTCGGCTGCCGAGATCTCGGAGCTCCCAATGGGAGCCCGCCCACCGCAATGCAGCATGACACGCCGAGACGTACGGGCGATCGAGGCGCAATCCGCAGGACCACGCGCGCCCGATGATGAGCTCCGGCTCGACCGCGAGCGTTCGCTGGTTCCTGGGATCGAAGAGCGCCGCCATCGGAGGGTTCGAGAACGACGCGGCGGGGCACCGCCGCCCCGGAATTAAGGAGCAGCATTTCCGCGCGATCAAGGGCGGTCGACGCCCCCCAGGCCTCACCGCGCGAAAGCGTCGTCTTTCGACGGTCGAACGGGGCGCTCGCAGCGACTCGAGCGGGAACCGTTCCGCGCTCGCCCCCTCACGCGCTCCCAGACGGCGCATGCGCGGGGCTGCGGGACGGTTTGGTATCCGAAATGTTACGGACTACTCCGCCGGGTCGATCTCGCGAATGCAGGCCGCGCTGCAGCCGTCGTGGTCTGCGTTGTTCCCGTCTTCACATTGCTCGTACTGAGCTTGCAGCTGACCGTCACCGCAGTACGGCCCGAGGACGCAGCCGGGAGCGCATTCGCCGTAGCCGCCCGCGTTCTCGCCGTCGTCACACTGCTCGAAGTCGGGCTGGACGATGCCGTCGCCGCACCTCGGGCCAGTCTTGCAGTCCGGAGTGCAGCCACCGTACGAGCCGTCGTTGATGATGCCGTCTCCGTCATCGACGTCGCCGTCGTCGCACTCCTCGCCGTACTCGTGCTGGACGATCTCGTCGCCACAACGCGGGCCGAGTGTGCAGGTCGGACTGCACTTGCCGTAATCGCCCGCGTTCTCCGGGCCGTCGTCGCACTCCTCACCCACGGCGATCACGCCGTCCCCGCAGTTCGTCGTGCACTCGCTCGGGTTCAGGTTGAACCCGCTCAGCGTGAGCTGGAAGGACGAGCCGTAGACCTTGCGCTCCGCGTGGAACACCGCGATCTCGTAGACCTGCCCCGCTTCGAGCCCGTAGTCGCCGGCCGTGGCGTCCTCACAGATGGGCTCGTTGCTGAGCGGGGTCGGCGCGCAGAGCTCCACGTCAGCACCGTCGATCGTCAGGCTGCCGCTGAGCGGCGGGTGCCATCCGCCGAGGTCCAGCGCGAGCTTGCGGTTCAAGAACACCCAAACGTCGTCGTCGCCCGTGAAATCGAGCCGCGCGGGGAGCTCGGGATCGTACTCGAACCAGTAACGGACCTCGGTGGTGAAGTAGAAGTTGTGCGCGCTGCCGTCGAATATCCAGCGGTACCCATAGGGTGGCGCGACCTGCCCCGCTTGCGGCATGTCGCCGGACGGCAGGGCATCGACCGGAAAAAACAGGGGGTTTCCGTCATATCGTTTCTCGGTGAAAACGCACGAGTGGTCGCCTCCCTCGGGCTCGCAGGGGTCGAAGCACACTTCACCGGGTTCAAGCACGCAGTCGCCACACATATCACCGGCGTCAGCGCCGCAAGGCGAGTGACCGTCTTCGTCCTCCAGCTCGAGGGCACCGATCCACTGCTCGCCCATGGGTCCCCAGCGGTTGACGTACCCGCCGTTGGTGTTGTCGTAGAGGGTCAGCGTGCTCACGAGCGAGGTGCTCTTGTTGCTGTCGCGGTACCACTCGGCGAACGACGCCTGGGACTGGACGCCGGCGCCGTTGATATTGGTGAACACCGGCTTCCCCTCGGCATCGAGCTCAGCCGCCACGATGCCCGGTGTCACGACCTCTTTGTTGCCACTGGGCTCGAAATCCGGGTGATCGGAGTCGAAATCCCGATAAATGACGGGCACGACGATCGTGCACGGCGTGCCCGAGCTCGGATCGCAAGCACCGGCGTCGTTCGTACACTGGTACCCGTCTTCGACGGTGCAGGTGCTCGAGCAGCCGTCTCCGTCGCGAAGGTTTCCGTCGTCGCACTCCTCGGTGGTCGTGAAGACGATGCCGTCCCCGCACTGCGAGCTGCAAGCGCCGCCCGAGCAGTCCGGCTCCGCGCGGCAGGTCGCGCTGCAGCCATCGAAGGGGATGACGTTGCCGTCGTCGCAGCTCTCGGCTCCCTCGACGACGCCGTCACCGCACTTCGTCTCCGTGCATTCGCTGGGGCTCCCCTCGCACTTGAACCCGAGCTCGAGCCGACACTTCGAATCGCACCCGTCGAGGTCTTCGGTGTTGCCGTCGTCGCAGCCCTCGTTCGGATCGACGACGCCGTCGCCGCACAGGTAGACGCGCGTACACGGTTGCCCGGGGGTTCGCCACGCGAAGCCCTTCTCGACGAGGCTGCAGCTCGCGGCGCAGCCATCGCCGGCCTCGGTGTTCCCGTCGTCGCACGCTTCCCCCGGGCCGACGACGCCGTCCCCACACACGATCGTCGAGACGCACGGCTCACCCGGAGTGGGACACTCGTAGAACTGCTCGATGACGCAGCGACCGGAGCACCCATCACCGGGCAGGCTGTTGCCGTCGTCGCACGCTTCTGGCGGGTCGAGGTTGATGAGCCCGTCGCCACAAGCCGGGTCCTGCGGGACGAGCTGGCACTCCGGCTTGCTCGGGTCGTCCTCGCACGGGTCCGGTGGCGGCGCGCCGGGATTCTGAATGGGAGGCGTGCCCTTGTTGCCCCCTGGGGGCGAGGGCAGGCCCACGCCGTTCATGCCGGATTCGCCGCCCGTCCCGCCCGTTCCCGTCGGGATCCTGCGTTCGGGAGCCTTGCCGCCCCCGCTACAGGCGAGGATCAGGCCGACAGGAACCACGAACGAGAGAAGCGAGCCTACGCGCATGTCGGATCCCGAGCGGTGCGGGTTCGGAGCCAATCCCCCGAACACGATGCGCCATTCTAACAGAGCGGCACCGACTCATCATCTCGGATCCACGGCACACGGGTGCGCCGCCGCTCCAAGCCGAGACGTGAAGCGAGAAACGCCGATCGGCGAGGCCGATCGGCGTTCTCGTCCCTGTTACGCGCCGGAGCGCGCGCTCGTCGCCTTCACGCGCTGGAACGCTTGGCGCGCACCTCGAGGCGGATCAACACCTCGTCGCGGATCAGGTCGTCCGGCATTCCGGGATAGACGATACCGAAGTCCTTGCGGTTGATACCGAACTCCGCGTCGACCCCGACCTGGTCCGGGTCCACTCGAATTTTCGCGGGAAAGGATATCGACTTCGTAACGCCGTGAAGCTCGAGATTTCCGGTGATGGTGTGGGTTGCGCCGTTGTCCCCGCCGGGGCGGATGCTGGTCGAAGTGAAGCGAGCCTTGGGGTGCTTCTCGACATCGAAGAAATCGGGGCTCTTCAGGTGCCCGGTGAGCTTCTCGGTGTCGGAAAAGACGGACGCGGTCTCGACCTCGACCGTCACGGAGCCCTTCTCGGGGTTCCCTTCGGGAACCTCGATCGTTCCGGTGAACGTGCGGAACCCTCCGTCGTGCTTGGCGCTCACTTTCGCGCCGACCCACTCGAGCTTCGAGCCCTCCTGCGAGAACGTGTACTTGGTGGCGGAAGCCGCCGCAGGAGCCGGTGCCGCCGGCGCGACCGCCTCGGTCACCTCGGCCTTCGGTTTGTCCTTGGTCGGGTTGGTGTTGCAACCGGTGGCAGCCCCGAGCACGAGCACGAGTGCCGTACCGGAGATGGGTCCTGAGCGAAGAATTTTCCAGACTCGTTTCATCGAAAGTCCCTCTCGGACGTGGCGCCCGCCCATCGAGCGCTCGCCGTGGCCCCCCTTTGTGGGGTCATTCGCCCGGGGCGGCAATGCCGTTTTCCGCCGCCGGCGGGCGGCAGAGGTCCTACCTCGACACGCGACGCCGCGCCGCGCGGTTCGGTGCTCGCCTCCCCGCTCGGATCTCCGCCGTACGGAAGCGACCGACCACGTTGCGCACCCGCTGGGCGATTGAGCCGTGCGCGCCGCTGAGCAGCACGCGCGGGCGCCCCGCCTCGACGACGACGCGCAGCTCGGCGTCGAGGCGCGTGCCCGAAAAGACGTCAGAAAGATCGTCGAAGAGTGCCTGCGGAACCCTCCCCCGCACGAGCTCGGGCCGCCCGCGGCGGACCCGCATCACGAAGAGCTCGTTCGAGCGGCGCAACGCTACCCAGAGGGGCACGCTCAACGCAACGAGCAGCCCAAGACCGACGAGCAACGCCATGTGCCAAGAAGACCGGCTCCGTTTGGACGCCGGGGCATTTTAGCTAGCGCAAAAATCACCGCTTTGGCACCCCGCACGAGTGGCGGCGCCCCGAACGGGGTGTTACGCCCGCCCGCCTCATGGCGACCCCGGAGCGTCCGAAGGCCGTCCTCGTGGCGGTGAAGCTGCCGGAGATCGAGCACGGCGAGCTCGAAGCGAGCCTCACCGAGCTCGAGCGGCTCGTGACGACGCTCGGGTACGCCGTCGTCGCGCGCGTCACGCAGGCG